>ERZ808240.3598-NODE-3598-length-14818-cov-38.433855_pt1 | contig 14818 bp, 10 predicted proteins | sample MGYA00521084_ERZ808240 | MGnify/ENA primary metagenome ERZ808240 (study PRJEB31516, sample SAMN03275571) | gut metagenome | biome: mammalia-associated habitat; material: feces | host: Papio cynocephalus | place: Kenya | collected 2012-08-06 ... | reverse complement strand
TTGTCCAGGTACTTATAAAAAATATTAAATCATATTGTTGCGGATTTTAGGATATGTGTATCTGTGACTGAAAAAAGGCGGCATTCCTTCCATAAAGAAAACGATGCTTTTCTCCTCATAACTCTATGACTTTCCGATCAAAAAACTATGAGTTAGATATTTTAACTAAACATTCTCAAAACGTTAACGGCACTTAACAAAACTCTGTGGGGCGTTTTTTGGTGGCATCAGTTGGTAGTGTATTACAACGTAAAAGAAAACATGAGGCAAACACCACTAAATAGGTGTTTGCCTCACGATTTTATATCTTAGCGATTGGAAAATACGTTAGCGATTGGCATACATATTCTCGTAATACTTCTGATAGTCGCCACTCGTCACGTTGTCCATCCACTCCTGGTTCTCAAGATACCATTTTACGGTCTTCTCGATACCCTCCTCAAACTGGAGGCTAGGTTCCCATCCGAGCTCTCTCTGCAACTTGCGAGAGTCGATGGCATAACGCATGTCGTGCCCCTTGCGGTCGGTAACGTAGGTAATCAAATCCATATCCGCACCCTCTGGGCGACCGAGCAATCTATCCACGGTCTTGATGACCACCTTGATGATATCGATGTTCTTCCACTCGTTGAAACCACCGATGTTGTAGGTCTCGGCTATCTTGCCCTTGTGGAATATCAAGTCGATGGCACGGGCGTGGTCTACCACATAGAGCCAGTCTCTCACGTTTTCACCCTTGCCATATACAGGCAATGGCTTGCGATGGCGGATATTGTTAATGAAGAGTGGAATCAACTTCTCAGGGAACTGGTATGGGCCATAGTTGTTGGAGCAGTTGGTCACGATGGTAGGCATGCCATAGGTGTCGTGGAAGGCACGCACGAAATGGTCGCTGCTCGCCTTCGACGCAGAATATGGAGAGTGAGGATTGTACTTGGTGGTCTCCGTGAAGAATTCCTCGCCATAAGCCTCGTGGTTCTTGCCGCTCGAAGCCTTGGTAGAGAATGGAGCAGGAATACCCTCAGGGTGAGTCATCTTCAAGGCACCATACACCTCATCGGTTGAGATGTGGTAGAATCGCTTGCCCTCATATCCCTCAGGCAGGCTCTCCCAATAGGTCTTGGCAGCCTGGAGCAAAGACAAGGTGCCTATCACATTGGTATGAGCGAAAGTGAATGGGTCTTTGATGCTTCTATCCACATGACTCTCAGCTGCGAGATGGATGATGCCGTCCACCTTGTAGTCCTGCATGAGCTTGAGCATGAGGTCGAAGTCGCAGATGTCTCCCTTCACGAAGGTATAGTTGGGCTTATCCTCGATGTCCTTGAGGTTGGCAAGGTTGCCTGCGTAGGTCAACTTATCGAGATTGATGATGTGATACTCTGGGTATTTGTTCACGAAAAGTCTTACGACGTGTGAGCCGATGAAGCCTGCACCGCCCGTGATGATGATATTCTTTTTCATTTAATATTGAATGTTAAATGTTTAATGGATGGATTAATTAAGCTTTCGCTGCCTCAGCCAATTCGGCGATGCATTTCTTGAGACTATCTGTCCAATATGGCACCTTCCATCCGAAGGTTCTCTTCAGCTTGCTCTTGTCGAGCACGGAGAAATGAGGGCGCTCCACTGGGCTTGGGAACTCCTCGCTGTAGCATGGCTGGATGTCGCAGGTGTTGCCGGAGAGCTCACAGATGATCTTGGCGAAGTCGAACCAAGAGCAAACCCCTTCGTTGGAGAAGTGATAGATGCCTGTCTTGTCGAGCTGGTCGGTCTCGATGATGTGCGAGATGACGGCAGCCAAGTCGCCAGCGTAGGTAGGTGTGCCCACTTGGTCGAATACCACTTTCAAGGTGTCGTGGGTAGCTGTGAGATTCTGCATCGTCTTCACGAAGTTCTTTCCCCACTGCGAGTAGAGCCACGCGGTGCGGATGATGATGTGTTTGCAGCCGGTGGCTGCTATGCTCTGCTCACCTGCCAACTTGGTCTTGCCATACACGCCCAGCGGATTGGTTTCCCAGTCTTCACGGCATGGGATGTTCTTATCGCCCTGGAACACATAGTCGGTGCTCACATGCACCAAGGTTCCGTCCACCTCCTTCATCGCCTGGGCTAGATTGCCAGCGGCGGTATTGTTGAGCAGATTGGCGAGGTCGTAGTCGCTCTCGGCCTTGTCCACATTGGTATAGGCTGCGCAATTTACGATTACCTGGATGTCATTTTCCTTCACCTTGGCACGAATGGCGTCGAGGTTGGTGATGTCCAATTTCTCATAGCCCTCAGCCACATCGGTGAAGACAAACTTGTGCTTGCTGTTCTTGGCGCAGACTTGCATCTCGTGGCCTAACTGACCATTGGCGCCTGTTACTAGTATATTCATTGCTATAATACCTTATTTTATATATAATACGGGACAAAATTAAGGAAATATTCTGAAACTGCCAAAGAAAAGAGGAGAATCTAACAAATATTAAACAAAAGAAAAGAGGAGAATCTAATAATTCATAAGTTAGACCGAGACAGAAACAAAGACCGCCATACTCTTTCACAAGAGCATGGCGGTTTTCCCTAAAACATAATAGATAAGCATTTTGAAACTTGAATCGTCAAGTAGCTGTCTATTACCAATCTTTTTTCCCTTTAGTTTAACTAAACCTGTTTTTATTTAAATCAACATACTAAATCAACAAAAGGAATTTCTAAAATTTACTTTGAAGACTCGAAGTGGTAATTAACCATATATTACTTACTGCTTTTTCATTTCGAGTGCAAAGATAAGGCAAATTTCGTTAGGTTGTACCCCCTAGTAGGCATTTAGTAAAGAAGCCGTAGACTATGAAAATACATAACATGCAATGTATCAATAAGTTTGCTCATTTAAGTATTTTTATAAAAGTAAACCCCTTATTTTCGCTGAAAATTTGTAATTTTGCAAAATCGAAAGGAATTTATAAGATAAATCAACATAAACGAAGAAAGATAGATGAGAAAAATAGTAGTTATGATATTGTTGCTTGTTCCGTTGTTCGCCTCTGCCAAAGTAGACGAACAGCAACTTTTCGAGCGCCTGGACAAGGCCATCGCCAACAAGGAATATTACCAGCGACAAAAGACCAACAAGCTGAAAAGGCTGAAAAGAAGCCTCAGCGATGCCGCCAGCAACCAAGAGCGCCTGGAACTGCTCGACAGCATCTACCAAGTATACAGCACCTATCGTTACGACTCGGCTACAGCCTACGTGGAGCGTGGAATGAGCCTGGCCGAGCAGACTCACAACGAAACTTACATCATCAAAAACAAGATAAACCGAGCAGCCGTGCTCTCGGTGGGGGGATTCTATAGCCAGTCGGAAGAACTGCTGAAGAGCATCGCCCCCCAAACACTCGACCAGCCGATGAGAAAATATTATTATCTCACCATGGCATGGCTTTACAATTACTGGTTGACATTCTCAGCCAAGTCGGAATTTGCATCAGAATACAGCAATCTGAAGAAGAAATACCTCTGGCTCGCCATGCAGACCTTCACGCCTGCAGAGCGACAGACAGCCGATTTCTTCTACCTGAAAGCCGAGCATATCTATCTAGACCACCCCACTCACCCTGCGGTGTTGGCATGCTTCATGAAAGCCGTGAAACTGTCGCCAGCCAACACACGTACACATGCCTCCTCGGCATACGGCCTGGCTCGATATTATCTAGACGTGGAGCGATACGATCTCTATGAGTCATACCTCGTGGAAGCCACCGTGAGCGACATCATGTGCCAGCTCAAGGAAACGCTCGCCCTACAGAAGCTCGCCACCTTTATATACAATAAGGACAAGAAATATAGCAAGCGAGCAGCCAAATACATCACCGAATCGATGGAGGACGCCCAGTTCTTCAACAACCGCCTGCGTATGCTTGAGATTTCCAGCATACTGCCTGTCATCGCCTCAGCCAACCAGCAGTCGGCAGAGCGTTCACGTACCCGTAGCCAGATAGCCCTAGCCATCATATGCGTGATTCTATGCATCGTGTTGGCGCAAGCCGTCATCAGCACTCGTCGCAAGAACAAGCTGAAACTTATCAGAAAAGAGATTACCTCCCAAAACTTGAAACTGGAGGAGCTCAACCAACGGCTGATGGAAACCAACAAGAGACGAGAAACCTACATGCGGCTCTTCATGGACATCAGCGCTGTGTATATCCGCAAGCTCGACGACTATCGCAAGTTCATCAGCCGCAAGGTGAAAGCCAAGCAGTTCGACGACCTGCTGAAAGCCATCAACAACAGCAAGCTGGCAGAATCCGATGCCTCCACCTTCTATACCCGTTTCGACAAAGCATTTCTGGAGCTCTACCCCGACTTCGTGAAGGAACTCAACAAGCTGTTGTTGCCAGAAGCCCAAATGGTGTTGCCATCGGCCGACACATTGACCACCGAGGTGCGCATCTTCGCGTTGATGCGACTGGGTGTAACCGACAGCCAGGAGATAGCCACCCTGCTCTTCTATTCGGTTCAGACGATATACAACTATAAGTCGAGCATGAGGGCAAAGGCCATCAACCGCGACACATTCGAAGCCGACATCAATCGCCTTTGCCACATTATATAATTAGTCTCGATGGATAACGGTGCCGTTGGCTTGATGCGTAGCCAACACCAGCACCTCGGCTATCTGCACATGCTCAGGTGCGCTGGCAGCATAGAAAGCTACATCGGCAATATCATCGCCATTGAGAGGCTCTATGCCACGATACACATTGTCGGCACGATCGGTATCGCCATGGAAGCGAACGTTGGAGAAATTGGTCTCTACGAGTCCTGGCTTCACGTTGGTGACGCGCACCTTGGTGTGAGCCACATCGATACGCAATCCGTCGGTAATAGCCTTGACCGCAGCCTTGGTGGCACAATATACATTTCCCCCGGCATAGGCTGCATCACCAGCCACACTGCCGATGTTGATGACATGTCCATGGTTGCGTTCCACCATGCCAGGCACGATGAGTCGGGTCATGGTAAGGAGTCCCTTGATATTGGTGTCGATCATCTGGTCCCAGTCGTCGAAATCACCTTCATACTCAGGTTCCAAGCCACGAGCCAAGCCCGCGTTGTTGATAAGCACGTCGATGTTGCGCCAAGGCTCCGGGATATAGTCGACAGCCTTCTTGGCAGCCTCCCTGTTGCGCACGTCGAAAGCCAACGCCAGCACCTGCACACCTTCCTCTTCGAGTTCCTTTTTCAGGATCTCCAGTTTCCCTGTGTTTCTACCTGTGATAATGAGATTGTAACCGCCTTTGGCAAAGCGGCGAGCGCAACCTTCGCCAATACCGCTGGTTGCGCCTGTGATGAGAGCTATTTTATTCATTTTGCTTTGTATTATTGAGATTTTGTCTTTATCTTGCCAACAATCGTTATTTGTCCGATATTTTATAGATTCTTCTTATAACACGAGTTACAATACGAGCACCCTTACCTCGGCGTTCGTCATCTTTTGGATTTCGTTCATCGGACGCTTGTAATACACGCTCTGCACAGCCTTGTTGATGATGCCATGCCCCACGGCGAGCACCGTCTTGTCGGGAAAAGTCACCTTGAGCCATGTCAGGAAATTTTGGGCACGTGATTTCATCTTCTCCAACCCCTCGATGTTGCTGGGCCAATCTTTCGGGTCCTTTGGCAGGGAAGGGATAAACTTGCCCGTGAAATCGCCCCAGTCACGCTCCCTCAGAAGTGGAGTGGTCGTGATGACCTTCTCCAGGTTTGTACCTTCAGGGAAATGAGGGCGAGCGATGATTTCACAGGTCTCAAGGCTTCGATTCAAATCGCTTGAGACGAAAGCATCGATATGATTGTTCACCATTTTTCCAGCCACCTCTTCTGCCTGTTCAATACCCTTTTCGTTGAGCTTTCCCGGGGTCTGGCCTTGCAAGATTTGAGCGGCATTGTCCACGGTTTCTCCGTGTCTCACTAAATATAAAGTTGTCATAGTCTTACTGATTTTGAGCACAAAATTACGGTTTTCCCACGAGAATAACAAATAATTAGCGTTAAATATACGAATAAATTGCGTTAAAGATAAAAACTTCTTGCTTGTTTCGGATTTCTTTTCGTAACTTTGCCACAAAATAACAACATTTTTTCATATCGATAAAAACAAAGTAAATTATGAAGGTAATACATAGCTCATTGTTTCGTGCAATCTGCGCCATCGTCATCGGAGTCTTGCTCATCCAATATCGTGAGCAGACGGTCACTTGGATCACCATCGCCATCGGTGTCTTGTTTTTCCTCTCTGGCGTCATCTCGCTGGCCTCCTATTTCTCAGCCAAGCGCAATGCCGAGAAGATGCAGGGACAGGTGCTCTACGATGCCAACGGCAAGCAGGTGATGGGCATGCGTCCCAACTTTCCGCTCGTGGGCGTTGGCAGCCTTGTGTTCGGACTGGTGTTGGCATTGATGCCAAATGTCTTTATAGCATGGCTCATGTTCATCCTCTCCTTCATCCTTATCCTAGGTGCCCTCACCCAGTTTGTCAACCTTGCCACGGCAGCCAAGATGGGGCGTGTGGGCATCGTTTACTGGCTGTTTCCTTCGGCGATACTCCTGTTGGGCTTGCTGGCTGTCATCAAGCCATCTGCCATCGCCTCTGCCCCGCTCTTCGTCATCGGTTGGGGCATGTTGGTATATGGCGTAGCCGAGGCCATCAGCGCCTTCAAGGTTACCAACAACCGACGTCACTGGCAAAAGGCAGGAACTGCATCCGCACAAGAGCCTGGCTTCGCCGATGCCGAGGAGGTAACGGATGCTGAGCAAATCGAAAAGAAAGATTGATAACATCAGATTTATAATATGAACAAGATCAAGACTATCTTTGCCTGGACATGGCAAAAGTTTCGCGCCTTTTGGCCTTGGTACAAGACTTTGTACCAGGGCAGGCCGTGGTATACCAAGACACTCGTCGCCTTGGCTAGCTGCATTGTAGCGTTCTTCCTGTACCTCGGTGCAGTGGACATCAACTTCCTGTGGCTCTTTGGTAAGTCACCAGGCTATTTCTCGGGCATCATGGATCCACAGACCTCTGAGGCTTCGGAGATTTACTCTGCCGACGGCAAACTCATCGGCAAATACTTCAACGAGAACCGTACCCCTGTGAAATACGAGGAGGTGAATCCCGATTTCTTCAAGGCTTTGATCGATACCGAAGACGAGCGTTTCTACAAGCACATCGGCATCGACCCTATCGGCGTGTTCGGAGCTGCCAAGGATGCTTTCCTGCATCACGACGCACGTGGTGCATCAACCATCACACAGCAGTTGGCCAAGAACATGTTCCGTGTACGTTCGCAATACTCCACCGGTTTGCTGGGCAAGATTCCTTTGCTGCGCATCCTCATCGTGAAGAGCAAGGAATGGATCATCGCCGTGAAGCTGGAGACCGTTTACTCCAAGAAGGAAATCATCACGATGTATGCCAACACCGTGGACTTCGGTAACAACGCATATGGTATCAAGACCGCAGCCAAGACTTACTTCAACACCACTCCTAAGGAGATGAGCACCGACCAGGCTGCCGTGCTCGTGGGCATGCTGAAGGCAACAACATATTACAACCCTCGCACCAACCCAAAGAACAGCCTCGCCCGCCGCAACACCGTGCTCTACAACATGGTGACACACGGCGACCTCTCTCACGACCGCTTCGACGAACTCAAGGAAAAGCCTATCACGCTCGATTTCAAGGTAGAAGAGAACTACGACGGACAGGCCAAGTACTTCCGCGAGGCTGTGGCCAACTATCTGAAAGACTGGTGCAAGGACGAGGGATACGACCTCTATGCCAGCGGATTGAAGATATACACCACCATCGACACCCGCATGCAGAAGTATGCCGAGGAGGCTGCCCGCAAGCAGATGAAACAGGTGCAGGAGAGCTTCAACAACCACTGGGGCATCCATCGCAACCAAGCGGGCAAGGGCAACTGGATGAGTCAAGACCCTTGGCAGGACGAGAACCACAACGTGATATCAAACTTCATCGACGGCATCGCCGAGAAGCAGCCTTTCTACAAGGATCTCTTGGCGAAATACCCTAACAACCCCGACTCCGTGAACTATTACTATCGCGAGTGGGTTCACCCTGTGAAGGTATTCGATTACGACAAGGGCTCAGTCACCAAGATGATGACCTCGGAAGACAGCATCAAGTATATGACCACCTTCATGCACTGCGCCTTCGTTGCGATGGAGCCACAGACCGGTGCCGTCAAAGCATGGGTGGGCGACATCGACTTCAACCACTGGAAATACGACAAGGTGACCGCCGAGCGCCAGCCTGGTTCCACCTTCAAGCTCTTTGTATACACCGAGGCGATGAACCAGGGACTCACCCCTTGCGACAAGCGCCGCGACGAATATATCTCCATGCAGGTATACGACAAGAAGAAGCACGAGATGGTAACCTGGACTCCTAGCAACGCCAACGGTTCGTTCTCAGGCGACAGCATCCCATTGAAGAGTGCCTTCGCCAAGAGTATCAACTCCGTGGCAGTGCGCCTGGGACAGGAGATGGGCATCAAGCGCATCATCGAGACAGCACAGAAGATGGGCATCCAGAGTCCATTGGACGACGAGCCATCACTGGCATTGGGCTCCAGCGACGTCAACCTCTTGGAGATGGCCTGCGCCTACAGCACCGTAGCCAACAACGGCAAGCACCACGACCCTGTGCTCGTAACCAAGATTGTGGATAGAGACGGCAAGGTGGTATACACCGGTCCCGACGACACCGAGCAGGTGATACCATACAAGAGTGCATTCCTGATGCAGCAGCTGTTGCAGGGCGGTATGAAAGAGCCGGGTGGTACCTCTCAGAGCCTCTGGGGCTATGTAGGTCCTTATCGTGACACAGAGTTCGGTGGCAAGACCGGTACAACCAACAATCACTCCGACGCTTGGTTCATGGGCGTGAGCCCTAAGCTGGTGGTAGGAGCCTGGGTAGGTGGCGAATACCGATGCCTCCACTTCCGTACAGGTGCCTTGGGACAGGGTTCTCGCACGGCATTGCCTATCTGCGGATATTTCCTGCAAGCCTTGTTCAAGGATCCAGCCTTCCAGCAGTATCACGGCAAGTTTGACAAGCCACACGACGAAGACATCACCAGCGACATGTACGTGTGCGAAAGCTACCAGCCAAAGCCTAAGGTAGACACCACTCGCGTGGACACCACCCATGTGGAAGAGGAAATCATCCTCGACGAGAATGGCGCCCCTGTCATCAAGGAGATTTCTACAGGTCACGGCGAGGGCGAAGGCAACACCAACACAGGAGCTGGAACCACCGACGAGAGCAAGAAGGAGAAGAAGAAGGCCAAGCCTACAGAGCAGCCTGTCACCTTCGACAACCTATAACAAGTCAAAGTTTTGCCCCCTCGTTGGGGCAAAACTACAATGGATAAATAATGAACATCGACTTAGACAATGCGGAGTTGCAGAACGCACTCCAAATCATACAGTTTACCCGTCGTTCGCTTTTCCTTACCGGAAAGGCGGGGACGGGTAAATCTACTTTTCTGCGCTACATCGCAGCCAATACCAAGAAGAAACACATCGTCCTAGCCCCTACGGGCATAGCAGCCATCAATGCGGGAGGAAGCACGCTGCACAGTTTCTTCAAGCTTCCGTTCCATCCCCTGTTGCCCAACGACAGCATGTACTCGATACGCAACATCCGCAACACGTTGAAGTACAACTCCGAGAAAATCAAGATTCTCCGAGAGGTGGAGCTCATCATCATCGACGAGATAAGCATGGTGCGTGCCGACATCATCGACTTCATCGACAAGGTGCTTCGCGTGTATTGCCGCAACATGAGGGAGCCCTTCGGCGGGAAACAGTTGCTCTTGGTGGGCGACATCTTCCAGTTGGAGCCCGTGGTGAAGGAGGACGACCGAAGATTGCTCTCCCCTTTCTATCGCAGCAGCTTCTTCTTCGATGCCAAGGTGTTCGAGCATTTCAAGCTCGTGAGCATCGAGTTGTGCAAGGTTTATAGGCAGAGCGACCCCGTGTTCATCGGCATCCTAGACCATATACGCACCTCCCAGGTACCCATGCAAGACCTACAGTTGCTCAATCGCCGCGTGGGAGCACAGCTAGACGAGGGCGACTCCCAACTAGCCATCACCCTCTCCACACGCCGCGACACGGTAGACTACATCAACAGCAGCAAGCTGAAGCAGCTCCCTGGCGAGCCTTGCCTCTTCCGTGGGTCGATACAGGGCGAGTTTCCAGAGAGCAGTCTGCCCACCCCGATAGACCTCTACCTGAAGACGGGGGCACAGGTGATATTCATCAAGAACGACATCGAGCACCAATGGGTGAACGGCACGCTGGGCACCATCATCGGTTTCGACGAGGACGAGGATGCCAAGATATACGTGCGCACCGAGGACGGCAAGGATGTGATGGTGGAGCAAGCCGCCTGGAGCAACATGCGCTACCATTTCAACGAAGTGGAGAAGAAGATAGAGGAGGAAGAGATAGGCAGATATGAGCAATACCCCATCCGTCTGGCGTGGGCGATCACAGTGCACAAGAGCCAGGGACTTACCTTCAAGCAGGTGAAGATAGACTTCACGGGCGGTGTGTTTGCCGGAGGGCAAACCTACGTGGCGCTCTCCCGATGCACCAGCCTGGAGGGCATCAGCCTGCAAGAGCCTATCCGCCAGAGCGAGGTGTTCGTGAGAAACGAGGTGAAGCAGTTCGCCCGTCATTACAACGATCAAAGCTCCATCAACACAGCCCTCACCCAGAGCAAGGCCGACCGTCAATATCACGATGCCGTGAAGGCTTTCGACCATGGCGACATGCAGGGTGCGCTGGACAATTTCTTCCTCGCCATCCACAGCCGCTACGACATCGAGCAGCCCCTAGCCAAGCGATTCATCCGCAAGAAATTGAACCGTGTGAACGAGCTCCAGGCTGAGAACGACCGTCTGCGTGAGGTCATCAAGCAGAAGGAGGAGGAGAAGAAGAAGAAGGAGAAGTTCTTGAAACGGCTTGCCACGGAGTATGTCATCATGGGCAAGGAATGTGAGAGGGAGGGCATGAAGGAGGCTGCCATCACCAACTATCGAAAAGCCTTGACCCTCTACCCTACACATCCTGAGGCAAAGAGAAGGCTCAAGCACTTAGGCTAAAAAAAACTCCCAGACGAAAAGATTATCGCCTGGGAGTTTTTTTTATTTGAAGATATTATTTATAATTTATCCTAGTACCACTGTACAGCATTGGAATATCCGCTGCGCTTGTCATACTTCAGGGCATCCGTCAATGTGGCTGCATTGCATCGGAAGGTAAAGTTGTAGCTGGTGTATGGGGCGAGCACTACCGAGCAACTCATGTTGAAGCAGTGCAGGTCGCGTGCCAGCGAAGCGGTGGTCATACTGATCTTGTGATTGTCGAAATCATAACCAGAGGAGAAACTGATGTTCCATCCATCGCTGATTCTCACGTTGCCACTCATGTTGAGCGTCTGGGTGAACTTGTATGGATAGCGCATGGTCTTCTCGTTGAACTTTTCCCTGCGGGTATCCTCACGCATGGTGACACCATATCCGAAGGTCAACGACCAAGGCATGTTAAACGCCATGTATCCGTCGGCATCGGTCTTGGCCTTGCCGCCTCCGCTCTTCTTGGCAGCGGTCTTGCCCTTCTCCATGTCATCGTCTACGTTGCTCTCGATGTCGGTGTCGAGGCCTTCGTCGTCATCGTCGTTCTTGCGCTTGTTCTTGTCCTTGTCGTCATCGTCGCTGCCTCCGCCGAAGAGTTTCTTCAGTTTCTCTGGGTTGAGGGTGAACGAGAAATTCTGCGACATACCCTGGAATCGGCCGAATCGACCCTTGCCCCACTCCGTGTGGTTGCCCACATAGACGTTGCCCTGGTCGTCCATCTCATAAGCGTAGGTGGCGAATACGGCGTTCATGTTGAACGTATAGTTCTTCCACCATTTCAATCGCAGGTTGATGTTGAGGTCGCTCCATGGTCGCACCTTGGCTGCGGTGTTGTAGCTCATGCTCATGTCGAAGGCATCAATGAGGCTTATCTTCTTGTATCCGGTGGAGTCTTTGTCGCTCTTCACCTTCATCTCCAGGTTGTTGCCCAGCGAGAAGCTGATGTTGCCGCTCTTGCCCTTGCCCGGCACGCCATAGAGGGCGTTGGAGTAAGGCGAGTAGCTCACGAGCGATACGTTGCCGTTGGCATCGGTCTTCTGGTAGGTTTCCCAGTAGCCGTAGTGCGAGGCTCCGAAGTCTGGGGCGTAGCTGTAGCTCACCGATGGGGTGAGCACGTGGCGGATAGCCTGTATCTTGTCGCCGAATATCTTGCGGTTGGGCACCCAGAATCCGTATATCTTGGTGGAGAGCGCCACGCTCATGTTCCAGTTGTACACGTTGTGGAAACCATAGGTGGTATCGCATTTCTCGGTCTGCGTAGCCTCGTCCCAGGAGCGCTCCACCTTGTTGGTGTACATGCGGTCGGTGAAGTTGAAGTTTGGCGTCACGTTGATGTACTTGAAGAGGGTGAAAGATGCGCTGATAGGTATCTGGTGTTGCCATCCGTTGCGCCAGTCCTTGATGAGCGAACTGTGCATCAGCTTGTCTTCCTTGGTGTTGATGCTGTTGCTGATGTGTCCGGTATAGCTCATGGCTATCTTCTCATACCATTTCTCGTCGCCCACCATCTTCTTCCTGCGGAAGGGATAGAATCGGGAGATGCTGATGTTGAGGTCTGGCAGGGTCATGGCGATGCTGGAGTCGCGCATGTTCTGCGAGAGGTTGGCGGTAGAGCTGAGCGACAGGCCGATGCTGGAAAACTGTGTGCTCCAGCTCACGGACGAGGTGCGGGTGCTCTGCGTCATCGTCTGCGGATTGTAGAGCGAGTTGAGGTTGTTGCGCTCATAGCTCGAAGTGGCGAAGTTGACGCTCGCCGAGAGCGAACTGTATGGGTTCGCCTTGGAGTCTTGTCGGTGGCTCCACTGTATCTTGAAGCTCTCCTGCTTGGTGTAGTCGGGCATGCCCTTGTCGCCGTTGCGGGTGTCCTGGTAGCTGAAGTAGAAGGAGCCCGAATACTTGTATCGCTTGCGGTAGTTGCTTGCCGCCGAAATGCCCCACGAGCCCTTGGTGTATATCTCGCCGAGGAGCTTGAGGTCCCACTTGTCGCTCATGGCGAAGTAGTATCCTCCGTCTCTCAGGTAGAAGCCCCTGGCGCTCTCGTCGCCATACGTTGGCATGATGAAACCGCTGCTGTAGCTCTTGGTGAATGGGAAGAAGCCGTATGGGATGGCGAGCGGCATAGGCACGTCGCACACCACGAGATAGGCTGGTCCGAACACCACGTCCTTGCCCGGTCGCACCTTGGCGCGCGAGAGGGAGATGTAGAAGTCGGGATGCGGATCGTCGCAGGTGGTGTATCTTCCGTGTTGCAGGTAGATGACGCCCGAGGAGTCTCGCTTCGACTTCATGCCACTGAGGAATCCGTCCTGCTGCTCGGTATATACATTATTAATAAGGGCCTTCTTGCTCTTGAAGTTGAACTTGATGGTGTCGGTGTCGTAGGTATCCGAGCCCATCTTGAAGACAGGCTTTCCCTTCACGCCTCCCTCGGCTGTGGAGTCGGGCGTGCCCACCGCCTTCACGTTGCTCTTGTCCATGTCCATGGATATGCGGTCGGAGGTGAGGTCCATGTTGGTATACTTCACGTTGGAGTTTCCGTAGAGGTGAGCCACCTTGTTCTTGGCATCGTATACGAGCGAGTCGTCGGCCTGGTAGTTTACCGGCGCGTCCACTCCGCCCTGTTTCTTTCGGGCGATGCTGTCTAGGCGGATGCTGTCGTCCACCACCTTATTGTGTTTCCATATAGCCTTCTGCAGCGAGTCCATCTGCGTGGTGTCGTTCTCCGAGGGTTTGATTTCGTTGCCCAGGGAGTCCACGTATACGGAGTCGCCCACCGTCTCGGCAGCGTCGGCTTTCTTCTTTTTCTTCTTCGAGCCGGGCATGCCAGGGTTTGCCACCATCGCCAGGGCCATGGAGGCAAGCATCAGAACAGCTATAGTCGATTGTTTTCTCATCAAATAATTAAAGTTTAGAAGTTTTTTCTTGCTTCTATTCAAAAAGTTTCTCCCACTGCTGGAAGCGTTTCACTCCTTCCTCGCCAAACTTGGCGAGACTTTTCTCTGCCTTCTCTATCGACTTCTCTCGGTCGAGATGGGTCTTGCTGAAAAACTTGTCGGCATAGCAAATCACTTTCTCCTCCATGGTCTCGGGGAGGAAGTCCTGGTGAGGAAGCGGCAGATTCTGTTCCTCTATTTGCTTACGGGTGATGCCTGCGCCTGTATGTCGTTCGCACACGCGGGCGTGTCGTTCATATCCTTCCTTGCGCAGCAATTCCGCCCCCAGCCTGCCGTGGCAGATGTATGGCTGAGAGCCAAAACACTGTATGCCCGGTGCGTCGGTCAGGAAGATGCCGATGTCGTGAAGCATGGCCGCTTCCTCTACAAACTGGGCGTCGAGATGCAATTCGGGATGAGACGAAACAATCTGTAGCGCTTTTCGCGCTACAGATTGGCTATGTACAACGAGGATATGCCGAAGCTCGTTATCCTCGGGATAATACTTATCAATGATTGCTTGATAATTCATCTATTTTTTATCATTATATATAATTAAGCATGGGGGCTTTCGCCCGCATTGCTTTAATTATTCTTTGTTCTCGCGCTCGATGTAAGCGATGACATCACCCTTGCGGATCTTGCTGCCCTGCTTAGCGTTGATTT
>ERZ808240.3597-NODE-3597-length-14824-cov-6.285734_pt1 | contig 14824 bp, 22 predicted proteins | sample MGYA00521084_ERZ808240 | MGnify/ENA primary metagenome ERZ808240 (study PRJEB31516, sample SAMN03275571) | gut metagenome | biome: mammalia-associated habitat; material: feces | host: Papio cynocephalus | place: Kenya | collected 2012-08-06 ... | reverse complement strand
CTACTGCTGAAGCTACATATAAAAGACTAATTAAAGATGGTTGGACACCCCAACAGGCAAGACAAGTACTTCCTTTAAGCACCAAAGTTCAAACCATTCACACAGCTTTTAATGATGATTGGGATGAGTTTATTAAACTTAGAGCTGATGCTTGTAGTGGAAGTGTTCACCCTAATATGAAACGAGTAGCACTTGATATTAAGAATAATGTAGGCACGATTGCTAAAAGGGGCGGCTGCAACCACCCCGAAACATAAAGAGAATTTAAGCACTAATCATCCACAGGAATAGCAAGACACTTGCCGTTCTTCGGGCGGATAACAGTACCGTCTTTACGCACCACATAGGCGCAAAAGATTATTCTCTTTCCGTTTACTTCTGAAACATTGTCCATAATAGATTGAGTTGAGATTACCCATTATTCAGTGGGCAGAATATCGTGCCGCTTTACACGATACACGAAAAAAGTCCAACGTTGCAGCATTGGACTTTTAAATCTCTTCATAAGAAGAATGGCGATAAGCGGTTTCGCCAACTCAATCTAATGAACTTTGTTTCAGTGCTGCAAATATAGCCCAACTTCACGCTATAACCAAATGCATTAACATTAAAGTGGGCTTCCACAACTTTTATTAAGTTAAATATTAAATAAACTAAAATGTAAATGAAAGACCCGATTAAATACGCAAAGCTCCTAAAGCAACGCACAATGCTTGAAGAGCTTATTAAGGAATACGGACCGAATCAAGAACTCACGGACGTAATACAAGATGTAAAATATCAAATCAATAATCTAAAATGAGCAATAAGAAAATCTATATCTCCGCACCGATTAGCGGATATGACCTCACGGAACGAAAGGCTCTATTCTCACAGATGGAGGATATACTTGCCGAAGAAGGCTACAAGCCTGTAAATCCGTTCAGTAATCCCCTACCCGACTCCGCTCCCTACACAGAACACCTAAAGCAAGATATAAAGCTCCTGCTCGACTGCGACGGAATGGTAAGACCGAGCCGATGGCGCAAATCCAAGGGCTGCGAGATTGAAACAAGGGTTGCCGAAGCCTGCGGAATACCCACCATAGGCATTATCGAAGATGACGGAACTTTAAACATCCTTTAAACCCGATAATGGATGAACTCACGGAATTATCATACATACACCTCATACAGCAGCTTGAAGAAGAAAACAGGCTGCTGCGTGAGGAAATTATACAACTTAGAAAATATTTAAACAAAAGAGAAAATGAAAGTAAAATTCAAAAGACTGCATCCCGATGCAAAAATGCCGACAAAAGCACATGACGATGATTTCTGCTATGACTGCTATGCTGTCAGCGAAGAGGAAATTGCACCAAACGTATGGAAATACGGATTAGGCTTTGCCCTACAGATTGAAGACAAGTTCTCTATCCTCGGTCGTCTGCTTTTCTCACAATGTATAACAGTCCGTCCCCGTTCATCTGTATGGAAAACAGGAATGATTCTGTCGAATAGTTTAGGCACTATTGATGAGGGTTACACGGGCGAAATTTCTGCCGTATTCTATCATGTTTTGCCGAACATGCCACGATACAGGGTAGGTGAAAAAATTTGCCAGATTCACTATGACAATACTTTGCCTATTGAATTTGAAGAAGTCAAGGAACTATCACCGACAGAACGAGGAGACAACGGTTATGGAAGCTCGGGCAAATGATATTTACTACATCGACTTCGGTAGTTCTAAAGTCTACTATCAAGTATACCCGGACAACACTGTAATCTGCAAGGGTGGCAAAACCCATATTCCCTTAACTAAGTTCCTTGATTATCTTGCCACCGCGAGGGAACTCGGACACAAGACAGGCAAGGTATAAAACTATCCCCACAAAGCACGTTCATAGCCTTGTGGGGATTTTCTATTTCTTTATGATATAATCTATTAATTTTCTATTTGCTTCATCTATTCGCTTGGTTGATTTCTTTACATATATGGATGTAATCTTGTTATGATATGACTTATGTCCTAAACAGTCCGCTATAATATCCATAGGTATGCCAATATCATACATCAATGTAGCAAAAGTGTGTCGTGCCCAGTAAGAACTTACATTACTATTAATGCCCATTCTTTTACATATAGCTTTCATGTTCTCATTAAACCTTCTTTTGTAATCATTATAGTTCTTGTATTTATCGAATATGTACAACAAATGCTTATCACCTTTATATTTAGTGATAATTCTTAAAGCTTCATCTTCAACTTTAATACTATAAAGAGTTCCCGTTTTTGCTCGTTTATAATTTATCCTTCCATTTTCTATTGCTTTTAATCTTGATAAATCCACGAGATTGATACCCATGAGAAATATTATAAGGAAGAAAATATCTCGATATACAGATTGCCTCTGTGGTAATTCTGCATTATACAATTGTCTTATTTCATCAATAGTCAACGCTCTTTTGATAGTTTCTTCTTTTTTAATCTTATATTTATCAAATACATAGTTCGATACAAGACCATTTTTCTTTGCGTAATTTAAGATAGCTCGAATATTTCTTAAATGTATAGCTCTTGTATTTACAGCCTTACATCCTTCTTTATATAAGTAAGTACAGAAATTGTCTAACCATGATGCATCTATATCTTCAAGATATAAACTATTTATATCAGAAAAAATTTCTATATGCTTTAACGTTGATATATATATATCTTGTGTCCTTTGCGTTTTGCATGATTTAAGATACTGTAAGAATTGCGTTTTAAAGAGTTTATCTTTATCGCTATCAGGAGTGCCGCATAGGTAATCAAAAAGTTTAACATTGCTATAACTTCTAAGTGTTCCTTCTTTTTGCAAAGAAGCAATTTTATTCACAACTTCATTATGTAATGTAAGAAGTTTGTTATTTAATGCAGTTTTATCTCTCCTATGTACAACCTTGCGACTTTCCATATCCCATTCAGAATCTTTAATAAAAAGACCTGTTGGAATATACATCGCTTTATGATTTCGGAATACTTTTATCTTTAATTGATAAGTATCATCTTTAAGCTTGTACCTTTTTTCTAAAACAACAGAAACTTTCACCATATACTTACATACTATTTGCACACTTTTTGAAAAGAAATTGGTAAAAACAGCCATGAATGGCATATAATGCGACAATACTATAATGTCAAAAACTTCGTTAAAATATTGATTTAATGTGTTTTACCTATGTCGGGATGACTGGACTCGAACCAGCGACCACACGCCCCCCAGACGTGAGACGTATACCGTATAAGTAATTTACTTCCAGTTTTTTACGTTATATAAAATTGATATTGTTGCACACTTTTTACACATATTATGCAAAATTTTACTTCAAAATCATACAAAGTCTTACTTTATACCACCCTCTAATATCACTCTTTTTAATCTTAAAGTCCGCATAATTAGGATTTATGGAACGACAGATTATATTCTCATCATCATTATTATCATAAAACACATTTTTAATTACAGCACCATTACTGGTATCTAAAACATAAGTGCTTCCCCATTCTATAAATGATGCTTCATTGATTTTCTGCACAAAAACCTTACTGCCGCTTGGGTATTCAGGCGACATACTATCTCCATTGACCGTTATAGCGAATGTAATGTTCGCTATTGGTGAAATTATTTTTTCACATTCATATTCTTCTACTTGACTTTCTATATTTTCAGGTGTTCCGCCTTGTGCGACAATTGGTATAAGTGGCACAATGAAACCTTTTATATTTTCACCCTCTGTTTGCCCTTTAAGCATATTTCCTTTACCCGAAGCAAGCCAATCGATATTAATATCAGGATATTTTGTTTCGATTCTATTAGCAACCTTCTTTGTTAAAGTATTTATATTATAAAAATGCGAATTACGTAGACCTAAACTTTCTTGCCATAAGCCCACAGGCATATCATAATATTTTGCCGCTTGTTTTGCTCTTTCTAATAATGCACTCATAAATTTGTTTAAATTTTTATTAAAAATAATATATTTATTATTCTAATTAATATTTTCTTATTAATTTTGCGGTGTGATTAAGATAATCACTTTATTACACATGCAAAGGTAGTAATAATATATTAATTTAAATATAAATAAATAGTTAAAAATGTTTTACAGAACTCAAAAAGAAAAAGAAGATGCAATCTATGATAAGATAGATGCATACGTCCGGCAAGGTGAAAAGAAATCAAATGCCGTTAGAAAAGTTATGGCTGAATATTGTTATTCAACAGAAGCGGCTATCTATTGTATAATTAAACGTGTTAAAGAAAGGAGATTAAAAAATGGTCAATGAAATGCCTGATATTCCGAAGAAAGCAAAATTCTCCGTGAAAGAAACTGCTAAAATATTAAATGTAAGTAAGACATCTTTATATAGGTATATAAAGGATGGTTTTATAAAGGCAAATGTGAGAATGTTTAATAATAGAATATATTTCACTGGTGGAGAGATAATGAGATTTTGGGGTAGTGAATTAAATTAGAAATCTATGGAGATTAATGAAGCAATTATTTTTTTAGAAAAAAGAGGTTATGGCATCGTGCCTCCTATTTCAAAAAAGATAGACCCTCTCTTTCTTAAATGGTGGAATCTTTACAATAAAAAAAGGAATAAAGAGGGTTGTATAAAGAAATGGAATAAATTAACTATAAAAGAACGGTATAGATGTATAGAAGCAACTCCTGCTTATGTTGCATCTTGCACAGATGGTAAGATATTCCAAAAAGACCCACTAACATACTTAAATCAAAAAGCATGGAATGACGAGATAATATATAGTAATGAAAGACGGAAAGAAAAAAATTTATTTAACAAAGCAGCAAGCATCATTAATTCAGACTAAAGACGAATTATATGTACGCTATCCACAATTAAGTAAAAGGAAAAAAACTATCATATCATTATATGACGCGGTAAAAGAAACAAAGCAAAGTTTAGTAATGCTTGATAAGTCGATAGGTGAGAATGTTTCTTTGCAATGGTTGAAAGTGCAATTAATAGAATTCTTTAGTTATATGGGGGCATTTGAACAGGTTTCTGAATATCAGATAGTCACACTTGCAAGACATATAAGGCATAAATTTTACTATCTAACTTTAGCTGAATTGACTTATTTCTTTGAAGCTTTTGCTGATGGAAGTTACGGAACGATGTATGTTGGCAAGCATATAAACCCACAAAATATGATGGAGGCTTTATCTCAATATGAAAACGATGTATTAATAGAAAGGGGGCGAGTCGAAGATGAAGAAAAGAATCAAAGATTAAGCGAGATACTAAAAAAGGAAAAAGAGAACAAAGAGAAGGGTATTACGGGTTATGCGGCATGGTTGAGGTACTGTAAAAATTCCAATCGCCCCAGCACTGACCTTCCAAGTTTTAAATGTAAAAATATTAATCACAAATGAAAATAGAAATAAAACACATGGAGCTTCGGAATTTTAAAAAAATTCGGGAGCAAAAGATTGATTTTTGTCACGATATGCTTATTAGTGGTGAAAATAAGACAGGTAAGACAACGATATATGATGCCTATCTTTGGGCTATATTTGGAGTAACAAGTAAAAAAAATAGCATAGTACAACCGCTTGATACATATAATAATATTATACATCATTTGGAAACTTCTGTTACTGTAGTCCTTAAATATAATGATGAGCGTGAAATTAAGGTTCAGCGTATATTGACGGAAAATTGGAAGAATATAGGTACTGCTGATGAGAAATTGTTAAATATCACACATGCACGTCTTATTGATGATATTTCCCTCTCACAAAAGGCTTTTAATGAGAAATTAGAGGAACTTTGCCCTATTGATAAATGGATAATGCTTTCAAATATAAACATCTTTATGTCATGTAAAACTGATGACCGACGTAAGATGCTTATATCTTTAGCTAATGGAATTAACGAGGAAGAATTAATGAAACGTTATCCACTGGTATATAAGGGAGTCGTAATAGAGAATAAAAAGCTTGCCGATATGATTTTACAACAAAAAAACATCAAGAAGAAATCCGAGGATGAATTAAAGCTTATACCAATAAAAGCGCAAGCACAAGAAATATTGAGGGTAAATGCTGACTTCACAGCTCTTAAAATAGAAAAAGAAAATATAGATAAACAAATCTTTGCTATTGATGCTTCTTTGGAAGGTTCTGTTGGGAAAGACCCTGGGATGAATGAATACATTGCAAAATTGCAATTCCATAACGCAAATGTTGCAAAGGCGCAAAAAGAATGGCAAGACAACAAAGTTAAGTCAATAGATGATTTAATAAAGAAAATTACGGAATCGTCAAATGTATTATCTGATGCGAACAAGATATTGGGTAATAATTTAGACAGTTACAATAGTAACAAGGTTAAATTAACCGAAGTTTCTATCAAATTTGAACAAAAAATAAAAGAGTGGAAGAATGTTAACGAAAAGGAATTTAACTATGAACAAACAGATGTTTGTCCCGTTTGTGGTCGTCCTTATACGGACGATATGAAGACAGAAGAATACAATAATGCTGTCGAAGAATTTAATAAAAACAAAGCAGAAATGCTTACAAAATTACAGAATGAAGCAAGTGAATATAAACAGCAAATGACAGTACTTAAAGGAAATATTAGTACTTATGAGCAGATAACAAAAGCTAATGATGAGAATGCTGTCAAAAAAGCAAATGCTTTATATTGTGAATATATTAATCAACGCGAGGATAAACAAAATCAAACATGGGAAACTTCTGCTGAAAAATTAGCGTTAGATAAGGAATATGCGTTTATAGAGGCGCAAAAACCTAATGTAAAAGTTAATACCTCTGTTGTTGAAAACAAGAAAAAGAAAATAAGCTTAATCATACGACGTGACGAGATAATGAAACAATTATATGGAGAAGAAATTAATCGGCACATTGATAACGAGAAAGAAAAACTTAATGCACGTTCCGTAGAACTGGCTCAAAAAATTGCTGATAGCACAAAGGTAATTAATCAAATCAATGCATACGAGAAAGCTAAGATTTCAATGATAGAAGATGAAGTAAATTCTTATTTTTTCCTTATACGTTGGAAATTCTCTGAGCATAACAAAACCAAAGATGAAGATAAAGAAATATGTATGGCTATTGACGCGGAAGGTATAGATTATGATAATGCAAATGACGGAACAGTAATTAATATGGGAGTAGACATCATAGAAGGTATTTCGAAAGCATTAGATATATATGTTCCTCTGTTCGTTGACAGGAAAGAATCTGCTGAGAATATTATGCCAATTAAGCAACAGACAATATTCTTACAATGCGTCTTTGGACAACCACTTAAAATAGAATCGTATAAATAATTTTTTAAAAATATATTATTATGGAAAATAATGAAATAACAGTTTCACAGCCACAGACAACAGGTCTTAACATGTTCGCAAATGAGAAAAGCTTTAATACGGGCTACACGATGGCTAAAGTGCTTGCGAACTCAACAATCGTGCCACCAACATTTAAAGGTAATATTGGTAATGCCATGATTGCTATAGATATGGCGCAGCGCATGCATACTAATCCTTTGATGGTGATGCAAAATTTGTATCTTGTATATAATCAACCAGCATGGTCAGCAAAGTTTCTTATTGCATGTATTAATGCAAGTGGACTTTTTGCAACACCGCTTAGATATGAATTTGTTGGCGAGAAAGGGAAGGATGATTGGGGATGTTACGCTTATGCCATTGACAAACAAGGAGAATTGCTTAAAGGTTCGGTTATAACGATTGGTATTGCTCGTGCGAGTGGATGGCTGACGAAGAAAGATTCTATGTGGATGAAAGAGCCAGAACAGATGCTACGTTATCGTGCTGCTACACGTTTCCAAACGGCTTATTGCCCTGAAATTTCTTGTGGACTTGCTGTTAAAGAAGAAATAGAAGATGCACACTATACAGAGGTTACTTCTGACAACATGGAACAGCTTTCTGAAACTGAAAAACTTTCACAAGCGCAGCAAAAAGAAGCATCAGAAGCTAATTCACAATCGCTCAGCATGGGTGAGAATGGTAAGGAAGGAGATAATGCTTCTGATAAACAACAAAAGAAAGAAAACAATCCTACTCAAACTAAACTTAAAAATCAACCAATGGGTAAGCAAGAAATGCCAAGCATGTTTAACGAGTAAAATATCAATAAATAATAGGGAGGAGAGTAATCTCTTTCCTATTATATATAATAAGGTATAATAATATGCGATTAGATGTTATTGGTTCGGGGTCTTCGGGTAATGAGTATATATTACAGAATGATAATGAAGCACTCATTATAGAATGTGGCATGGCATTAAAAGACACTATTAGAGTCTTGAATAACAACCTTAAAAAAGTTGTTGGCTGTCTTATTACTCATAGTCATGGCGACCACGCAGGCTTCATAAAACAGCATGCAAGCTTATTTAATGTTTATGCGACTAAAGGGACACTTGAAGAAAAAGGATTAGGTGATGATAATTTTCATTATCATGCCATCTCTATGCTTAAAGAATTTAAAGTTGGTAATTTTATAGTTAAAGCTTTTGATACCGTGCATGATACGAAAGAACCTTGCGGCTTCATAATCTCTCACGCAGAAATTGGCAATCTGCTTTTCCTTACGGATAGTCATCATATTAAATATAAGTTCAGTTTTCCTCTTGATTATATCTTAATAGAATGTAATCATACGGAAGAACTTGTGGATAAGGGCATCTGTGAGGGTATTATACCAAAGAAAATCGGCACACGCATAAAAGCGACACACATGAGTTTGAAAAGATGTATAAAATGCTTAAAGGGGAACGATTTACAGATTACAAAAGCAATAATCCTTATACACATGAGCGAGAATAATGGTGACAGCGCATTATTCTCATCCGAAGTAGCGAAAGCAACAGGCAAACCTGTCTATGTCGCCAAAAAAGGTTTTAAACTTGAGTTATTGAAATTGTAAAATATGAACGCGATTATATACAGGATGATTGGATATAAGCATGTAATATTGAAGTTTTATATTAATAAAATATTAATATCGTACATTTTTATATTATTAAAACTAATAAATAACTAATAATCAATAGGTTATGAAAAAATAATAGGAAAAATATTTTGTGCATTGTAAAATATTTTTTAATTTTGCGGTGTTCAATAAAAGTAAGCTGATTGAGAATGAGAAGCTCTTTCAGTATATGAATGGGCATTTTAATGCTCTGACTTCTCAGAAGAAATACGATATAGGCGTATTGTCCCTTGCATATATTATAATGATGTATGCGTTCCTTTAGCTTACTGGAATTGAACAAAGGGTAACAGTACGCCCTTTATGTGTCTGTATAGTTTAACGTTCAAAAAAAGTAAGCAAATGAAGAACGTAAAGATTTATCAGAAATCCGAATTCTCTTTATTGAAGAATATGGATGAGTATTTGAAGAAAATGACTTTCTTTGGAGTTATTTTCGTTATTGATTTTAAAACCCATATTAAAGTGGGTTGCACAAATCAACCTTATAAAACAATTAGTGATGCTAATAGAAATGCTAATGGGACTATCTCTCAATTTGTAATTTCGAGAAAATCCACAAATTATGCAAAATTGCGTCTATTAATTACACGTAGATTTAAAGAGCAAAAGATAGGCAAATCACAATCTTATAAAGTAAGCCTTCATGAAGTTGTGAATTATATGGAATCCTTAGAGTATAAGGATGAAAGTGCAGAATTAGAGCAGCATAGCAAGGATATTGCATCAATAGGTCAAACCTTAGTATTAAAAGGTGTGAATGGTCTTTCTGCGCTAAGACAGGAAGCTCCGATTTCAATAATTAATAAATCTAACTTCTTAGGCAAAGAGATAGATGTTTATAAATCTGTTGAATATCCTTTATTTAGAGCAAGTGATGTAGCAGGTTGGATTGAACACTCAGACGTCTCAACAATGCTTAAAAATATCGATGAGGATGAAAAGCTAACACAAGCAATTATTGTGTCAGGTCAGAGAAGAAATGTATGGTTCTTAACGGAAGATGGAATGTATGATGTATTAATGCTTTCACGAACAGATAAAGCCAAACAATTTAAGAAAGGCGTAAAGCAAATTCTTCATGAAATCCGCACCAAAGGAGGTTACATTGCCACACAACAGAATGACACTCCCGAATCAATCATGGCACGCGCTTTAAAAATTGCCGATGAAACATTAAAGCGGCATGAAGAGAGGTTACGGCAACTGGAGATACAGACCGACCAGCAGGCGAACACTATCGCCTTACAGCAAAAGGAACTGACAATTCAAGCCCCTAAGGCAAAATACTACGATGACACCCTTGCTTCTACCGATTATCTTACCACTACACAAGTAGCCGATGATTTAGGCATCAGCGCAAAAGCACTTAATCAAAAGTTGGCAAATGCTGGCATACAGTATTATCAGTCAGGCTCATGGCATCTGAAAGGCATGTATCGAGAATGGAAACTTGCGAGCACTCGTACTTATACTTATGTTAAAGCAGACGGAGTTACTGGCTCAAGAATTAATCTTGTTTGGAATCAACGTGGCAAGCGTTTTATACTTGCTCTTTACAACAACGACTTTAATGTTAAAAAAGCAATAGCTGAAATTAAAGGCGATATAAATTCGTAAAAAACATCATTAAATAACAATTAATAAATAGGAGATAAAAAGATATGTCAGCAAATAATAAGAATCAGTTTACAGTAAGTGATAAAACAGCACGGTGTATAGAATTGCTTAGAAAACTCGTAAAGACACAAGGTGAAGTTATGGATTTTCTTAGAGTAGAAAATTTAAATGACACAAAAGAAAGTGATGCTTTCTGTGAGAATACAGGCGAAGCTATTAAAGCTCTCGGAAGCATAATGCACGAAAGCATCTACTGTAATATCATAACAGAGCAAGACGAGATATAATCTTATCACTTAACAACCTAAATCAATGGGGAGCATTCAGAAGGAGAATGCTCCCTTATTTTTTTATAGTTGTATATCACATCGCTCAAAGAATTACATATATCAATATATGTGTTCCTTATTTCTCCTTCATTCTTTTTGACTTCATCTTGCATAATTTCAAGCTCTTGTTTAAAGAAGGATATTCTTTCTGATAGATTCAATGTTTGCATAATATTAAATGTTGAAATTAAACATGTTGCAAATTTAAACGAAAAAAGTGCAAGCACTATTAAGTTACTCACACTTTTTGTATCTATCTGTAAATCAGCAATAAACAATGAGTATAAAGCTACTCATTCTGCTCACGCTTAAATTCATTCAGTTCTTCTTTGCTCCAGTAAAGCTCATGGCTACCGCTTCTCGATTTACCTTTTGGAAGCTTACCGCTACGAACGTATCTATCAAATGTAGCTCTACTAATATGCAGTATCTCATCGCATGCTTCTTGCTTTGTAACCATACCATTCATAAGAGCCTTGCAATGATGAAACATTTCTTCCATTTCCTCATCAGTCATACCGCACTCACCACTTCGCATCTGTTTTGCCATGCCTTCAAGGAAGGAAGCGAACATATCACTTATTCTCATTCTTCAATCTCCTATTCTTATATTTAACAAGTATTTCACCTATTCTCCAACTCTGCCTCACCACAAAGGCATAGCAATACAACATACACGTCAGAATAATCAGTATCACATCTGCATCATACATTTCGTTAGTGATAAACCATGAGCCATAGAAAGCCCTCACCACATTCACACCGATAGCATAGATGAAAGGTATTCTGTATATCCAACACAACTGAAAGAAGTAGCTTGCAGGCATCATCATCAGTACAGGAAAGATATACGTCATGCAATACAGGTAGGCGATACAGCTTTCGTTCTCCTTGATACACACAAGTAGCTCCCTTGGGTTGGAATGAAAGTCAAATACTCCATACCAATGTCCAAGCATTATCACTATCGGGATGTATTTCAACGCCCATTCATACCACCAAAAGATACTTTTGTCAAGCCCATTCAACGGCTTAACACCTTTAATTTCGTTCATAAGCAAGGTATTTTAGTTAGTTTAGTTCCGCAAATATAGGCACAAAACAAATTGGCTGTCATTCCTGTTAGCATTGCTTAACAAAAATAACAGCCGTTTAAGATTTATTCTCCCATTGCCTTCATATACCGCCATATCTTGCTTTCTCCATGCGTATAGTCTTCATCGTTGAAATAGAACTCGTATGCCGCTTTCAGAATATCTCCATCTGACAGCACTTTGCACGTATCGGCATAGAATGAATTGTAGGCTACATATTTATCCCAAAGCGTTGTACCTTCGGGGAACTTCAAGTCCTTTGTGGCTTCCTCTATCATCCTTGCCGACCACTTCGGTTCGGTATGCTCAACTCCTTCTCTATCGGTATATTTTAATCCTTTCAAGGCTTTTTCTGTAGTTTTTTCACAAAAATGCCCATAATCCGACAGATTTACTGCGTTTAGCATTATATACATCACCATATCCATTCCTCCTAACTTAATTTTTCTACAAGCGTCTTAACCAAATCTTTCAGCTCCCCGACACCTTTTTCGAGCGAGCCTATCCTTTCGTCCTGCTTCTTCTTCTCGGCAAGCTGCGGATTCCATTCCGTGAGTATCTTTTCACAGCTTTCAGCCCTTGTCTTGTGCTTTTCCATAGATGCAAGAATATCTTCGCTTTCGGCTTTCATCGCTTCCACTTCCCTTAATATCCCCTCTCTGTCTGTACTTAGCACCACATTGCCCGAACTAACCACATTACTGTCGGCAGGCATCGTGTAGGTCTTGTTCGTTCCGCTTTCTTCTATCGTTACATCCACAACCATACCGAGAGCATTACCGCCATTGTACTGCTGCGGAAACCTTGGCATCGTTGTCGTTACAACCTTGCCTGTGTCTGCTGTCAGCTCCTCTCCCTTGTGTAGCATATACACAGGGTAGCCTTGTTTTATTTCCTTGAACGTCATTTCTTCCTCTTTTTACGTGAAACAAAATGGAAGAGCCTACGCACGGACTTCTTTTCCGTAGGCGCAAGCTCCTCCGTCAGTCATGCACCTGTCGTTGTTGTCGTGCCTGTGGTCTTTAGTGCCGCTATCAAGGTAGCGTTCTGTCGCTGCTGTGAGAGTTCAAGCTCTGCTCTGTTCAGGCGCAACTGCAAATCTTCCTGCCAGTGGCTGTTGAGGGTGTCGATAATCCTCTGTGTGTTGGCATTGTCGTTGGTCTTTAGGTCGCATCCCAGTTGGCTTATCTGATAACCGATGTTGCTAAAGCCGCGTTCCAACCCGGTATTGGTGTAGCTGAAACCTTGCTGCATGCCGTTCACGATGTCTTTCTGTCCGAGCTGATTGTCATAACCCATCTTGATGATGTTCTGTTGTGTCTGGCAGCAGCAGTCTTTAAGTTGCTGCACAATGTTCATGTCGCCCAGATTGATAGCGTTGATTACTCTTTCGGCTGAATAGCCTACCTTGCCGCCGACTTCCTGTATTGCCGACTGCACCGCACATACTCCGCTTTGCAACTGGTTGAAGTCGCAGTTCAGATTACTTGCCAACTGACCGAGAGCCGTGTTGTTGCCCTTAATGGCATCCATAAGCAAGTTGGTGTTGTTTCCGTCCTGCATCTGTGTGCTAAGTTGGTTCAGCTTTGCCTGTATCTCTGCATCCTGTACTTGGTTGCCTCTGTTCCCCCAACCGAAACTGCCATTACCGAACATGTACATAAATACTAAATACATAAAGGGATTGTTCCACTGGTTGCCGAAGCCACCGTTCATCATTGCAGCCATATCCATAGCATTGTTGTTGTTGTGGTTTGCCATAGCTGCATAAGCCAAAGCGTCATTGTTCCTCGCTCCGTCGCAACATATTATTTTCTCTGCTTCCATAATAAATTGTGTTTGTGTTGTTTCTTCCATTATTGGAATTGATGCAAAGATAGTGAGGTTTTTATCATAAGCAACACCTTGCCAAATACGGCAATATCCTACCAAAAGAAAACGCCCTGTCTCCCGACAAAGCGTTTCTCTTAAACAATCTTTTTAACTTAAAAATTTAACCAAATTAATTGCTTATAATACCTATAACTATGTTTAAAAACAATAATAACAAAATTACCTAATTATGATTTATGTATCTATCCAGTTCTTCTTTAGTCCATTCCCTCGACACGTCCCCGACTTTCTTCTTGCCGTTGCTTAGCTTGCCTTGTCGCCTTAACTCGTCAAACTTACTTCGCGACACACCGAGGTAACGGATGGCTTCCGTCTTGTTGTATTTACGTTCCGTATCGAAAGACCGAAGGCATTGCAAGAACTTCTCGTTCTGCTCCTCCGTAGTGGAACATCTGCCATTGTCTATCCTGTCTATCAGCTCGACAAGTATAGCTCTTATAAGTTGTAGTGTTCCGCTCATAGCCTTCTCTTGATTAGCCACAACAAAGGTAATAAAAATATCACACATAAGCAAACCAAAGGCACAAAATAATCCACCTTTATCTGTTGCCACTTGCTTAGTCTTTTTTCTACAGGGTACGGCACTCTCACGGAGTCTTTTTTCAGTATCGTGTCTTGTCGTACCTTGTCGGTATTGTGATACCTCCATTCCGTGTGCCACCTGTCCTTAAACACCGTGTCGTTCTTCATCCACACGCTTACGCTGTCGTGGATCCAAACGCTATCTCTTTTCAGTATGCTGTCTACTCTTGTCTTGTATTCCGTGTGGTATTCGGGTACACTCACGTACTTTGTCTTGCAACCGAACATCAGTGTCAGTACGAAACAAACTGCAAGCCAA
>ERZ808240.3596-NODE-3596-length-14824-cov-9.593879_pt1 | contig 14824 bp, 10 predicted proteins | sample MGYA00521084_ERZ808240 | MGnify/ENA primary metagenome ERZ808240 (study PRJEB31516, sample SAMN03275571) | gut metagenome | biome: mammalia-associated habitat; material: feces | host: Papio cynocephalus | place: Kenya | collected 2012-08-06 ... | reverse complement strand
GATTTTCGAAGCCAATGCAGGCGACCCGAATATTTCCGTTCTTCCATCTCTTTGCGACATCCCTCTCGATCTCGTGTATCCGGCCATCCACCTTATAATATGCCCGCGGAGCCTGATCCTCCAGTTCATCCGCTGACAAAACCTTCTGTTCGTTAAACAGTTCTTCCCGGGGCCTGGCACCCGGAATTCTGTTAAGGCCCCGGGAGTTCGGCATTATCTAGAAACTGTTTCTATTTTTACGGTATTTACGCCATAGTTCACTTCATAAATATCTCCAGTTGTCATATTCTTTGCAAAAAAGTGGCTCTTCGGCAATTTATCGTTTGTAATACGTGCAAAGATGTAATTCTTTCCGCCATAAGAGAACGTAAAGTATTTCTTTGTCACCTTCATTCGGTAATCCTTATGAGCATCATCATCTAAAAATGGCCCATCTTTCTTATCTGCCCAAATATACAGCTTACTAGCATCATTCACATTTAAAACCGTAGATTCCAGAATGATACCAAAACCGCCATCTGGTTCAAGGTTTCCTTGGCCTTGGTCGGTTTGAGCAGCAGTTATTATGGTCTTAAAGCTTGCTTCACTACTGATAAGTGTACACGGACTGTTCGTCTTATCTGTCCCCTCAAATTTATAATAAACAAGCGTTCCGTTAATCTGAGGTGATGGCCAGTCGCCATAATATGTGATTTTATTTTTCGTATCCTGCCAGTCCTCTGTCCAGATCTTGTACGGGTACTGTTCTGGAAGCGTTTCATCATAGGTTTGCGTAAATCCAGCCTTTTCATTGTCAGATGACGGGGCAATGCTGTCATTTGTGCTGACCGTTGTAATGGCTCCTGTATATTGTGAACCTGATGGATCCACATATCCTACTGCATTTTTGCTCAAATCATTAAACGTACTTATATATATTACATCACTGCCGAAATGAATCCCTCCGTTATGGGCACCTATAAATCCGCCGTTATTAGGGTTAGATCCCGACACTTCACCCATGGAATAACAACTTGAAATCGTCATGTTTGCGTCCTTGGACGTTATCGATCCAATAAAGCCGCCAGCCGTTTGATCATCTCCTGACTGACTTGAATTACCCACAGAGCCTGTACTGAAGCACTTCTGAATGGTCAAGCCACTTGCATTTTCAATCAATCCAATGAATCCACCAGCCGCTTTAGCACCCGTCACGTTAGACGTATATGGGTCTTCATTATTATTGATCGTGATAGGGCTATATATTCCGGTAATCGTTCGGCCACCATAATATGATTTTTCAAGCATATTACTGGTTCCCGAAGAATTTAATCGACCTATTAAACCTCCTGCATTTTGATTATATGACTTGATGAAACTGGATACGGCTACATTTGCAAACGTAAGCTTATTATTTCCTTGCACAGCACCAAAGGCTCCACCTGCATCATCATTTGCGAGAACTTCTGAGCTTAACCCATTCAGTTTAATATTCTCAGCATCAATCGTCGCACTCTGTGCATATCCAATGACACCACCCGCATCTTTAGTCACCGATGTAATAGTAGAACCACCAATAATTCCTATTTTCTTTAAAGTGACATTGGAGTTCGTTTCACCGATTACTCCGCCACTGGCTAGCTGTCCAAAAGCCGTAAGCTTTCCATTGTATATTATATTTTGAATATCCGATACGCTTCCTGCAAAGCCGACTACGCCTCCTGCGGTTGCATTTTCTGAGGTGACCATCACTTCAGACCTAAACGTAGCATTTTGGATAGTAGCGGTCATGGACCCGCCCATCATACCGCCAACGTCTTTACTACTCGTCACCTTAACCGGACCCTGAAGCTTTATATTTTTAATATTCGCAGTCCCCTTTGCATATCCAAGAATACCACCTGCCCTTTCATAGGAAGAGGATACAGAGATACTGCCTTTAGAGTCCAATGTGACACCGTCAATTCCTACCGATGCATTTCCATAGCCGATAATGCCGCCAACACCGCCCTCATTATTTGTATCTGTTGCATTACCACCTGTTGCCTCTACCTGCAAGGCGCCTGAAATCACAGCATTCATAATGGCTCCTTGCGTTTCAGTTCCAGAACCAGAAATATATCCGATAAAGCCACCGACAGAACGGTTATCTGGCCAGCTATTCCGGAATTCAGCCTTTATCTGGCCATCAGCAATCTCAACATCCTTTAGGTAGGCTTCACAGTTCGCATATCCGATCATACCACCTACATACTCATACCCATTCACGGTAGTAGAACCTTTCAAATGCGTATCTTCCACCTTCACTTCCGTGGCTCCATTGGTCACTTCACCTATGACACCACCAGCCTTGCTGTTTGTTGATTTAATAATGCTACCTTGAGTCGTCAGCTTTTTAACCGTCACATTATTTTTTGCAATGCCGATAACTCCTCCAGTACTCTCAGTGCCCTTAACCTCGGCATTCGTTAACGTAACCGTATCAACCGTGGACGATTGCCCTGCTTCTCCGATTAAACCACCGGCATAATTAGAAATCGTTTGAATATTTGCATTTTCAATCTTCCCGGGGCCTGGCCCCCGGGCTCGGCCCCCGGGCTCCATAGGATTGCTTAATTTTGTCGTTCAAACTTTGCCTCTCCATTTGTAACAGTAATCTTATAAATCACTCCCGTAGTGTTGACTTTCACATAAATCATACTATTGTCTACCTCCAATCCTTTTACTGTGCACCTATAATAGTAGTATTTCTTTCCAAGATAGTTAAATTCTGAATATTTATTATCCGTTGCACTGCCAGCTACTTTGCAAGAATCAAATGGACCGTTTGGATTTTGCGACCAGCTGTACAGCCCATTGATAAACTTATAACTATCGTCGTCTTGAATAACCACATCACTGATAATGCCAAATCCATATTCTTCTAGCTTCATATTGACAGGATTTAAATAGCATTCTTTATTCGTGTTCTCACCTGTTAGCCTAAAAGTGTCTCCGTCTTTGTTAAACTTTTGTTCTTTATTGTTCCAATAGGAATAAATAAACTCCCCTTTCAGTGATTTCGGCTCCGGCCAATCACCATAATACGCAATTTTATTCATCGCATCGCCCTGCCAGTCTGTCATCCAGTTCTTGTATGGGTACTGATCTGGAAGAGTTGTATCATACGATTGTGTCACATCCGACAGGTCCTTATTTTCAGTCTTTCCATTGAGTGTATTTGCTAAGTCAAGAACTTTAAGATGATTACTCTCTTCTACTGACGCAATTCCAATCGCAGGCAGTTTCTCATCATTAAAGACTTTTAAATAAAGCACACTACCATCATTCGCAATATGAACATTATTATTCATACTTCCAATAAAACCGCCGTTCTTGGAATTCCGGCCATACACTGTTCCCATGGAATAACACTTTGAAATAGTGGCTCCAGTGTTCCACGGAGACGCCTTACCAATAAATCCACCGGCAGCTGCATCCTCCGTGCTTGCCGAAGTATTTTCTACAGAGCCCGTACTAAAGCATTGGTCAATAGTCAATCCATTTGCATTTTCAAGATAGCCAATGATTCCGCCTGCAGACTGATTTCCATGAATATTCGCTGTATACGTCCTTGCGGTACTCGTATCATCTTCATGGAGCGTAATGGCCTGATACTTTCCTTCCTTTGTTCGTCCTCCATAATACGATTTTTCCAATCGGCCCTTAGCATCTCCTGTGTTCAATTGACCAATGAGTCCGCCCGCATTGTTCTCAGCTTGAATAAACGCTGAAACTGCCGCATTAGATATCGTAAATTTTGTATTTCCTGTTAATGTTCCAAAAATCCCACCGGCATTATTTTTCGCAACTATTTCTGATTCCTTACCAAGGACTTTAATATTTTCCACAGCTATAGTCGCGCTCTGCGCATAACCAACCAAGCCACTCGCATCGGCATTGGTAGACGTAACATTCGTTGTATCGACACTGCTAATTTGCTTCAATGTGAGATTTGAACCAGCTTTTCCGACCACTCCACCGCTTTCTGCGCTTCCGCTTGCAGTAAGTTTCCCATTGTATATTACATTCTCGATATCCGATTCTGCGTTCGTTGTTCCTATAACACCTGCGACATTTTCGTTGCGCGAGGTCACTGCTACATCCGAATTAAATGTCAAGCCCTTGATTGTGGCTTTACCTCCGGCATTACCGATGATGCCACCACTGGCATTGATGCCTTCAACTGTCAGCTTGCCATCCTGGATTACATTCTGGATATCCGATTCTCCATTCATGAATCCTATGATACCTGCTGCGTTATTGCCTTTTGAGGTCACATCAACATTTGAATTAAATACTGCCTCATTTACTGTGACTTTCGCATCTGCCTGTCCAATGATTCCGCCAACCGAATTTTGGCCTGTGACTATAAGATTTCCGTCAAATGTCACGTTCGTGATATTCGCCTGCTTGGGATAACCCAACATTCCACCAGCATTATCATTTTCTGAAATGATACTACTACTCTTAATTTCAGAATTCTTAATCTCTATCAGGTCACCACTACCGCCTACAAATCCACCGGATGCCTTTGAGCCTATCACATGAACATTATCCAGATTGACAGTATCTAGTTCTAGCTTATAACTAGTATATCCAATAAGTGCGCCAGCATTCCCACCAGTGGATATAAAGGAGGAATTAGCAATGCCGAGCTGCTTTATGGTCAGTTCACGGTTTGGTTGAGCAAACAGGCTGGCATAACTACTTTCTTCGACATTTAAACCTAATAAATTGAATGTTCCACCATCATATAATGAAACCGATTGGTTATAATCCAATGGGCTAAAACGGCCGCCTGTCGTCTTGGCTCCATTCCCCTGGTCCCATACAGTCAAGTTTTCACCCAGTTCTTCCTGAAATCCTAGTGTGAATGCATGTGGGAGATCATCTGATCTTTTAGACCAGTATATATTATCTGTCTGAATTGCACCTATAAATGCACTTGCCAACGGATTATTATTGACCCATGGATATCCAGATATACTTGGTGACAGATTTTCAAGATGTCTAGAATTATCAATTTGGACATAATACTTGCCCGGCTGATCAGTCACAGGGATTAATCCTAAATCCATGTCGTATTTAGCCTTATTACTGTCATCTTTCCATGTATAAGCCCTATAGTTCTCTACTTCTTTATAATAGCCTTTAATAGCATCAATTCTCTGCTTATTATGTTTCTCATTATTTGTTTGTTTTTCTTTATTTTCTTCTGTGACTTTTCCTACAGAACCAAACAAGCTATTCGTTTTAATCACTTTCACTTTTTCTCTATTTTTATCTTCTTTACCTCCTTTATCTTCATTTGTAAGTTGTGGAAATTTGACCTCCAGTCCACTTGCTTCGTCGTCTATAGCCATAACCTGTATTATAATATCCTCACCTGGATATAACTGCGAACATACATCTTTAAAATGCCCATTTTTCCTTGTTATATCATCTAAGCAAAGCGCAAACGCAAAGTTATCTTCATCCCATGCCACAGTGCCACTATCAATCTCTTTCCATGTCATGTTATTATATTGATCACCTTTTTGAATTTGCAGCATACATTTGCTTTGAATCTTTTTCTCACGGTTCTCGTTATATGTTGCTTCAATTTTTCCCACAACACGAAAATACTCATCTTTTCCGCTAAGTTCACCATGAACTTTAACACAGTACTTCTTTTCAGCCTTAATATATGGTTGGTTCATATTTGGCGGTGTCGTGTCTGTAAAGATTCGTACTATTAAACGATTTCCATTTTCTACATCAAAATCAAAGTTCTTCGGCACCACCCAGTCCCCAACGTGTTCGCTAATAAACCACGGAAGCTGCAGCTGTTTCTTCTCTTCATCCGTTCCAGAAATCAGATGGTACACTGTTGCCAGCGGATAGCTCGTCTTATCCATCTTCGAATGCGCTGTTTCATTCTCTCCAAGAAGAAGCTTCCGATCATATGGCGTTGCCTGACGACGGCTCACCTTTGTATCCAATGTTGCCTTCGCAATATCGTCTGATGAAGCCGCGGTACCGTTATGCGGGCCAATGGCATAGTAGTTCTTTTTTGCATCTGCCGCATCTGAGTCCTTCTTAATATTCAAGGTATCGGAAGCACTGCCGCAGAACGAATCCGATCTATGCTGCGTATCTGAATCACTGGAAGAATAGACCGAGGTCGTCGCATACACGGCATCCATCTCGACCACTGTTGTAGACATGCCAATAAAGCCACCGGCATAGCCGCCCGCCTGAACATTGTATCTTCCTGCACCTGTATTTTTTACCTTCTTCTGATCATCCAGATCGGTATCATAGGCGCCATCTTTCGTATGTCCGCCTGCATAGCAACGCTGAATGATACCGCCACTTGCAGAAGCCTGATCTCCGATATACGAACCTGCAGTACTGCCGATGAATCCTCCGGCTACTCCGCCCTCTAATACTTCATTCTTTACTTCTCCGGCCTTTACATAAACAGAAGCTGCAGAATCTGTGATGTTAAGATTTCCACCACTTACAAGGCCAATGAGTCCTCCCGCAACATTGGTGGCGCTGACCTCCACCTCGGAGTCATGGTCGGCGTTATATTCGTCCTCATGATAGTAGGCAAGGACGTCCTCCACCGTCAGATCTGCTCTTACCTCTCCTGCGAGCATGCCTGCATTCGTGGCACCGCTCACCTGATTATTCCGTAGAATCAGATTCTTTACGTTAAAGGCCTGATCAATAAAGCCAAAGATACCGGCTGCCGTACGGTCCGTATGATCCTTATCTTTTTGTACAGCAGATGGCTGTGTGCTTACTTTCACACCATAGATTTCATGATTCTGACCATCATAGGTCATCGGATATTTCACGTTGATGGCCGCAAAGGTTTCCGACTGCTCCATGCCATAGATTTTCTTATCCTGATGGCCGTTAAGCTGATTCCACTCATTCTCGCTAAAACCAGTGATACTCTTTTCCTGCACTGCAGTGACAGTATTCTCGTCCGTACCGGATTTTCTGCCAGCATTATACCCGGAAATATTCTTACCGAGGTTTTCGAGATGACGAAGGTTTCGAATATAGAGTGTTATTTCTTTTGTGCTTCCTGTCGCACCAGTCTCCTCAGTTTTTCTGTCAAAGAGACTGTTTGTTGTAATCGTCTCCGATGTCTTCGGTGTTGCCAATGCAGCCGTCGCGCTGGCCATCGCATAGACTTCAATATCCTCACCCTCGATAAATTTCTTTTTTCCTTGCAGCGTGAAGCGCTGCTTCCCAGCACTCGTCCCACACAGATTCGTAAATCGCATGCTTCCATCGCCTGTAATATCATCGATGGTGATGTCGAAGCTATTGTCTCCGTCCTTACAATCTTCCACTCTAGACGCGAGTGCCCCACTCTGGACGCCCTTGATATATAGAGTGATCTGCTCATCCTTCGTATAGTTTCCAGAAACGATCGCATGGAGCTTCGCTTCATTCTTTACAACAAGCTTTGGGGCTTCGAGGGTCTTGACATCCAGATTGGCATTGCTGCCGGCCTTTCCGGTATAGCAGCCGACAACCACGGTCGTTCCGTTCTTTTCGTAGGCCTTCCGTGCAGAGGAGTCACTGTAAAGCTTCTTGGCTTCAATATTCTGTACGTCATCGCCGTCCAGCTGGATGGTCGAGGCATTCCCGAAGGAGGCATTGCCCGCGCCGGAATAGAGCACAGCCACCACGGAGGCGGATTTCCGCTCATAGACGATGGCATAATTGCCACCCTGCTGCACGGTGCCATCGAGGGCGCCAAATGGGAGCATGAGGTCATAGACAGACGTCCCCTCTGCTGGAATGTAGGTTTCGCTGCCTGCGCCCTGTGCTGCGTTGTGAATCACATAGTAGTACTGGCCATCGGTTTTGCCCGCATAGGATGGTGCGGTAGAAAGCTTAGTGCCAAGTACACTGCTGGTTCCTGCCCCAGCGGTCGTTTTGTTTGCCTCTTCTGCCAGTCGATCGAGGTCACCGGAGGCCTTTGCGAGGCTCAGGTGGTTCTGCGCCGCCACGAAGATTTCCTTCGCTGTCCCGTCCATTTCCATGAGGCGGAGGTTCTTCTGGTACTGCACCACTGAAACAAAAGTAACCCCGGCAAGAATGAGGATGATGGCAACCGTTGCCAGCACCTCTGCCAGGGTGAAACCGTTTTTACTGTTTTTTCTTCTAAACATGTTTTTCATAGGTATTCGATTCACTTTGTCTGCTCTCGGATTGATCTCAAATAAAAGGCTCCATTCTTTTTCACTAGTCATTCGCGAGCCGCACGGTAAAGGACGCGCGGGCCTGCACGGTGCCGGTCCTCAGGTCCTTTGCAACGAGGTTCTCGACGGTGATCGTCTTCGTGCTGTCGTCCCAGGTGAAGCCGGAGCTGCTGTCATCGAAGGTCACGATGAGGTCGCTGGTAATGGCGCTGTCGGTGAGAAGCGGTACCGTAACCGGGCTTTCACCTGAGGCACCCTGGTAGGACAGGACGAAGCTGCGTTCGGTCAGATCGGAGCTGGTGCCACCCGAACCTTCTTCATCGGTTGCTGCCTGTAGGTGGATGTCACGGGTGCCTCCTGCATCGGTCATAGCCTGCACGCTGACGCCACTGCTGTTCTCGGACGCAAGTGCATGGGTCGATGCGGTTGACCCTGGCTGAAGGGTAATGGTCTGCTCTCCGCTGTTCACGTTCTGGAACTGGATGGATGCATTCCGTCCTGTGCTGACCGTCACCTGTACCGTTTCCGGGTCTGCGAATGCAAGCTGATCCTTCATGAGGGTGATGGTAGTGCTCAATGCCGTCTGCGCGTTTGCATGGGCGACGACCTTTCGGTATACCCGCTGTACAGTGGCGGCACCGGTTGTGATGATCACGCCGACGAAGCCCATGATGAGGATCGTCGCGAGCATTTCTGTCAAGGAATACCCTCGCTTGCTATTCAGTTTTTGAAGAAGGTTTCTTCTCATCCTGTTCCTTTACTCCCTCATGATCTTTGCACGTCGATCTGCTTTACGATGCCATCATCGAATCTCCATCACAGAATCCTTCCCTTCTGTCTAGCGATTCATGTTACGTATCACCATCTTCTCATATTAATTCTTTCGGACGTATTCCATGATACTGAAATTTTTGATTTCGGTATCCTCTGTCGATGCATCGTTTTTCTGGTTCGTGTAGTACTGAACCGGGATACCATCCGATGCGGCACCTGTACGATTGGACAGCTGAAAAGCAACCGACGTTGCTCCGCTACCGCTGTCCTGACAGATCACTGCACTGGTTCCACTTTTGATATCCACACCCGTCTTTCCTGCCGCAGCCACTTCCATCGCGCTGTTGCCTTCATAATAGGCGTCCATGATGCGCTCACTCTTCGTAAGAATCCGCTGCGAGGCGGTAATCATACTTGCGAAAAGGATCATTGCGGCGGCGGCAATCAATACCGAAACGAGCGTTTCCGTAATGGTTTCACCATTTTCACTTTTCAGCTTTTTTTTAATCCGTCCAAACATCTGTACTTGTGTCCTTCGTAATCACTGGATTTCCCCAGCTCACATAGCTGTGGCGGGTTGTCGTCGTCGTGGTTTCCGTCTTCTTTTCTTTTCCGTCTTCACTCGTTGAATTCTGCGAGTCTGGATCAGTTGTTTTTTGTACTGAGCCTTCCTTCGCATCCATCGTGAGCATCAGACGGTAATCATTGCCCTGTTTCTTCGTACCTGCTTCACTGTGATTTTTAAAATAGGCGGTAATGCTTCCTTGCCCATTCATCCGGAAGCAGACATCCACAGAAGGGACGCTGACACTTCCAGCGCCAGTGCCAGTGCCAGACTTCAGCGTCATCGTAAACCTGCGCTCATAGACATTGTCCGAGCCATTCAGAAGTGGTGTCAGGAAGGCATCCTGGCCATCCTCGAAGCTTCGGGAAACAGGGTCTGCAAGGTCTGTTTTCGTATTGGCGTCAGATGCGGATGCTGCACTGCTTGTACTGCCATCCGAAGTTTCGTCTACATTCGTAAGGGAGCCTTTTGCTCCTGCCCCATTTGGCTTCTTCGCTACATTCTTCTTCAGTGCATCGAGAAGCAGAAACGTATCCGATGAATGGAATGCTGTAAATGTCGTCGTATCCGTGATTGCCGTCCCGGTCGTCCCAACCGGGTACTCCCATACTGGCGTGGAATACGTATACTTCGTGGTTTCCGTCGTCTCCGTGGTTTTCACGCCGTCCTTGTCGGTCGTTTCCTTTTCCGTCTCAGTGACGGTCTTCGTTTCCGTCTGTCCGACGGCGATCGTCTGGCCGTTCAGCTCATCCCGGACGAGCTGGGCCGCGGAGAGGACGGCATAGTAATTCTGATCACTCGCTTTCATTTCTGCGAGGCGTCCGGAGCTGGTGGTCGCCGCGGCGAGAATCACGGATCCTGCGGCGGCGCACATGATAAAGAAAAGGAGCGCCACGGTGAGGGTCGCGCCGCTTCGATCTTTCAATTTCTGCTGCACTTCACTCATCGGCACTCCTTTCCTTCTGCTACATCCTGATTGAGGGGCCTCTCCGCTTCTTGGTGGGAGAAGCTTCTCTTCGTTCATTTTCGAATCCTATGCATATGTTGCCAGCCATCAGATCATCCACACTTCATCCTTAACGATCCTGGTGTTGAAAGCCTTCCGGCAATCCACACGTCATCCCCAAAGGCTTTAGTAGCCTGCGGCGGATGCGATCTGATCCGCAGCATTGCCCGCCAGGGATTCGGCCATCGTCTCAAGGTCGCTCTGTGCAAGATCAAGGGAGGAGCTTGCCAGTCCGCCACTCGACTGCACGGCGGAGCCATCGCTTGTGGTGAGGCCGTTCGTCGTGGTGGCTCCATTCAGTGTCTCGTAGAAGGTGACGCTCATGCTGCCACTGATCGTGGCATTGGCGAGGTTCGGGTACTGGGACATCTTGTCTCCAGCCTCGGCACCGCCGTTTTCGTCGGCGCTCACGCTGATGTCCGTAATGAGACAGCGGTACGCGCAGTCATGCACCTGCTGAATGATGCGACGCGCGATCTGATAGTTCGTCGCGGTAAAGCTGATGTTGATGGTTCGGCGTACGGCGTCATCCGTCGCAACCGGCTGCTCAAAGCTGAAGTTAAAGCTCGTCGCCTCCGAAAAGATGGTATTGAGCGCGGCGGACTCTGCCTTCAGGTTATCATAGGAGGCAACGATGCCCGTCACATCCTTCTTTCCAGCCTCAATGTCCTCCTGCATCTGTTTGATGATGCTGGCCTTCTGCTGTTCTGCACTCATCTGCTGCTCGAGGAGCGTCGTATCCGCGGCGGCGATCCGATCCTGGACCGGGAGCCGCACGAAGCGGTAATACACGAGTCCCAGTAGAATCATGACCAGGGCGAGCAGAAGAACCTTCTCTCGTTTCGTAAAAGCTCTGTTTAACATGCTGTCCTCCCTAGCCTAATGGGCTTCCGCCCTGAATCGTGATATCGCCACCGGTAAATGGATTGGTATTCGGTGTGTCAATGTTCGCGGCCTGCTGCTGTACGGCCACGGTCTGCGGTACGCTGGCCTGCTGCTGTTGCTGGGCAGCCTGCGCGGCCTGACGCTGGGCCGCCTCCTGTGCGGCACGCTGCGCAGCGGCCTGCTCGGCACTTGCCTTCGAGCCCGAGTTCGCGGAGCTCGTATTCGAGGATGCTACCGTAGAAGAAGCGGCACTGCTCGACGGTGCACTTGACGCAGCCGTCTCCGGCTGATCCTTCTCGATATCCGGACGCTCATTCGTGATCGTCGGGATGTAGGCATTGGCGCCGGTTGCATTGCCCGATTCTCCCGCATCGAGGGCCTGATCATCTGCGGCGACCTGTCCAGAGGTCACGGCATCCTGCACCTCCTGTGGAGTACGGAAATAGATCGTCAGCTGCGCCGTTACGAAAAGCGGTGCCACCGGGGTACCCTCCGCCGAGAGCTGATAATCGTCATCGTCGGTTGCCGCCGTCTGTGCGGTCACGTAATTCACGTACTCGGAGCCCTCCAGTGAGAGGATAATGTCCGGGATCCGCTGGGAATCGGTCACGCCGACCGTGATCACCGCGATGTTGTTCTGAATCTGAATAGACTGAATGCCTCCGGCCGCATGCACGCGTTCGTCAATGACATTCAGCATTGTGACACGGTCCTGCCGCGACAGCTCATCGCTGTTCAGATAGCCGTTGCCATAGTGTGAATAGTCCGCACGCACATCCGCGTACTGTGCATTGGCCTCCTTCATCTTGTTGAGTTCCTCTTCCATCCGCGTGTAGTTCGCCTCCGCGGCATCGGCACGCGCGAGCTGGGCTGCAACGCCATAGCGCGAGAAGAAATAGAGGAAAATCATGAAAATGCCGAAGAGCACGATCGTGAAGATGCGGTCCTGCGTGTCGTGCTCGCGATACATCAGGTTGATGCTTTTCTTTGTCGGGTACTTACTGCTCCGACCGATTTGCACCTTTCCAAGTTCTTTTAAGCCTGCCACGCTGCTACCTCCTCCTCACTCAGTGGGTGCACCTTCGCCTCCGGATCCAGCGCGAGCCCGTAGCTCTGCGGGCTCAGCAGAAGCTCCGGAACGAGGTCCTTCTCGACGTAGGGCATGAGCTCCGTGAGCGGCTTCATCGGAAGATTCATCGTGCTTTCAATGGTCTCGAGCAGTGCATGATAATTCGAGGCACCGCCGCAGTAGTACAGGGTGTCGATCGTATTGTTCGTATTGCTGTAGCTGTAGAAGTTCATCGCACGCATGATCTGCACGGCGCTGCTCTCATAGAGGGCACGCATGTTCTCATGGGCGAGTATATCGTCCTGATCGGCCTCTGCCGCGAGCTGGCCAATGTGGGCATCGGTACCGCGGACCTCTGCCGCAATCTCACCGATGCGTTTCGCACCGGGCTCCAGTGGACGCGTAACCTCATAGACACCATGGCGGAAGAAATGAAGCTTAAAGCTTCGGTCGCCCATGTCGAGGATCGCATAGTCCTTCTCAGCTGGTACGCTGAAGAGCGTATCATAGCGGTGAAGAATCCGCTGGAAGCCGAGCACGTCCGGCAGAAGTCCCACCGGATTCAGCTTCGCGCGCTTCGCAAGGGCACGATAGCGATGGATCAGATCCTCACTGCAGGCCACGGCGAGCAGCTTCATGCTCTTCTCCCGCTCCTCAAGTACCGCATAATCATAAAAATATTTTTCCGTCGCATCGCTGATATAGTCATGGAACTCAAACGGCAGGTTCAGTGCGAGCTGCTTCACGGTCATGCGTGGAAGCTCGACCGTCCGCATATAGACGCCACTGGACGGAACCGTAAATGCGACATTGCGGCAGCGAAGGCCATGTCCCTGCAGGCTTTCCTTCAGGAAGTCTGCCATCGCGTCCCAGTACTGGATCATGCCATCCTTTACGATATTATCCGGGAGCGGGTCCACGAACACATCCTTCAGCTCACCCTTTACGATATACGAAATCTTCATGCGGTTGTTGCCAATGTCAACACCGATTAATTTACTGATTTTCATTGATACCTCAATGCTTCTATGTTAAAGATGTCCCCCAGATGACCTTCCAGAACGCTTTCGGTGTCCTGCGCCTGCAGGTGTCTGGGCTGTTCTTTCGGCACCTCCGCTCTGAGAGGTTTTGCACGCCCTATACTAAAGGGCCCACTCCGAGCTTTCATGATGCTAGAATATGAGGCTAGTATACCACGCGACAAATTCACTTCCAAATAAAATAGAAAAAAATGTGGCAAGGGAAATCGACGGACCAAATGGGAGCTTCTCCTTCTTCAGTCCGAGCGCAAAAAAGAGCCCGACAAGGCAGCTGAGTATGAGATTAAAGAGCGCCACGCCTGGACGAAGGTAAAGACCGATCATGAAGAAGAGCTTGATGTCACCGCCGCCGAGGCTTTCTTTTCCTGTAAGCTTTTCGAACAGGAGGGATAAAAGCAGCATAAAAAGCCCGATCCCGAGGGCGCTGACGAGTCCCCACTGGAGGTCTGTCAGCATCCATTGGACAGGCGGCAGGGACAATGCTGTACCTGAGGTGGCCTGCGACATCGCGGCAGTTGCCTGCGCAGAGGCCGACGTTGCGATGATTCTCCCGAGTCCATCCTGAAGGCCAGGTGCATTGCCGAGCGGGAGCTTCGCTCCTGTCGTTGAGAGCGCGGCCGTGAGGCCCTGTCCCTTCGTATACGCGATGAGCGGCAGCGTGAAAAGCCACCAGAGGATCCCGGCGACATGAAAGCGGTCCGGAATCAGATAGGTTTTCTGATCGACGAGGCTCAGGCCCATGAGGATCACCAGAAGGCCAAGGTAGCGAAGTGCCACAAAGGATACATCATATTTATAGACGAGGACAGCGAAACCGAGTCCGAGTGCAAGCTCTACAAAGCTCGATTCTGGACTGATTTTTGCGCCGCAGTAGCGGCAGTGTCCCCTCGAACGAAGGTAAGAAATGATGGGGATGAGATCTCCAGCCCCTAGTGGATGTCCACAGGCATCGCAGTGCGAGCGCCCCCGTGCGACCGGCTCCTGATGCACAAGCCGCCAGGCCACGCAGTCAATATAGCTTCCGAACACCGCACCGAAAAGGAATGCGAAGAGGAGGATATAAAGAGTCAGAGTTAAGGTTGTTTGAGCCATAGGAGGTCGCCTGCTTTCATTTGATTCATAGGAAATCTGCGATTTTCAGCCACACCTGCCAACGACCTGTCCGCATATGCGAGGTACATTCGCTGTAAATCGGCTCGATTATAGCATGCCGGTGACAGCTTGAAAAGGAAGCAAGGAAGCTTCCCTTCTTGA
>ERZ808240.3595-NODE-3595-length-14825-cov-8.755044_pt1 | contig 14825 bp, 10 predicted proteins | sample MGYA00521084_ERZ808240 | MGnify/ENA primary metagenome ERZ808240 (study PRJEB31516, sample SAMN03275571) | gut metagenome | biome: mammalia-associated habitat; material: feces | host: Papio cynocephalus | place: Kenya | collected 2012-08-06 ... | reverse complement strand
ACCACGCTGTCGTTCTTCTCGAACAACTCGCAGGACAAGTACCAGCCGATCATCGACGCATTCGAGAAGGCCAATCCGGACATCAAGATCGACTACAGCACCACCACCGGCTCCCAGAGTGGCTACCAGCAGACGTTGCAGACCCGAATCTCCGGCGGCAACCTGGCCGACGTCTACATCGTTCCGCCTGAAGCGCTCAGCGATCTGGTCAAAGGCAACTACGCCAAGGACCTGACCGATGAAAGCTTCATGGATAAGATCGGCGATTCCGCCAAGAAAGCCTACAGTGTGGACGGCAAGGTGTACGCCATGGGCGTGAGCACCTGGACCAACGCCTGGGTGTACAACAAGGATCTGCTGAAGAAGGTCGGCTATGACTCCATCCCGGCCACGTGGGACGAGTTCCTGACCATGTGCGGCAAGCTCAAGGCCGCGGGAATCACCCCGTACCTCGAGCCGAAGGACGGCCTGGGCAACGCCGTCGAGGGCTGGATTGGCGCCGAATCCGCCAAGCAGGGCGAGGCGCTTGACGCCAGGATCGATGCCGGCAAGGACACCTTTAAGAACGTGTACGGCAAATACTACGGCGAATGGGACAAGCTGCTCAAGAAGAACCTGATGAGCTCCGACGTGTCCGGACTGAGCGGCGACCAGGTCAAGTCGGAATTCACCGCCGGCCGTCTCGCCGTCTATCCTTCCGGCCCGTGGGACATCGACAGCTTCAACGAGACCGGCCTCAACTACGGTTTCGGTCAGATTCCTATGCTGAAGAAGGGCGATACTCCGTACGCGCCGGGCTACATCGATCCGGCCTTCGGCATCAACAGCAAGATCTCCGGAGACAAGCTCAAGGCCGCCGAGAAGTTCTTCACCTTCCTGACCTCCGACGAGGGCCTCAAGCTCTACCAGAAGCAACTGGGCCTGATTCCGTCCGTCAAGGGCTTCAACGCCACGGTGGACGACCACTTCAAGGACGCCTACAACCTGTACATCAAGACCGGCAACGTGTACCTGAACTCCGCGCACTGGAGCAAGGGCACCACCGCGTTGCGCGCCGAGACCTTCACCCAGCTGCAGCAGGTCGCCCTCGGATCCATCAGCCCCACGCAGGCCGCCGAGAACCTCGATTCCAAGTTCAAGACCCTTTCCTGACCCGTCGCAACACATAACCATCGCAAACGGGCGTGGCGCGAATCCCCCTTTCCGCGCCGCGCCCGGCCCGACAATCGCAACGTTTGTAGAAAGCAACCAACATGTCAGTATCAACAGCGTCAGCGGCGCGTCCACATCCCGCTGATCAGGTGGAGGCGCTCCATCGCCAGCAGCGCCGCCACCGCAACTTCATGGAGAACTTCGCCTCGGCACGTTTCCTGCTGCCGATCATGGTGGTGTTCATCGTGGTGATCCTCATCCCGTTCCTGCAGAGCCTGGTGTTCAGCTTCACCGACTACTCCGGATACAATTTCGCGGACGCGAAGTTCGTGGGATTCGCGAATTACGTGCAATGCTTCAAGGACCCGACGCTGCTCGCCGGCCTCGGCTTCACACTGCTGTACACAGTGTCCACCACCGTGCTCATCACCGTGATCGCGCTGCCGCTGGCCGTGGTGCTCAACCGCAAGTTCTTCGGCCGCAACTTCGCCCGCTCCCTGTTCTTCTTCTTCTCGGTGCCGTCCATGGCCGTGCTCGGCCTGGTCTGGCAGTACATCTTCTCTCCGCTGAAATCCGGCGTGGTCAACACGCTGCTCGCCAAAATCGGCATCGACGCGGTGCCGTGGCTGTCGAATTCCGGACTCGCCAAGTTCTGCGTGATCTTCGTGGCGGTATGGGCCCAAATCGGCTGGCATGCCACGCTGTACCTGGCCTATCTGCAGGCCATCCCGGCCGACATCTACGAACAGGCCGCGGTCGACGGCGCGAACCGCCGTCAGCAGTTCTTCAACATCACCCTGCCCCAGATGGTTCCGGCCATGGGCGTGAGCATCTTCATGCTGCTCACCGGCGGTCTGAAGGTTTACGACCTGCCGTACGGCCTCACCAGCGGCGGCCCGGGATACTCCACCTACACCGTGACCCAATCCATCATCCTCACGGGCATCGGCTCAAGCCGGTACGGCCTGGGCTCCGCGCTGGGCGTAATCTTCTTCATCTGCTGCGCGCTGCTGGTCGCCCTGCAGCAGGTAATCACCAATCTGGTAGAAAAGAGGCTGTCATGACACTGCAGCAACGCGAGCGTATCGGCTCGATCATCCGTTCCGTCGTCGTCATCGCCATCGCACTGATCTGTGCGGTGCCGCTGTACGTCATCGTCATCAACACGTTCAAAAGCAGCGCCGAAATGTCCATGGACCCGATCGGCCTGCCGAAGACATGGAACTTCGATAACTACACATACGCGTTCGGACACCTGCCCATCCTCAACGCCTTCAAGAACACCATCATCGTCACGGTGATCGGCGTCGGCCTGCAGGTGCTGTTCGGCGCGCTCGCCGCATACGGCATGATCCTGAAGAAAAGCAAGTTCACCGCCGCGATCGGTGTGCTGCTCATGCTGTCCTTCATCATCCCCGGCCAGACGCTGCTGATCCCGCAGTACCGCATGGAGGCCCAGGTAGGTCTCGTCGACTCGCTGCTCGGTCTGATAGTGCTTTACACGGGCGGCGCCACCTTCTGCTACTTCCTGATCGTGCAGTACATGCGCGGCCTGCCGTATGAGATCATCGAAGCCGCCCGCATCGACGGCGCCGGTCCGTTTCGCATCTTCTGGACGATCGTGCTGCCGCTGATCCGTCCGATCCTGACCACCGTGGTCGTATTCCAGACCATGGGCACATGGAACGACTTCATGACGCCGAGCGTGTACATCTCCTCGACCAACAAGCAGACCATCGTGCTGCAGGTGTTCAACGCGATCAGCACCTTCACCACGAACTGGCCGCTGTTCATGACGGTCACCACCATCGCGCTCATCCCGGTGTTCGTGTTCTTCATCTTCTGCCAGCGTTGGATCGTGGCCGGCCTGGTCGCCGGTTCGGTCAAGGGCTGACCGGTCCTCCTGCCTGTGAAAATGCCTGCGGGAATTCTTGCGGAATTCAATGAAGGAGCAGCATCATGAGCTATGAGATCGATCTTTCGCAAGCCCGCCAGCTCACGCGGACACCCGTATACGAGATCCCCGTCATCCGCACCGAATCCGCATGTGGGCCGGATGGCGGGACCTTGGGAGCCACGAACCGGTTCCTGACCCGCGACGGCTCGCCGTGGATCCCCGTTGCCGGCGAAATGCATTATTCACGGCTTGCCGCCGATAGATGGGATACGGAACTCGCGAAGATGGCCGCGGCGGGTATCGACGTCGTGTCCACCTACGTGTTCTGGAACCACCACGAAGAACGCGAGGGGGAATGGAATTTCTCCGGCAACAGGAACGTGCGCCGATTCGTGGAATTGTGCGCACGACATGGTCTGTACGTGATTGTGCGGCTTGGACCGTTCTGCCACGGCGAAGTACGCAACGGCGGCCTTCCCGACTGGCTGTACGGCAAGCCGTACGAGGTCCGTTCCCTCGACTCCGGCTTCCTCGACGAAGTCCGCGACCTCTATGCGCACATCGCCGAACAACTGCGCGGCCTGTACTTCAAGGACGGCGGGCCGATCATCGCCGCGCAGGTCGACAACGAATACATGGCGTCGTCGGCACCTTGGGAGATGACCGCAGGCACCAGCCGGGAATGGGTGCCGTCCGGCCACGACGGGGCCGACTACCTGGAACGGCTGCGTGACATCGCGGTCGAGGAAGGCATCGACCCGCCGATGTTCACCTGCACCGGCTGGCAGTCGCCGGTCCCGGACGACATGATGCCGCTGTGGGGAGGATACGCGTACCGGCCATGGCTGTTCTACGACGGCGTCGGCACCGAACGGCCGGTGGAGCATCCCGCCACCGACGAATACCGCTATCGCAGACTGCACGGCCAGCGGACGAGCGACGACTTCGACCCGCCATACGATCCGGACAGCCGGCCCTACGCCTGCTGCGAGATGGGCGGCGGCATGTTCAACTCGTACGACTACCGTTTCACGCTGCCGTATCACTCCGTCGACGCGATGGCCAACATCAAACTCGGCTCGGGATGCGATTTCCTCGGATACTACATGTTCCACGGTGGAACCAATCCGAAGGGCGTGGACGGATTCCTCAATGAGGGGCAGACTCCGAAACGCTCCTACGATTTCCAGGCACCACTTGGAGAATTCGGCCAAATGAGGGAATCCTTCCAACGACTGCGCACCCTGCACGAGTTCGTCAAGGCGTTCGGGCCGGAACTCGCAGGAATGCCGGTCTCCCTGCAGGGCGGTCAGGACCACATCGATCCACGTGACCGTACGACGTTGCGGTACGCCGTACGCAGCGATGGCGAACGGGGATTCGTGTTCATCAACAACTTCCAGGATCATGCGTCTGTCCCAAGCCGTCACGGCGAACAGCTCGACGTGACAACGGCCGCCGGCGAATGTATACGATTCACCGGCATCGGCCTTGCGTCGGGTGAGAACTGCATACTGCCGTTCAACATGGGCCTGGATGGCGTGCGGCTTGTGAGCGCCAATCTGCAGCCGGTCACCGTACTGCGGCGGCGGGGCCGCCCGTTCCGCACCTTCGTGTTCCTCAAACCAGATGGCATGGACGAGCCGACGTTCCGTTTCGAAGGCCTCCCGACGGTCACCGTCGGCAAGACGGACTTCGAACGTTTCATGGTCCGGGACAAGGTGGAGATCGTATGCGTCACCAGGGCGCTCGCCCGACGTATGACGACGGTGCTGGACGGAGGTCTCGCCTTCGTCGACGACGACAACGCTCTGCTGTACAGGGACCACGACGGATGGAAGCTGGAATCGCCCCACGCCGAAAACGGAATCGCTACATATCCGCAAGGATTGCTCGATGGTCCCCGTCCAGTGGAGCCGGTGGAAGTGGACGTGCGTCTGAGAAGACTGCACGCCGACCGGTACGAAATCGTCCTGCCGGATGGCATGGCACGGCTTTTGCACGACAAGCGGCAGATCGCGGACGTCATGCTGAACATCGGATACCAGGGCGATATAGGCTGGCTGTTCTGCGGAGACGACCTGATCGCCGACAATTTCTGCAACGGCGAGACATGGCAGGTCGGATTACGCGGCCACGCGGAAGTCATCGACGCCGCTGGCGGCAGACTGACGTTGGTCGTCACTCCGTTGAGGCATGGGGGACGCGTGAACGTGGCATCGGCAATGGCGGCCCGTTTGGAACAGGCCGATGCGCTCGTCTCGGACGTCACCGACGTGTATGCTACACCGGTGTACCATATGTCGGTGGGCGAACGAGGAATTTAATATACAAACCATGGCTTTGTGCCAAATACCAAAGGAGATAATCGTGAGTGCGCGACGCGACTTCGAATGGCCGAAACTGCTGACCGCGGACGGCCGTGGCATCGCATTCGGCGGCGACTACAATCCCGACCAATGGTCCGAGGACATCTGGGACGATGACATCCGCCTGATGAAGCAGGCCGGCGTCAACACCGTGGCCCTCGCCATCTTCAGCTGGGACCGTATCCAACCCACCGAGGATCGTTGGAATTTCGGCTGGCTCGACCGCATCATAGAAAAACTCGGCAAAGCCGGCATCGCAACCGATCTGGCCTCCGCAACGGCCACCGCGCCGCTGTGGCTGTATGAAAAGCACCCCGAAGTGCTGCCATGCGACAAGTACGGCCATCAGGTCAACGCCGGATCGCGCCAATCCTGGAGCCCGACCAGCCCGGTATTCAAGGAATACGCGCTGACCCTGTGCCGCAAACTCGTCGAACGATACGGCGGCAACCCGTACGTGACCGCATGGCACATGGGCAACGAATACGGCTGGAACAATCGCGAGGACTACTCCGACAACGCGCTCGAGGCCTTCCGCGCATGGTGCCGCCGCAAGTACGGCACCATCGACGCGCTCAACCAGGCGTGGGGCACCACCTTCTGGGGCCAGGAGATGAACGGTTTCGACGAAGTGCTCATCCCACGGTTCATGGGCGCCGATTCCATGGTCAACCCCGGCCAGAAGCTCGACTTCGAACGATTCGGCAACGACATGCTCCTCGACTTCTACAAGGCCGAGCGTGACGCAATCGCCGAAATCTGCCCGGACAAGCCGTTCACCACGAACTTCATGGTCTCCACCGACCAATGCTGCATGGACTACGCCGACTGGGCCAACGAAGTGAACTTCGTATCCAACGACCACTACTTCCACGAAGGCGAATCCCACCTCGACGAGCTGGCATGCTCCGACGCGCTCATGGATTCGCTCGCGCTCGGCAAGCCATGGTACGTCATGGAACACTCCACCTCGGCGGTGCAGTGGAAGCCGCTCAACGTCCGCAAGCGCAAAGGGGAGACGGTTCGCGACTCCCTGGCCCACGTGGCCATGGGAGCCGACGCCATCAACTTCTTCCAGTGGCGCGCGTCCGCGTTTGGCGCCGAATCGTTCCACTCGGCCATGATTCCGCACGCGGGCGAGGACACGAAACTGTTCCGCCAGGTGTGCGAGCTGGGCTCGTCGTTGAAGACGCTTGCCGACGCCGGTGTACAGGGCAGCGAATTGGCGCGTTCTGACACGGCGATCCTTTTTAGCGCCGAATCGGAATGGGCCACCCGCTCCGAAACCCTGCCGAGCATGAAACTCAGCCATTGGCACGACGTGCGCGACTGGTACCGCGCGTTCCTCGACGCCGGCTCGCGCGCCGACATCGTGCCGCTGAAATACGACTGGAGCGCATACAAGACCGTCGTACTGCCGACCGTACTGATCCTGAGCGCCGCCGACACACAGCGGCTGGCCGACTTCGCAGCCGCCGGCGGACGCGTGGTCATCGGCTACGCGACCGGCCTGCTCGACGAGCACTTCCACACCTGGCTCGGCGGATATCCGGGTGCCGGCGACGGCTTGCTGCGCGACATGCTGGGCGTCCGCGGCGAGGAATTCAACATCCTCGGCACCGAAGCCGAAGGCGAGCCGAGCGAGATCCGACTGGCGTCCGCCGACGATTCTATGGCTTCCGTGGCTCCCGTTTTGGACGGCGCCACGACCCGCCTGTGGCAGAATGACGTGAACGTCACCGGAGAACACGCGCAGGTGCTTGCCACGTATGCCGGCGAGGCGGCGGACGAATGGGAGCTCGATGGCACGGCCGCCGTCACCCGCAATCCGTACGGTTCCGGCGAAGCGTACTTCGTCGGCTGCGATTTGGATGTGGCCGATTTGACGAAGCTGGTCGGCGCGTATCTTGCAACCCCATCGCAGGACGATGCCGACGTGCTGCACACCGTGCGCGCGTCCGCCGACGCCACCTTCGACTTCTACCTGCCCCGCGGCAAGAAGACGGTCGAACTGAAGGGCGTCGAAGGCGAGCCGGTCATCCTGTTCCAAGCCGAACAGGGGGAGAAATCCGGTTCGTATACCGTGCATCGCAACGGCGTGCTCGTGGTAAGGCGGTAAAGTCGGAAATTGAATAGCGATCACGGATGTGGTTAGGGGGAGGCATGGCCGAAGAGAAGCCGGACAAAACCGACAAGAAGCGCGTCACACTGCGTGAAGTGGCGCAAGAGGCCGGAGTCTCCCTCAAAACTGCGTCGAACGTCATCAACCATTCCGGACGCATGGCCGACGTTACGCGCGAAAAAGTGCAGGACGTCATCGACCGGCTCGGCTACCGCGTCAACGTGTCGGCCCGCAATCTCAACCGCGGCAAAACCGGCTTCATAACGCTTGCGGTGCCAAGCCTGACCGCACCGTACCTGGCCGAACTGGCCAACCGGGTGATCGATGCGGCGCGAATCTACGGCTACTCCGTGTACATCACCACATACGCCGAGGGGTCCGCGCAGGGCGCCCGCACGCTGTTGCGGAACTTCAACACCACCGTGTCGGACGGCATGATCCTGTCCATTTCCGAAGTCGAGGATCTCGCTCCCGAAGACCTCGACGTGGACTATCCGCTGGTCTGCGTGGGCGCGCGCTCCACGTACGGCAAGGCGGACCATGTCACCCCGGACGACGTGCAGGAGGCGCGTCTTGCCGCACGATACCTGTTCGACCACGGTGCCACGAATCTCGCGGTGATCGGCTCGCGAACCGATCCGGAACATATCCTCGACCTGCGCGACGCGGTGGAAGGCAATGCGCAGCTGCGTATGCGAGGCGTACTCGAGGCATGCGCCGGACAAGGCGTCGAGTTGGATACGAGGCTCGTGCCTGACGTCGGCCAGGATTGGACCATCGGCTCGGGAGCGCGCACGACTCAGCGCATCGTCGACTCCGGCATCCCCTTCGACGGCATTGTGGCATTCAACGACCAGCTTGCATTGGGCGCGCTGTTCACTCTGGCGGCGAACGGCATCGCCGTGCCCGACCGGGTGCAGGTGATCGGCTTCGACAACAATGAGGAAGCGGCGTACTTCCAGCCGCCGCTGACCACCATGGACTCCTGCCTTGACTGGATCGCGCCTACCGCGGTTGGCCGCATCATCAACCGCATCAACGGCAGCCGCACGCTGAAACCGGAACTCATCACCACCCAATCCCGTGTGATCGCCCGCGCCACCACCCGCGCGTGAGGCTCTTTTTACGTTTCCAGCATCGGCTGGAACCTTGACCGCCCTGCGGCCGTGCGCCCATCTCCCATCGTTCCGGTGTGGTTTGCGTTTGTAGTTCCGGTATGGTTTGAGATCATTGTTTTGACGCGGCTGGCGATGGATTTCTGACTTTTGCCTACTGGACTTCCGTGCGCGTTCCGATTTTTTTCTTCGGATTCGTTCGTTGCGCACATGAGCTGTTGGTGAGTTTTGTGGGGTGTGTTTGGCCGCATGGGGTATGGGGGTGCTTGTTTTGTGTCACGATTCGTAAAAACGGCCAAAATTTTGGATCGTGACACATCTTTTCCCATTCGGGGGTATGTTTTCTGGGTATTTTACTTGGAAAAGCGGTGATTTATACCCCCGTATTGCTTCTTCCGGAAGGAAAATGTGTCACGATTCGAAAAATCGGCCGGAATTTTGGATCGTGACACATCTGCGGTGGGAATTTTTCGTTCCAAAGGCTGATCCGCCTCCGATTCCCGAAATGAAAGGAATGCTGACTTGTGGCGCGGCGATACATTGCTTGCCGTACCACAACATACTTCCGGAAGTGCCGGAAATCATCAATTCCGCAGCTTCCGGAGTTTTCCAAAAGCGTGCGGAAGTGACGATTCTTCAACCATCGCAACATTCCACGGCTTTTTTGCGGCCAATTGCCAATTGCATTGATGGCAATTCAAGATTGTCCTGCAGCGTACCATCCATCCCTACCATGTTCTCGTTGCGTCTCTATTGTTTATCCACAGGCCCATTGCGCCCTAAAATCGTTGCAATTGCTGCCATGCCACGCCGAATCGCTCCAAATCGCACGTTCTCCGACCACAACCCCGGAAAAATGCGCGCCAAACCATTGCCATCGTTTATATTGCACGCATGAATACTGATGATGCATACAAGCCAATCCAGCGGGCGACCCTGTCCGAAGCCAGCTGGCGGATTCTTCGCATCGCTCGGTCCGTGGAGCTGCGTCATCCCATAAGCCATGAGACCGCGCTCGCGATTTGGGGAGTCGAGTTGCCTGCCGACAGTGATTGTTCGGCTTTTTCACTGCGTTCGTCGCAAGTCGGTTATGCTGGGACGAACGTGGAGTATGGCTGGAATGAAGAGAATCCGGAAGGCCCGGCTTTCGGCCATTCCGAGTACTCCGTCCATTCCGAGTACTCCGTTCATTCCGGACAGGATTTTCCGGATTTGGATTTTCAATATTCCCCGGATTCTCAGGATTTTTCGCGGAACCATATCTCAGGTCTTCGGCAGCCGGCATCGCAATCTTCCCAATCTCCGCAATCCTCGTCGCACGCAACGGCAAAACTTCACACGGTCGCCCAATCGCCGGCCCGCCGCGGCCGCGTGAAGAAAGACGCGTCCTTGTCGGCCAATGTGACCGTGCATGTCTGGAAAGGCCTGTCCGCGCGGCATGTGCGCGAAGTCGCCGGAGTTCCAGTGCTTATGCCGGTTCCGTCGTGGGCTTTGGCTGCCGGCCGGTGGAACATCCAGGATGTCGTCATGGTTGCGGAGTCTCTGATTCGCCATCGGTTCGCCACTCGCGAGGGGCTGATCGAGTTTGCCAAAACTGAGAATGTCCCATACCGGAGTAAGTGTCTGGATGCGTTGGAGCTTGTGCAATCGGGGAGCGATTCCCCCAAAGAGACTGAGATGAGGCTTGTGCTCGTCCGCTACGGACTGCCGATCATGCGGCCGAATTGCGTGGTTTCCGGTGTGAATTTTGCGAACGGCGCTGTGGTGACGTTGGATCTTGTCGATGCCGAGCATCGTTTTGGTTTGGATTATCAGGGCGACCATCACCGTACCGACCGTGCGCAGTACCGGCGCGACCAAAGCAAACTATCACGACTTGCGGCCGCGGGCTGGACTGTGTTTTCGGTCACGCAGTTGGATTTGTCTGATGAACTGCATCGGGCCGCGTTTGCCATGAACGTCGCCCATGCGTTGTCTTCGATTGTCGGTCGGCCGATTGGAGTGACCACGCCTTTGCCATGGCGCAAAGTGGTGCTGCGATACCGGAAGGCCCGCAAACTCGGGCTGCTTGACTGATGGGTTCTGCTGGGCACGTATGCCGTTTTCTGGGTTGGCGATGTTTATGAAGCGTGTGTTGGCGCCGACATTCGCATAAGCTGTCTGCTCCGCATAATCGTGCCCCTCGTCCGGCGTGGGTTGTGCCTTTCGTTCGGCATTGTGCTAGGCACCGGAATCCGTGGCTACCTTTGAAGCGAGCTCATCTCTCGTTGCCCAGTACGTTTGGCAGTGCCTTTTGCGTTGTGTCTTTTGCTTGGTGCCGCGTCGAATTGGTTGGAATCCTTGAGAGCAGCTGATGGGCATGTTCGGTGTCTGTCATTCCAGCGTGTTTGGCCGTGTCTTCTGTGGGCCGTGCCTTTCGCTTGGTGCCGTCCCTTTTACGGGTCGTGCTTTTCATCCAGTGTTGCCTGTGAATGTTTTGATGATTTGCCTGGATGCGTGGCTTTTCGGTTGATGACGAAGCATGGGTCGAGGGCTCATTTGTCTGTGAGCGGTGTAAGGGAGGCTTGTTTTTTGTGTCACGATTTCGATTTTTGACCAAAATTTTGGATTGTGACACATCACTTCCCATTCAGGGGTATATTTCTAAGGTATTTTCCCCTGGAAAAGCGGCGATTTATACCCCCGTATTGCTTCTTTCGGAAGGAGAATGTGTCACGATCCGAAAAAATGGCTGAAATTTTGAATCGTGACACATTTTGGACAGCGTCAGGCCGAATTATCCCTCCGGCACGGCCTGCGCCGGGCATCCGTGCAGCACGGACAGCATCGCCCGCTTCTCCTTGGTGGTGACGGTCAGCCCGTACTTGGCCTTTACACCGATCTGCCGGGCCACGTAATCGCACCGGTATGCGCCGTTCGTCGGCAGCCAGTACGCGGCCGACGCGGAACCCTTCTCCTGATTGGCGGGACCGTCCACCGCCAGAAGGTTGTACATGTCGTTGCCGAACCGGATCCGCTTGGTCCGGTCCCACGCGCTCGCACCCGACTGCCACGCGTTCTCCAACGCCACCACATGGTCGATCTGCACGGCGGACGAGGTGCGCGCGCCACGCACGAAACGAATCGTCTTGCCGGTGTAAGGGTCGTCCAGCGTGCCCGACCGCACCTTGCAGCCCTGCTGGTATCGCACGTCCGTCAGATCGCGTGCCAACACATCCTCGCGCACGTCGCATCCATTGCCGTCGTCATCCGTCTGACGGAAGCCGAACGAATCCCGATCGTAGCCGGCACGGCGCGGCTCGTCATCCACCGTCAACTGTTGCAATGTCTGCGCGGCGGTGCCGGACGCAGTATACTCGCCCGTCAATTCGCCGACGGTCGGATTCACCTTCGGCATGAGCAGACCGATTGTGACGCCCGCTACCACGGCGACTACCAGCAGGATCAGTATGCGTTCCACCGGCCCGTCGGCATTGAACAGCCGTCTGCGAAAATGCGTGCCGTCACGCGGTCCACGCCTTGTCATCGCACTCCGTACGCTCCGTGCAAGCCTGCGTGCGTAATCACGCGTACGTGAACGTCATCGGATCATGGCCGGCGCGCGTCGGCCCGTCGAGCGCATCGATGGCCGCATGCTCTTCCGGGCTGAGCACGAAACCGAACAGGTCGAGATTCTGCCGCTGCCTGTCCGCATGCACCGACTTGGGAATGATGATCGTGCCGTTCTCGATATGCCAACGCAGAATCACCTGCGCGGGCGTGACGCCATGCGCCTCGGCGATGCGCTCGATCACGCCGTCGCCGGCATTCAGATCCGCGCCACGGGCCATCGGCGAATACGCTTCGACCGCGATACCATGCTCCTTGCAATACGCCACCACCTCACGCTGCTGCCACGTGGGATGCAATTCGATCTGGTCGACGGCCGGATACTCGCCCGTCTCCTTATGCAGCCGCTCAAGATGCTCCGGCAGGAAATTGCACACGCCGAGCGTGCGCACGCGGCCTTCCGAACGGAACTCGTCGAACGCCTTCCACGTCTCGCCGGAACGCCAGTCGAACGGCGTCGGCCAATGCAGCATATACATATCCACGTAGTCGAGCTGCAACAGACCAAGCTGACGGTCGAACGCCTTGCGCGCGGAATCATACCCCTGCTCCGAATCACGCAGCTTCGTCGTGACCCACAGGCTCTTGCGGCGTTCACCCTGCGTGAAACCAGCGTTCTTCAGCGCGCGGCCAACGCCGGCTTCGTTGTTGTAGCCGGCGGCTCCGTCGATATGACGATATCCGGCTTCCAGCGCGCTTTCGACCACGGGAGTGACGCCCTCGTCGTCGATGCGCAGCACGCCCAAGCCGATCTGCGGAATCAGGTTGCCGTCGGCAAGCGTGATCATCGGAGTATGAAAGGTGGCCATATCCTCCACAACCTTTCGTGTAGGAAACAAACGTATCTTTCCCTAGCTTAGCGTCAGACGGCTCCGGACCACGCTGGACGCCCGCGGAAGATCCGCGGAAGGCCCGCAGCGGAGATTTCGTAACATTTCCGTGCGCGCGTCCGCGCTATAACGTTGCACGGATATACGGGGAAACACGCATTGGGGGAAGAGAGTGAAGACGAACGATGGCGTACCCGAGCAGGGACAGAATCGCATGCTCGAGCGCAACTGCAAGCCGGCGTCCGACCTGGACCACAAGTCCGCGCCCGGCCGGCAACAGCCAAACCAACAGAACCAATCAAACCAGAACCAGCCAAGCCAGCCACACCACCACGGCCACGCGCTCGCCGGCATCCTCGGACCTGCGTTCGTGGCCGCGGTCGCCTACGTGGATCCGGGCAATGTGGCCGCGAACATCACGTCCGGCGCGCGCTACGGCTACCTGCTGGTGTGGGTGCTGGTCCTGGCCAACTGCATGAGCGTGCTCATCCAATACCAGTCCGCGAAGCTCGGCATCGTCACCGGCAAAAGCCTGCCGGAGATCCTGGGCGAGCGGTTGGGCGACGCGGGCCGGTTCATGTTCTTCATGCAGGCGGAGGTGATCGCCATCGCCACCGATCTGGCTGAGGTGATCGGCGGCGCGATCTCGTTGAAGCTGCTGTTCGGCCTGCCGTTGTTCATCGGAGGCTGCATCATCGGCGCGGTGTCCACGGTATTGCTGATTTTCGAGAAGGGCGCCACGCACCGCGTGTTCGAAAAGCTCATCATCGGCCTGCTGCTGGTGATCACGTTCGGTTTCATCGCGGGCCTGTTCATCGCCCCGCCGAATCCGAAGGACGTGCTTACCGGCCTGATTCCGCGGTTCAAAGGCACCGACACCGTGCTGATGGCCACATCCATGCTGGGAGCCACGGTCATGCCGCACGCCATCTACCTGCACTCCACGCTTGTCAACGACCATTACGCGCCGGGGGAGAGGAAGCCGAGCGTCAGGAAGCTGCTTCACGGCAGCAAGATCGACGTGGTCTGGGCGTTGCTTCTCGCCGGTTCGGTGAATCTGGCGCTGCTGATCCTCGCCGCGAATTCGCTCTATGGCATGACCGGCACCGATACGATCGAAGGCGCGCAGCGGGCCATCCAGCATGTGCTCGGCCCGGTGATCGGCACGATCTTCTCCGTCGGCCTGCTGGCGTCGAGCCTGAGCTCCACGTCGGTCGGCACGTACGCGGGCAGCGAGATCATGCATGGGCTGCTGCGCATCAAGGCGCCGATGTGGGCGTGCCGTGTGGTGACGCTGGTGCCCGCGCTGGTGGTGCTGTGGTTCGCCACGAATCCCACGCAGGCGTTGATCGTCGGCCAGGTCGTGCTGTCGGTCGGCATCCCGTTCGCGATCATCCCGCTGATGCGCTACACGCGCGACCGCACGCTGATGGGGGAGTATGTTGACGGTCCGGTCAAACACGTCGTGAACATCATGGTCACGGCGCTGATCGTCGCGTTGAACGTGCTGCTGATCGTGCTGACGTTGCTTGGCAAGGCGTAATCTGCCTGGCAAGGCTTGCAAGGCTTTGCCAAAGGCATGGCCGAAGCCAAACCTACTGCGCCAACTCCATCCGGCTCCCGTCCGAATCGTAGACCACATACGCGTGCTTGCCGTTGCGCTTCGCCTCGTACAGCGCCTTGTCCGCCGTGGACACGATGTGCTCCGGATTCCGGTATCCGCCGGCGGCC
>ERZ808240.3594-NODE-3594-length-14831-cov-58.605780_pt1 | contig 14831 bp, 14 predicted proteins | sample MGYA00521084_ERZ808240 | MGnify/ENA primary metagenome ERZ808240 (study PRJEB31516, sample SAMN03275571) | gut metagenome | biome: mammalia-associated habitat; material: feces | host: Papio cynocephalus | place: Kenya | collected 2012-08-06 ... | reverse complement strand
ACCGGCGCAAGATAGACGCCGTCCCAGAACGAAAACGGCTCCCAGTCCCGCGGCGCCGTTTTCCAGCACTCGGGATGGCAGTCGAAACGCTCGTAGCCTCCGGCCGTCTCCTTGAGCGCGCTCACGACGGGCGCGCGATCCACGAGGGGCTTCCCGCAGAAGCTGCAAACATGCCCTCGCGACTTTATGTTCCATTCTTGCGACATGCGGATATTATACCATTTTTCCGCCGCGAATTCAGTCGGATAGTTGCTGGAGTCTCCCCCAAATTTCCATGCGCTGCCCTGTCCAAAAGCAAACGGAGTCTGCGGAGACAGAAACAAAACACTGCGGGGGATTTGGATAAAACTCCGCGGAGATTCCCACCGAGGGACCACACTCCCCCGCGAAGCCACCCGTCCCGGGAGCCTTTACCGTTCGGGGAGTGCCGCCAGAACGCCCTGGCAGCCCCGGCGAACGTCACGGTAGGTTTCGTCGAAATTGCCCGTGTACCAGGGGTCGGCGACATCCCCCGCCTCGCCCGCAAAGGAAAGCAGTTTCCTGATTTTTCTGCGGTCGGCCGGGTAGACGCGTGCCTTGAGATCCGCCTCGTTCGCCGCGTCCATGCCGATCAGCCAATCGTAGCGCGCGGCGTCCGCCGGCGTGAAAAGCCACGCGGCGCGCGGCGTAAAAGGGATGCCCTCCCGCTGCAAAATGCGCCGCGTGCCGCAATGGATGTCGCTCCCGAGTTCGTCCGTGTGAAGCGCCGCGGAATCCACGGCGACATCGTCCCGCCCGGCGCGCCGCAAGAGGTCCTTCATGACGAACTCCGCCATGGGCGAGCGGCAAATGTTGCCGTGGCACAGAAAGAGTATGTTCATCGTTCGGACGTTCCGTCAAGACGCGAACCGTTGCACGACGCCCGTCACGAAGATGACGAGCATGAGCGCCGGGATGGCGTAAAGATAGTAGGGGCAAAGCCAATCCGGGAGCTTCCACCCCGCCCCCGTGGAAACTTCGCGGCGGAAGTTCGCCCACCCCCAGCCCCATGTGGCGTTGCTCGCGAAAAGCCCCTGAATGAGCGCCCCGAGCGGCAGCCAGACCTGGCTCACGGCGAAATCCTCCCAGTCCAGGACCCCGTCCCACATCACGCAGGGCATCGCGCACAGAGCCACCCCCACGCCCACGAAAAGGGACGCCTTGCGGCGCGAAAAGCCCTTCAGTTCCATGAGCGCGGCGATGAGGCTTTCGAAAACGGCGATGACCGTCGTGAAGGCGGCGAACGCCAGGAACAGGAAGAACGCGGCGCCCCAGAGGCGGCCGCCCGCCATTTGGGCGAATACCTGGGGAAGCGCGACGAAGATGAGCCCCGGACCTTGCGTGTAGGGGACGCCGTACGTCGAGCAGACGGGGAAGATGACCAGTCCGGCGAGAAACGCGACGAACGTGTCGATCGCGATGATCCAGATGGACTCCTTCACGAGCGTATGTTCCTTGCCGATGTAGCTGCCGCAGATCGCCATGGATCCCGCGCCCAGCGAAAGCGTGAAGAAGGCCTGCCCCATCGCCTCGAACGTCGCCCGCAGGGGGTGTTCCATGAACTTGGCCCAGTCCGGCTTGAGGTAGAAGGCGAGTCCCTGCGCGGCGCCCGGCAGAGTGACGGCGCGCACGACCAGTATGCACAAAAGGACGAGAAGCGAAATCATCATCCACTTCGTCGCGCGCTCCACGCCCTTCACGACCCCCATGAGGCAGACGAGCGTGGAGACGGCGACCGTGCCAATCGTCAGCGCGGCGCAAAACGGACGGTTCGCCGTCAGCGCCTTGAACGCGCCGCCGAAGTCCGCCGTCGGGCGGGTGTCGAAGACGAAATCGCCCGTATACTTGACGAGCCAGCCGGCGACGTCCGTATAGTAGATCATCAGGACGAAGGGTCCCGTCGCGACAAGGACGCCCAGGACGCGCCAGAAGCGCTTCCACCCCGGCGGCGCCAAAACGGGCAGGGCGGCGGCGAGGCTCCGGTTCGCGCCGCGCCCGATGCCCAGCTCGGCCATCAGAAGCGGCAGACCCAACAGGAAGAGGAAGGCGAAATAGACGACGACGAACGCCGCGCCCCCGTTGTTGCCGACTATGTAGGGAAATCGCCACACGTTCCCCAATCCCACGGCACACCCCGCCGCGAGCATCAGGAATCCCAGACGGTTGCTCAAGCTTTCGCGCATGACTCCTCCTCTCCGTTGTGCGTCAGGACGCAAACTTCTGGTAAATGCCCATCACGAAGATGACCAGCACGAGAATCGGGATGACGATCGTATAGTGCCACCGGAACCACCCCGGCAGTCCCCAGCCAGACCCCGTCGACACCTCGCGGCGGAAGTTCTCCCAGCCCCAGCCCCACTTCGCGTTCACGGCGAAGAGTCCCATGACGAGCGACCCGAGCGGCAGCCAGACCTGACTCACGGCGAAATCCTCCCAGTCCAGGACCCCGTCCCACAGCACGCACGGTAGCGCGCACAGCGCGATCGCCGGTCCGACGAGCAAGGCTGCCTTCACGCGCGACCAGTTGAAGGAGTCCATCAAGCCAGCTATGAGGCTCTCGATGACCGCGATGATCGTCGTGAGCGCGGCGAACGCGAGGAACAGGAAGAACACGCACCCCCAAATGCGGCCGCCCGCCATGCGCGCGAAGACTTCGGGCAGCGCCATGAAGATGAGCCCCGGTCCCTGCGTGTAGGCGACGCCGTAGGCGGAGCACGCCGGAAAGATCACCAGCCCCGCCATGAAGGCGACGCACGTGTCTATGACGATGATCCAAAGCGACTCCTTCGCGAGCGAATGCTCCTTGCCGATGTAGCTGCCGCAGATCGTCATCGCCCCGACGCCCAGGGAAAGGGTGAAGAACGCCTGCCCCATCGCGTCGAACGCGGCCTGGACGGGATGTTCCATGAACCGGCCCCAATCGGGCTTCAGATAGAAGTCGAGACCTTCCGCCGCGCCGGGCAGGGTGACCGCCCGCACGACGAGGGCGCCCAGAAGGACGAGAAGCGAAATCATCATCCACTTCGTCACGCGCTCGACCCCCCTCACCACGCCGAGAAGGCAGATGACGGTGGAAAACGCCACCACGCCCAGCATGTACTTCGCGCACAGCGCCTTGTTCGCGAGAAGTCCGCCGAACGCCGCGGGAAAATCTTTCGCGGGGGCGGAGTTCGTCGCATAGTCCGCCGTGTATTTCACGAGCCACCCGGCCACGTCCGTATAGTAGATCATCAGCACAAAGCATCCGGCGGCGATCAAAAAGCCCATCTTGTGCCAGAAGCGCTTCGTCTTCTCCGGCGCCAGCAGGGCCAGCGACTCCGTCACGCAACGCTTGGCGGCGCGCCCGTTGGCGAGCTCGGACGTCAACAGGGGAAACCCCAGCAGCAGCAGGAAGGCGAAGTACACCAATACGAAGGCCGCCCCGCCGTTTTTGCCCACGATGTAGGGAAAACGCCACACGTTCCCGAGACCGACGGCACAGCCGGCCGCCATCATCAGGAACCCCAATCGATTGCTTAGTTTCTCTCTCATGCACGTATTATACTCTATCTTTTGGACGCATGCAAGCAAAACCTCATCTGGAGTCTCCCCAAAATTCCAACCTGCCGCGGCTTGCCCCGAGAATGGCGCCAAGATGCGCTTCCCAGGCGCATTTCCGCGACCCTCGCCGTAAAGAATCGATTTCCCCGTATGACCATGACGAATCCCTCCGGGAAAATGCAGGTTCCCGGCTCCCTTTTGCCGGCATATGGTGTATGATGCAGAATATGATAACTCGACAAAAAGAGAAAGAACGCTGCGCGACCTGAAACGCCCATTGCACTTGCGAAATCGATAAACCTAGAAATCGCAGTAGGAAGGCAGGAATCGGGGCTGTGGACTTTGTTTCCGGCGGGAATCGCGCATGCGGCTATCGTCAAACGGCTGAAAACGAAGCCGGCGGAGAGGAACGCCCTTTTCGCGTCCATGAGAAAGACTTCTTGCAGCCACGAGAAGGACGTTTGTCCGGGGCGGGACGGGGTGTCGCGATCGACCATGTAGGCGAAGACCCCTGTCCTACCCAGCTGCGTGGCGTCACGAACAGACGGAATTCTCGTGCCCATGAGAAAAGATTCTCGTGGGCACGAGAACGGATCGCCTGCAGGCGCGAAATGTCCGTTAGTTTGCTTTTTAAACCGAAATCTGTCGTAAAACAGGCAGATATCTCCTGAAAATCGGCGCTCCCCGGTCTATCCGCCCCGTTTCGCCCGCCGGGAACGCTCCAGACGGGGGTCCAAACGCGCCGGAACGGGGTGGCCGTTGCGCCGGAACGGTGATGCCGTTGCGCCGGAACGCCTATGCCGTTGCGCCGGAACGGTGACCCCGTTGCGCCGGAACGCGTGTGCGATCAGGTGTGGACGGCGTTCTTCCCCACCCAACCGCGACGCAGAAGCAAGTCGCGACAGGGACGCGCGGGTCGACGAACGACTCCGTTTTTCACCCGCTTGGTGAAAACGGCAAATCCACTTCTCCCTTGAAGACAAAGGTCGCAGCCCCGATTCCAGCCTTTCAACTGCGATTTTCGAGTTTAGACCGCAGAAGGCACGGAAGCCGCCTTCGGCGGACATGGAAGCCGCTTCGCGGCACACAGGGCAGATCTCGCCCGACTTGCATTTTCTGCCCGGCCAATATTCCTGTCCAATCCTTCAGACAGTCGCGTCTCGTCACGAACAGGCGGAATTCTCATGACCATGAGAAATCATTCTCGTGCCGATGAGAAAAAATTCTCATCGGCACGAGAATGGGGCGCCGGCTGGCGCGAAATCGTCCGTTAGGTTGCGCTTTCTACGGAAATCAGACACAAACTAGGCAAATAGCGCTTAAAAATATAGAATGCTCCGGACCGTCGCCTCGTTTCACACAAAAAACTACGTCCGAAACGGGATCAAACGCCCCGAAACGGGGGCCAAATCCTTGACATGACGACATTCTTCTCCTGAAAATTAACTTCAATGGAGACAAAGGGCTTTCCCTACGGTCCGACCGGTGGCTTCGCGCACCATCCATGCCCCCGCGTCCCGCCTCCGGCGGGATTCCCATCCGTGCAGAAAATGCAGTAGAAGGAGCACCCATCTCCCGGTGGGCAGCCGCCTGCCGCACGCACGGTAAAGGGGCATTTGGACAGCCCCTTCAGAGGACCGTCCGCCTACAACATGGGACGCAAATTGCGCCTAAAAAAAGCGCCCTGCCTTGCGGCAGGGCGCCTGCGGCCCATTCTCTTGGCGGAGAGGGAGGGATTCGAACCCCCGGAGGACTTGCATCCTCAACGGTTTTCAAGACCGCCGCGATCGACCACTCCGCCACCTCTCCGTCTAAAATCGCCTACTTTTTCTTTGCCAGGATGGGATTCACCGGACGCTCCTTGACGAGCGCGACAATCTTCGCGACGACATCCGGATTCGCCTTGAGGTACTCGATTGTCGCCATTTGACCCTGCCCAAGCTGCTCATTGCCGAACGAAAGCCAACTGCCGCGCTTCTCGACCACGCCGCGAACAAGCGCCGCGTCCAGAACGGAGCCTTCCCAGGAGATTCCGCATGTGTACAGAATATCGAATTCGGCCTCGGTGAAGGGCGGCGCGACCTTGTTCTTCAGGACTTTGACGCGCGTACGGCTGCCGATGACCTGCCCGCCGGCGTTCTTGATCGCGCCGATACGCTGGACCTGCAGGCGGCAGGACGCGTAGAACTTCAGCGCCTTCCCGCCCGGCGTCGTCTCGGGGTTGCCGAACATCACGCCGATTTTCTCGCGCACCTGGTTCGTGAAAATGCACAGCGTCTTCGTGTTGGCCAGCACGCTCGTCAGCTTGCGCATCGCCTGGGACATCAAGCGCGCCTGAAGGCCCATGTGGCTATCGCCCATCGCGCCGTCGATTTCCGCCTGAGGAGTGAGTGCGGCCACGGAATCGACGACAATCACGTCGCACGAGCCGGACTTCGCCAACTGCTCGCAAATCGTCAGGGCTTCTTCGCCCGAATTCGGCTGGGCGACGATAAGATTGTCCAGATCCACGCCTATTTTCTGCGCATAGACGGGGTCCAGCGCATGCTCCGCGTCAATGAACGCGGCAACGCCACCCGCCTTTTGGGCGTTGGCGACGACATGCAAGGCGAGCGTCGTCTTGCCAGAGGATTCCTGTCCATAGCACTCGACAATGCGTCCGCGCGGGAGTCCGCCCACACCAAGCGCAAGGTCAAGTGAAAGCGCACCGGTCGAAATGACGGGAACAGACTCCGTCTTCCGTTCGCCCAGGCGCATGATGGCCATGTCGCCGAACTCCTTGCGGATTTGGCTCAATACGGCCTCAAGAGCCGTATTGGAGGGCCTTTTCACTGTTGCTTCCTTTGCCGTTTCTTTTGAAATTTCTTTCGCCATGACTCTCTCGCTTTATGTTGGAAAATATTATACCATATTTCGGCACTCTTAGGCTAGACGAATTTTCGAAAAGTATACCCTGTCGCGAGACACCCGGGACAGGTCGTTCCGATGGGTGGAGTGCGAAGGGCAAAAAGGAGAAGGAACGGTTGAGAAAGCGGGACAACTAGGATAGGTGGGACAAGTGGGACAATTAGGACGCCGCCACCAAATCCTGCCCATCCTGTAAATCCTGTCTAAAACCCCTTCTTTCCGTTCTCCCGATCTCCACGGCCCATTATCGCCCCGCCTGCCTACATCTTCTTTATTCTCTACACGGTTGATTACTTCTCACTCCACATTGTTTTAGACCACTGAAGACACAGAAGCCGCTTCGCGGCGCACAGAACACGCGGAAAAAGCCCCCTTCCGTATCTTCTGTGTGCCGCCGCAGGCGGCTTTCTGTGTGTTCAGTGGTTTTCTCCATTTTCTGCATTTCCTGCACGGTTGAATAGGATAGACCCCCTCTCGGCAAAAGTTGGTGCCGGGCGCGCGAAGCCTTGGGCGGAACGTTAGTGCAGCCTTTCGTCTCCCTCCAGAGTTTAAAAGGAAACGACATGGAACTGAATATTGACTGGCGCGGTCTGCCGAGAGCCGTACTGAAGGTCGTCTGGCCGTTCGTGGCAGTGCCTTGGGTGGGCAGTTCTCGGGCAGCCCGATCGGATTTGGGGCTGTTTCAAGGCAACCCGTCCGTCGTACGCTCCTTGAGAATCGCGGCAATACGATCGACGGCGCACGTATCGCCTTCCAAAAGCCGCACGGCGGAATCCAGCCGAGAAACAGCCGCCTGGCGGGCCGCCGGATCCGACAGCCACATGTTCAGCCACCGTGCGACGGCCACCGGAGTAAAATCCTCCTGCAGAAGTTCCGGCATGGGTTCCGCGCCCTCGCCCCCGGCTTTCTCCCAGATGATATTCGCCAGACCCACATGCTTCACGCCCGTAATGGCATGGCGCAAAAACCACGCCAACAGCGGGTCCACCTTGTAGACCAGCACGGTCGGGCATCGCGCGAGCGCCGCCTCCAACGTGGCCGTCCCCGAGGCGACGACCGCGCATTCCGCACGCTGCAGGACGTCTCGTGCGCCGCCCCGTTGCACCACGACGTCCTTGTCCGCGGCTGGATTCGCCGCGACAATCCGCCGGATGGCCGCCTCCGCACGCCCGTTCGCCGCCGGTACCACAATGCGCCGCGCCCCTTTCACGTTTTTAAGCGCGGCGAGCATAAGCGGCAGATGCCGTTCGATCTCCCCGAGCCGGCTCCCTGGAAGAGCCGCGACAAGCCCGGCTTCCGTCGCCTGGGCCGCGCCAAACGACGCGGCGAGCGGATGCCCTACAAAGGTCGCGAACCCCGGCTTGAACAGGCGCGGCTCGAACGGGAAAAAGCAGCACAACCGGTCCAGCGCGGCCTCGATCTTAGGTATGCGCCCCGCCTTCCACGCCCAGACTTGCGGACACACCACGTGAACCGTGCGAATGCCCCGCTTCTTCGCATAGGCCGCAAGCTTCAGATTCATCCCCGGGTAATCTATCGTGCAAACGGCATCCGGACGCCATTCGTCTATCGCCCGCTCGAGTGTCCGCTTCACCCGCAAGAAGAAGAAAATCCTCTTCAATACGGCCAGGAAGCCGAAAACCGCCAAATCCTCCGTCTTGAAGCCGTACGTGTCGTAGCCCCGGATCTCCGCCCCCCGCAAGCTTGCGGAGGCCTTCAGGGCGTTTGCGTAAACAACGCCGCTTTCCTCGCCGGCCAGCAAAAGAATCTTCATGGCCGCAAAGGCGCGGGGGGAAGCCCCGAATCCACGCCCACAAGCGCGATACCGTGTCTGTTGGCGAACGCGACAACGTCCGCGCGGTCCAGGAGAACGAGACGCCCCGCCTGGAAAACGAGCGCCGAAATCCCCGCGCGGCGCATGACTTTCAGCGTCTTGAGCCCCACGACCGGGATGTCGAAGCGCATGTCATGCCCCTCGCGCGCCGCCTTGAAGACGATGGCGCCCCTGCCGCCCAGCTTTCCGCCGCGGCGAATCGCGGCATTCGTCCCCTCGAACGCCTCGACGGCGAGCACCATCCCGCCCTTGACGACGACCGTCTGCCCCACGTCGTGAAGCCCCATGTCATGCGCCACCCGGGCCGCATGGAAGGCGTCGGACCTTTCCTGTTCCGTCAAACCGCGGTCCGTCAACGCCCCGACGCCCGGCATGTTCCCGTCCAGATACAGGCTCGCCGGCAGGACATGCGCCCCCGCCGCCGTCAGCTTTTCGATGAGCTTGCCGAATATGGAATGCGCGTTCTTGACCGGCATCTCCGCCAGCCATGCCTTCGTCTCCGCGTCGAATCGCCCGCGAAAGAGGGAAACCGGGCTGATCTGGCCCGCGAGAATCGCGCCGTCGTAGCCGCCGGCGCCGATCCACCGGATGCCCTTGGCGACCTGTGCAACCGCCTCCCAGTGCACATGGTCCGCCGCTGCGCATGTCGCGCGCGCCGTGGATCCCTTCACGCCCAGGACGTCGACACAGGGAACGCCGGCGCGCTTCGCACCCTCGACGACAAGCCGTGGATACTCCCCCGCGCCGGCTATGACGATCAGCCGCTCCACCTGTTACTTGTAGAAGTTGCCGTACGCGCGGATCTTCGCATACCGCGCCGCCAAAAGGTCGTCCGCCGAAAGCTTCGCCAGTTCGTCCAGCGCCGCGACGACCGCCTGCTTGACCGCTGCGCACGCCGCCATCGGGTCCTTCTGCGCCCCGCCTTCGGGTTCCGGGATGATGGCGTCGATCGCCCCGAGCTTCTCGAGGTCGTGCGCCGTGATCTTGAGCGCCGCGGCCGCTTCCGGCGCCTTCGCCCCGTCGCGCCACAGGATTCCCGCGCATCCCTCGGGCGAAATGACCGAATAGACCGCGTTCTCCATCATGAGGATCTTGTCCCCGACGGCGATCGCAAGCGCGCCGCCCGAACCGCCCTCGCCCGTGACGACGACGACGATCGGCGTCTTGAGTTCGCTGAAGAACTCCAGGCTCTTGGCGATCGCCTCGGCCTGCCCGCGCGCTTCGGCCGTGTCGCCCGGATACGCGCCGGGCGTGTCCACGAACGTCACGATCGGATTGTGGAACCGCTCGGCGAGTTTCGCCAGGCGCATCGCCTTGCGGTAGCCGTCCGGATTGGCCATGCCGAAGTTGGCCTCCATGTTCTCCTCGACCGTCGCGCCCTTGTGGTGCCCCAAGACGAGGACCTTCCGGTCTCCGAGCGTCGCGAATCCGGCGATGAGCCCCCGGTCGTCGTTCACCAGACGGTCGCCGTGGAGCTCCTCGAAGTCGCTGCACACGTTGGCGATGAAATCGCGGATGTGGGGCCGTTTCGGGTCGCGCGCCAGCTGCACACGTTCCCACGCCGTCTTCCCGGCCGTTTCTGTCTTGTTCGTAGCCATGAAAATATCTCCTTAAAAACCCCAATATTCCAGCATCTTCGCGATAAAACGCTTCATGTCCTTGCGTTCCACGATCTTGTCGATGAACCCGTGCTTCTCCAGGTATTCCGCGCTCTGGAAGTCCGCCGGCAGCTTCTGGTGGATCGTGTTCTCGATGACGCGCCGCCCCGCGAACCCGATCAGCGCCCGCGGTTCGGTGATGTTGATGTCCCCCAGCATCGCGTACGACGCCGAAACGCCGCCCGTCGTCGGGTCCGTCAACACGCTGATGTACGGCAGCCCCGCCGCCTTCAGCCGCGCAATCGCCGCGGACGTCTTGGCCATCTGCAGAAGCGACAGGATGCCCTCATGCATCCGCGCGCCGCCCGAGGCCGAAAACAGCACCAGCGGACGCCGCTCCCGGATCGCCAGCTCGCACGCCCGGGCGATCCGCTCGCCCGTGCCCGTCCCGAGCGACCCGCCCATGAACGCGAAATCCATGACCCCCAGCACGACCGGATGCTTCTCGATTGTGCACGTCCCCACGGTGACGGACTCGCCCTCGCCCGTCTTCTCGATCGTCGCCTTGACCTTGTCCGCGTAGGCGCCCGTCGCGTCGTGGAAGTGCAGGTGGTCCGAATAGCCGACTTCGCGGCAGATTTCCTCGAACGAACCCGCGTCCGCGATCTGCGCGATGCGTTCGCGCGCCGACAGCCGCCCGTGGTAGTTGCACTTCGGGCAAATCCCCCCGTGCGCCTTCCACGCCTCTTTCGAGAAGTGGCTCTTGCATTTGGGACAGATCGCCCACAGCGCCTTGGCCGGCGGAATCTTCGGTTTGTCTTTCGTGGCTTCAAACCAACTCATTGCTTGTTCTCCTGATTAAAGTCTCGCCCGCCCCTCAGAGCGGCATGTAGAATATCCGGTAAAGCGACGCAGGGCCGCCGACCGCCTTGAACGTGTGCTTCACGACGTTGTTGTAGTAGGCCGTGTCCCCCGCGTAGAGCGTGACCGTCTGCTGCCCGTAGACCAGCTCCACGGACCCCGACAGGCAGATGAGCAGCTCCTCGCCCTCGCTCGCCTGCACCGTCTCGCTCGCGCCCTCTTCCATGTCGACCCGGTACGGGTCCATGTTGCGGTCCGTCTTGCCCAGCGCCAGCGAACGGTACGTCACCCCCGGCAGGTCCACCACCGAGTCGTGGATCTTCACCGTGGCGTCCTCCGACGCCCGCGTCACCACCGGATCGGGACGGAACTGGTCGTCCGTGAAGGTGCCCACCCGCATGCCCAGCGCACGCGCCAGACGTGAGAGCACGCCGAGCGCCGGAATGACCTCGCCCTTCTCCACCGCATTGATGAATTTCTCGTCGATGCCGCTTTTCTGCGTCAAATCGTACACGCTCATGCCGAGTTTCTCCCGGCACGATCGTACGCGCATTCCTATTTTGTCTTGTATGGACATTCTGAACCTCACAATTGCAACACCCCTATTATACCATAAATCGCCCGCCGCGTGTGAAATATCCGCGCATTCTCTTTGCCGCGGCCTCGATATCCCGACAATCCAATACCCCTTTTCGCAGGAGTTCCGCCTCTTCGTACCTGAACAAAGGAGGCATGCGCCCGCCGGAACCACTTCCCCCGGCGGATGCCCTGCGGGGAAGCGGAACCAAGGCCGCGCAATCAAGCCGGGAAGAATGCCCTGAGCCCCGACCCTCTCGCGTGCCCACGAGACGCGTCTGCCCCACCCGGTCGTCACACGGAAGCAAACGGACAAGCGCGGAACTTTCCGCCTGGAGGTGGCTTCGTACGCACCGTCGCGCCGGCGGGGAAACAGGGACAGTAGACGGGAACATTCCTTGTTTTTAGGCGATATCTCGATGTTTTGCAGTTTATTTCAATCGAAAACGCAAACTATTTTATCCTTTCGCGTCTGCAGACGCTTCCTTCTCGTGCCGTTGATTCTCGTGCCCTTGGGAATTCTTTCTCATGGGCATTTTGGCGGACAGAAAGCGCCATAGTTTTCAACTGCGGTTTTTAGGCTAAAAAGGCACGGGCTTTTATATCGTTTCTCTCGGGCTTTTGGTCGCAAGTCAGTGAGAAAAACGGGGACCATCCCCCTGGAAAACAACTCTCGCGCCCGTGGGAAACCGTTTCCCTTGGGCGCGAGAGAGGGGTGGTTCAATCCGAACCGCCATATGGGAAGCGTCACTTCGCGCAGGCGCCATTCGCATTGCACGTGCACGGATTCTGCCCGCAGCAGCATGCGCACGCCGCACCCGGTGTGCAGGTTTTGGCGCAGCACGCCGACGCGGACGGCTTGCAGGCGCAGCAACCCGAAACGAACGCCACCAGACCCACGGCGACCGCCGCGGCAAACATGTTCTTGACTTGCTTCATCTTTTTGCCCTCCTTTAGGCTTTCCTTTACAAAAAACAGGCAGACGCCCTTCAGCGCGCAGGCTTCATGCCGTCCGGCAAAGGGCGCGTAGCCAGCTCGAGGATCTTGTCCAGCTTCGCCTCGATGCGGTCCAGTTTCTCCTCCACGCCGTCCACACGCGCCTCCACCCGGTCGCCACGAACATCCACTCGCGCCAATATGGCGGCCGTCCCCTTCGTCACCGCGTCGTGGATTTCGGCGTGGGAGACGCCGCCGGCCTGCCGCCAGACGAACCAGGCGACCAGAACCAGCGCGCCCGCGAGCGTGGCGAAAAACAGTCTCTTCTTCATTTCCGCACCGTCCCGTCACCCGTCACGCGGTATTTGTAGGTCGTCAGCTCTTCCAACCCCATGGGGCCGCGCGCGTGCAATTTGTCGGTCGAAATGCCGATTTCCGCGCCCATGCCGAACTCCGCGCCGTCCGTGAAGCGCGTGGACGCGTTGTGGTAGACGCAGGCGGAGTCCACGTCGCGCAGGAACTGCGCGGCATGCGCGGCATTCTGCGTGACGATTGCGTCCGAGTGGTGCGAGCCGTAGGTGTTGATGTGCGCAATCGCCGCCGCGCAGTCGGGGACGACGCCCACATTCAGCTCGAGCGCGAGGAATTCGCGCCCCCAATCGTGGCCGGGCTCTTCGGGCATATGCAGCTTGACGCCGCGTCCTTTCGCCCAGGCCGCCACCATCTTGAGGAACAGAGGCGCCACCTTCTCGTGCACCAGGAGGCACTCCACGGCGTTGCACGCCGAAGGACGCTGCACCTTGGCGTTGTCCAGAATGGAAAGCGCCATCGCCAAATCCGCCTCGTCGTCCACATAGACGTGGCACACCCCCTTGTAGTGCTTGAGGACGGGAATCAGCGCGGCTTCGCACATGGCGCGGATAAGGCGTTCCCCGCCTCGGGGAATCGCCACGTCCACAAGACCGACGGCGCGGACGAGTTCCGCCACGGCCTCGTGGCCGGGAATCGCCACGAACTGGACGGCGTCGCCCAGAATGCGCCGGGCGACCGCCGCGAGCGCGGCGTTGCTCCGGGCGGCTTCCTTTCCGCCGCGCAGGACGACGGCATTGCCCGTCTTCACGCAAAGCGCCGCCGTATCGACGAGGACGTTCGGACGCGACTCGAAGACGACGGCGACGACGCCAAAAGGTTCGCGCGTCTTTTCTATGGTGATGCCGCTCGGGCGCGTCCGCGTCCAGACGACTTCGCCGACCGGGTCGGGCAGCGCGGCCACCGTGCGCACGCCTTCCACCATCGCCGCGAAGCGCGCCGGCGTCAGGGTCAGGCGGTCGACCAGCGCCGGGGAAAGACCGGCTTCCCGCGCCGCGGCGACATCCGCCGCGTTCGCGGCGTCCAGGGCGCCCTTCTCTTTCTCGAGCGCATCCGCCAGCTCCAGCAAACGGGCGTCTTTCTCGGCCGACGTCCGCCGACGCAGATCCGCCGCGGCCGCACGCGCTTTTTTCGCCAGACTGTGGACATATTCCGTTGTCGTCACGTCGATCTCCTTTCCGTCAGAGGGAACTGGCCGGGAAGAACGTGCCGACCGACTTGCCCGCCAAAAGCGGCACCAGCACGCTCTTGCGTCCATTGGCGACATAGGTGTCGATGCCGGCCGAAACGGCGGCCTTCACCGCTTTCAGCTTGGAATCCATCCCGCCCTTTGAAAGCTTTCCCTTCTCGCCCGGATGCACCAGCTTCGCCGCGGCCCGGAAGTTCGCCACGTGGGCGATGCGCTTGCCCGCGGCGTCCAGGAGGCCGTCCACGCTCGTCAGAAGGATCAAGGCGTCCGCATGCACGAGACGCGCGATGAGATAGGACAGCCAATCATTGTCGCCGAACGTAAAGAGCTCTTTCATTTCTTCGTCGGCGACCACGTCGTTCTCGTTGACGACCGGCAGGACGCCCGCCTTGACGAGATGCTCCAGCGACTTCTTCACGTTCTGCGAGCGGTGGCGCGTCTCGAAGTCCGCATGCGTCAGCAAGACCTGCCCGATTTTGACGCCGCGCGCGCCGAAGAGCTTCTCGTACGCGCAGATGAACCGGACCTGCCCCACCGCCGCGCACATCTGGCAATCGTTGACGTCCCTCGGCCGTTCGCGGAATCCGAGCGATTCTATGCCGGCGGCTACCGCACCGGACGAAACAAAGACGATTTCGTGCCCGGCTTCCTTCAAATCGCACAGTTGTGCGACGAGCCGGCGCAACGTCGCGGGATTGGGCCTTCCCGCCTTGTTCGCGATGACGTGCGAACCTACTTTGACGACGATTCTCATGCCGATATTATATCAAATGTGCATTCCGCCGTCACCTCGTATCTGCACTTCTTTCTTGCCGGGAAAAGTTTACCCTGTCGTGAGACACCCGGGACAGGTCGTTCCGAGGGGAGGGGGCAAACCGTCCGGGGAACCTCTTGCCGCCCGTCGGCGCTTGCTCCGCAAGAGACGAGGGGCGGCGTTTCAAGGAAACCGCATCACCGTTCCGGCGCAACGGCATCACCGTTCCGGCGCAACGGCATCACCGTT
>ERZ808240.3593-NODE-3593-length-14836-cov-4.784724_pt1 | contig 14836 bp, 12 predicted proteins | sample MGYA00521084_ERZ808240 | MGnify/ENA primary metagenome ERZ808240 (study PRJEB31516, sample SAMN03275571) | gut metagenome | biome: mammalia-associated habitat; material: feces | host: Papio cynocephalus | place: Kenya | collected 2012-08-06 ... | reverse complement strand
TTCTCTGCGATTGCAGCAACTAACTCTGTCTTATTCATAATAAACTACATCCTCCTTAAATGAAATAAGTAATAATAAGTATAAATTATTTATACTCCATATGAGTAACTTTGTCAATAAAAACCACTCAAGAATTGCCTTTTTTCGGCATTTTTCGTAGTTTTTTCATATATAAATGTGTGTATAAAGTTAACCATATATTGGTTAACACTATTTTCCATATAATAGTAAACAGGGGGCGTTACATGTAATGTTAAGCCATATCTGTCAGCTCACCCCATTTATCATACAGTTCATCCAGTTCTTTGCTTAAAGCTTCTTTTTCAGTGTGAATCTCCATCAATCTGGCGGTATCGCTGCTTATGGCCGGGTCGGCATACATGTTATCCAGTTCTTCTATTCGTTCTTCAACCCCGGTTATACGATTTTCTGTGCGCTTAAGTTCGTTTTTGATCTTTTTGAGCTGTGCCTGCTTTACTTTTTCTTCCTGCCAGCTGGCCTTTGAATCAGCAGCCTTCTGTGCATGGATTGTTTTTACATCGGATTCTGTATTAACTGGCTTTGCACTAAGTATATCCTTTTTTTCAAGATAATAATCATAATTTCCTATATAATTTACAACTGTTTTATTGGAAAGCTCAATTATTCTTGTTGCAGCAGCATTTATGAAATAACGGTCATGCGAGACAAAAAGAACAGTTCCTGTATAATTGTTGAGTGCATTTTCAAGTATTTCCTTAGATACGATATCAAGATGGTTAGTAGGTTCATCAAGTATAAGAAAGTTGGCGTTGGAAAGCATGAGCTTAGCAAGTGAAACACGGCCTCTTTCTCCACCGCTTAAGTCACGTATATATTTAAACACATCTTCGTTTGTGAATAGAAATGCAGCAAGTGTGTTTCTTATCTGTGTATTATTAAGGTCTGGATAAGTATCACGTATTTCATCAAATATGGTTTTATCAGGGTCAAGAACATGATGCTCCTGGTCGTAATATCCTATGTTAACCTTGGCACCAAGATATATAGAGCCGGAATCTGGTTCAATGATACCATTGATAAGCTTAAGTATAGTGGTCTTTCCTGTTCCGTTATTACCAATAAGTGCAACACGTTCGCCACGTTTGATTTCTATGTTAATATCATTAAACAATGTTATGCCATCAAAGCTTTTAGTAAGACTAGATATTGTAAGTACATCATTGCCACTGATTACGTTAGGTTCAAGTTTTATATTCATTTTGTCGTTTAATTCCTGAGGTTTATCGACAAGTTCTATTTTATCCAGCATTTTTTCACGGCTTTCAGCCCTTTTAATCGATTTTTCGCGGTTGAACTGTTTAAGTTTTGTGATAACTTCTTCCTGGTGCTTGATTTCACGCTGCTGGTTCAGATATTCCTTAAGCTTCATGTTACGAAGTATTGCTTTCTTGGCTGCATAGTCGGTATAGTTGCCAGAAAATACAGTTGCTATACCATTATCGAGTTCGATGATCTTACTTACTATTTTATCAAGAAAGTAACGGTCATGGGCAACAATAAGTACAGCTCCGTTATAGTTAAGAAGATAGTTCTCAAGCCAGCGGATTGATTCCATATCAAGATGATTAGTAGGTTCATCAAGAAGAATGATATCGGGTCTGGCAAGAAGAAGCTTGCCAAGAGCCACTCTTGTTTTCTGTCCACCTGAAAGTGTGTTTACGTTAAGATTAAAGTCATCTTCAGAAAATCCAAGACCCTTAAGAACGCCGGTTATTTCACTTTTATATGCGTATCCGTTTTCCATCTCATATTTGTGGTTAAGGTCAGAGTATTTTTTCATAAGTATTTCAAGCTCATTGCCATCAGCAGTGTTCATCTTTTTTTCAATATCACGGAGTTCCTGTTCCATATCAAGGATGTATTGTTTAACAGATAATAACTCATCATATATAGTGTTATCTGTTCCTAGATTCTGCTGCTGTGCAAGGTATCCAAGAGTCTTGTCCTTAGCAAGTGTGACAAGTCCTGTATCAGCAGGTTCAAGCCCCGTGATTATCTTAAGCAATGTTGATTTGCCGGCACCATTGATACCAACAATAGCTGCTTTTTCGTGATCTTCAATATTAAAAGAACATGATTTGATTATTACATCAGTTCCGAACGATTTACTTATATTATTACAAGATAATATCATAGGTGAAATCCTTTCTATCCGTTGTTGATTTATTTGCTTTGTTTTAAACACGTACATTATAATATACTTGTTTTTATATGAAATTGCAAAGAATTAAAATAAAAAACGGATTAATAATTTTGACTTATTTACAACAGTAATGTATTATTTATAAGTTAGACATAAAAAGAAGTATGATAATAATGGGGAACATGTAATAAAAGATGCTGTTGGCATGTATTAGTGAATCCCTTAACAAGAAAAGAAATGAGGAAATGAATGAAATTCGAAGAGTTAAATATTGATGAAAGAATATTAAGAGCAATTGAGGATATGGGGTTTGAAGAAACATCGCCTATACAGACACAGGCAATACCAGCAGTGTGCGAGGGAATAGATGTAGTAGGACAGGCACAGACAGGTACAGGTAAAACAGCAGCATATACCATCCCAATGCTTATGAAGATAGACCCACAGATAAAGAAACCACAGGCTATTGTTTTATGTCCTACAAGAGAGCTTGCGGTACAGGTAGCAGAAGAGATACGCAAGCTTGCAAAATATATGAGTGACATAAAGGTTCTTCCTGTATATGGTGGACAGGAGATAGTAAGACAGATTAAGTCTTTAAAGACAGGAGTCCAGATTATCGTAGGTACACCTGGAAGAGTTATGGATCATATGCGAAGAAAGACTGTCAAGTTTGATAATATCAATATGGTTATTCTTGATGAGGCAGACGAGATGCTTGACATGGGATTCAGGGAAGATATGGAAACAATACTTACTGAAACACCACAGGACAGACAGACAGTTATGTTTTCAGCAACTATGCCAAGAGCAATCATGGATATAGCAAGAAGTTTCCAGAAAGATGCAAAGGTTATAAAGGTAGTAAGAAAAGAACTTACAGTATCCAATATAGAGCAGTTCTATTATGAAGTAAGACCTAAGAATAAGACAGAAGTGCTATGCAGGCTTATAGATATATATAATCCAAGGCTTTCTGTAGTATTCTGTAACACAAAAAGACAGGTTGATGAACTCATATCTGAACTTAAGGGAAGAGGATATTTCGCTGATGGAATACATGGTGATATGAAACAGCAGCAAAGAGACAGAGTCATGGATGACTTTAGAAGTGGCAAAGTAGATATTCTAATAGCTACAGATGTTGCCGCAAGAGGAATAGATGTAGATGATGTTGATATGGTATTCAACTATGATATACCACAGGATGAGGAATATTATGTACACAGAATAGGACGTACAGGACGTGCAGGAAGATCAGGCATGGCACTTTCTTTCATAAGTGGCAAGGAAGTATATAAGTTAAAGGATATAGAAAGATATTGTAAGACAAAGATACTTGCAAAGCCGGTTCCATCACTTGATGATGTTAAGAATACCAAGCTTGATAATATGTTTGACAAGATTAAGCAGACCATTGAAGAAGGTGGACTTACAGATATGGTTAATCTTGTAGAAGAGCATGTTAACCAGGAGGAATATACATCTATGGATATGGCAGCAGCACTTCTTAAGATGCTTATAGGAGATACCCTTGACAGAGAAGATGAGGTGGAAGAGTTCCATTTTGATGTTGACAGAGATGATTCAAGAATGGTAAGACTCTTTATCAATATCGGTAAGAAAGATAAGATAAAACCAGCTAATATTCTTGGTGCGATTGCAGGTGAGTCAGGAATGCCAGGAAAGCTTGTTGGTGCCATTGATATGATGGATAACTACACATTTGTTGATGTGCCTGCAATCCATGCTGAGAAAGTGCTTAAGGCCATGAATGATAACGTTCAGATAAAGGGACGTCGTGTAAATATGGAAAAAGCTAACCAGACAAGAGGGAAAAGCCACGGAAAGTCAAAGCATAAAAGTAAGGACAGAGCTAAGAAAAACAGAGATTAACTTTCGCTTTAAATATTGGCATTGACCAGTAATTAAAATATGAAAAGTAACCAGAATATAGAGAGGAGCAGCCTTATGAGAAAGCAGATTGAACTGGGACCAATTAACCGTAAGGAGGTCCTAAGATATTTAGGATACAAGGGAATCGGTGCCGACAAGGTGATAGATGCACTTATAGATGACTGTGAGGCAGAGGTTATAAAGGCGGCAGTTCCAAGGTATACATACAGGGTTGTGAGTGTGACACAGAAAGATAATGGTGTAGAACTTGATGGCACAGGTCTTGTGCTTAAGGGCAATTCGATAAAAGAACATCTTAAGGGCTGCGATATGGCTGCACTTATAGCAGTTACATTATCATCTGGAATAGACAGGCTGCTCCGTATCATGCAGGCTTCTGACCTTGCCAGGGCAGTTGTTTCTGATAGTCTTGCAAGTGCAGCTATAGAGCAGGTGTGCGATAAGTTAGAAGCTATCATTAAAGAAGAACTTCCAGAGTATAACCAGACGTTTAGGTTTGGCATAGGATATGGAGATCTGCCATTATCACAGCAGGGAGATTTCTTAAAGGTACTTAATGCACCAAGATTAATAGGACTGAATATTGGAAAAACTGATATGATGGTTCCGACAAAGTCCGTAACAGCAGTTATAGGACTTACAACAGGTGAGGTTAGTGCAAAGAATAAAGGCTGTATGTCATGTAATCTTAAAGGAACATGCAGCTTCAGGGAATCAGGAGGACATTGCAATGGATAATAAGTTGAAAGAACTTTTAAAAAAGGAATATGTAATTCTTGATGGTGGTATGGGAACCATGCTTCAGGCGGCAGGCATGAAGATGGGAGAAACACCAGAAATGCTTAATATTACACAGCCAGAGCTTCTAATATCTATACATGAAAAGTATCTTAATGCCGGTTCAGACATTATATATGCTAACACATTTGGCGGTAACAGATACAAGCTTGAAGAATGTGGGCATTCAGTTGAAGAACTTGTCACAGCAGGTATTAAGAATGCAAGGACAGCATGTAATAATGTCAAGCCTGAAGCACTTGTAGCACTTGACGTAGGACCTATCGGTCAGTTGTTAGAGCCAACAGGTACATTAAGCTTTGAAGAAGCTTACGAGATGTATGCTGAGATAGTTAAAGCGGGGGAGGCAGCAGGTGCAGATCTGGTTGTGTTTGAAACCATGACAGATCTGCTTGATGTTAAGGCAGCGGTACTTGCCGCTAAAGAGAACAGTTCTCTTCCTATTATGACAACTATGACGTTTGAGGAAAATATGCGTACATTTACTGGATGCCAGATATCCTCATTTGCGCTTACCATATCAGGACTTGGAGTAGATGCGCTTGGTGTTAATTGTTCACTTGGTCCTAAAGAACTGGAACCTGTTATAGCAGAACTTACGCAGTGGACGAACCTTCCTGTCGTAGTAAAGCCTAATGCTGGTCTTCCCGATCCTGTTACTAACCAGTATAACGTTAATGCAGTACAGTTTGCAGACTTTATGAAAGACTTAAGAAAGTATGGAATAAAGGTGTTTGGTGGCTGCTGTGGTACAACACCTGAGTTTATCAGTGAGTTGTCTGCAATGCTTAAAAAAGAAGGCAATCCACCAAAAGGACCGGTAGTTATCCCATCAGCGGTATGTTCAGCTACTAACACAGTAATAGTTGACCAGCCAAGGGTGGTAGGAGAGAGAATTAACCCAACAGGTAAGAAAGTGTTCAAGCAGGCGCTTCTTGACAATGATATGGATTATATATTAGGACAGGCGCTTGAACAGACATCAGCAGGAGCAGATATACTGGATGTTAATGTGGGTCTTCCTGGTATAGATGAAAGACAGATGATGATAGATACAGTAAAGTCACTTCAGTCTGTGGTTGATGTTCCTTTACAGCTTGACTCAACTATTCCGGAGGTTCTTGATTCAGCACTCAGAATATATAATGGAAAACCAATAGTTAACTCGGTAAATGGTGAGGAAGATTCACTTAACAATATTCTTCCTATAGTAAAGAAATATGGTGCAGCTGTTATAGGACTTGCACTTGATAAGGATGGTATTCCTAAAAAAGCTGAGGATAGGGTTGCTATAGCAAGAAAGATTATGGACAGAGCTGTTGCTATAGGCATTCCGAAGGAGGATATATATATAGACTGTCTTACACTTACTGCATCAGCAGAACAGGAAGGCGTTATGGAAACTCTTAATGCGCTTCATACAGTTAAGCATGAGCTTGGATTAAGAACGGTTCTTGGAGTATCTAACATATCTTTCGGACTTCCTAACAGGGTGCTTGTTAACCACATATTCCTTACAATGGCGATGCAGAGCGGACTTGATCTTGCAATCATTAATCCGAATATATATGAAATGATGGGAGCAGTAAGAGCATATAAGCTTCTTGCCAATATAGATAAGAATTCTGTTGATTATATAAAAGCATATGCATCCATGCCTAACGTAAGTAAAATCAATCCAATGAACATTAGAGCAGCTTCTACAGCCGGCAATACGGCAGCCACAGCACAGGGACAGGCAGATGGTGGCAATGTTAACCTAAAAGATAAGAAGGGAAGTTATACATGTGATGACTTGTTTTATGCTGTAGAAAAAGGACTTAAAAATGAAGGCGCATCTATAACAGAAGAGCTGCTGTCTACCATGGATTCGATGGATATTGTCAATAATGCACTTATTCCTGCGCTTGATAAGATAGGTGAAGAGTTTGAAAAAGGAACATTGTTCCTGCCACAGCTTATTATGGCAGCAGGAGTTGCCCAGGGAGCTTTTGATGTTATAAGAAAACACATGGTCATGAACAACAATGCGCCAGTAAGTAAGGGAAAGATAGTAATAGCAACGGTTAAGGGTGACGTTCATGATATAGGTAAGAATATAGTGAAGGTTCTTCTTGAGAATTACGGTTATGAAGTTATAGACCTTGGTAAGGATGTGGAATATCAGGCTGTTGTAGATGCGATAAAGGAAAATAATGCCAAGCTATGTGGACTGTCAGCACTTATGACAACGACACTTGTGTCTATGAAAAAAACTATTGAACTCATACATGAGAATAATCTTGATTGTAAGATTATGGTTGGAGGAGCAGTCCTTACACCTGAGTATGCAAAGGAAATACATGCTGATTTTTATTCAAAGGATGCTAAAGAATCTGTAGATATAGCAAAAAGAGTGCTTGGATAAATAATATAAATTAAGCAAAGTCTTTGTAATATTTTATTAAGTAATGCCGATATGGTATAAGGTTTTAGAAAATGTTATATAGCTTTTTTGCATTTTGACATAAAAAGGGAATTGTTATATAATTAACAGAATGTTAATGTCATATTATAAAATGTATTATAAAGCATATATGGAGTGCCAGTAAAATATGTTTGTTGCAGCAATATTCTGGCACTTCATATGCAGAAACAGAGGATAGTTATGGAAGATAGTAAGAAAATATCGTCAGCAGTTATTAGAAGATTACCAAGATATTACAGATATCTTGGAGAATTAATTGAAAGCGGAGTCCAGAGAATATCATCTAAAGACCTTAGTGCCAAGATGAAGGTTACAGCTTCCCAGATAAGACAGGATCTTAATAATTTTGGTGGTTTTGGACAACAGGGTTATGGTTATAATGTAAGATATCTGTACGATGAAATCGGTAAGATTCTTGGAATAGACCGTAAGCATAACATGATTATCATCGGTGCAGGCAATCTTGGTAGAGCGATAGTTAACTATGCTGATTTTGAAAAAAGAGGTTTTGTAGTACGTGGAGTCTTTGACAGCAATCCAGAACTTGAGGGACAGATTATAAGAGATAATATAAGTATTATGACTATGGATAAGCTTGAAGATTTTATTAAAGATAATAATATTGAGATAGTGGCACTCACCATTCCAAAGGAAGCTGCAAGGCAGGTAGGACACCGTGTGGCAGATGCGGGAATAAAGGCTATATGGAATTTTGCTCATACTGATCTTAATCTTCCAGAAGATGTTATTGTTGAGAATGTTCATTTATCAGAAAGTCTTATGAGACTTTCATATACAATTGCCAATAAGAACTAAAAAGGGGGATTGTTAATGTCTGAGATTACATACAATGCATTAAAAGAAAAAGGAGTTTTTACCAATATTCCTATTCTTACACTCGATGAAAGATGGTATCGTCTAGTTAACGATAAGATAAAAACAGATGAGATAAGTTACTGGGAAAAGCAGGTTAACGAACTGCTTAAGAAGCAGGGAAGACTAAATACAGACATTAAGGATATAAAGAAACTTAAAAAACAGCTTATTAATGATGTTGTTGAGAATATGGAAGACGATGATGACAACAAAGCAAGACAGAAGATCATGAATCAGAACCAGAGGCTCATACAGGAATCTAAGGATAAAATAGCTAATCTTGAGGATGAGCTTATGGAACTTCCAAGGGAACTGGCAAGAGCTAACGAAAAGCTTTTAACAGAGACTCTTAAAGTATGTTACAACAAGATGAATTCTAATCATGAAGATATAGAAGTATTAAACAAGTGGATAGATGCTACAAGACTTAAGCTTAAAAAGAATATTCTTATCAAGCAGGATAAAGAGACAGTTAATGAGAATATATATTCGCTTATCCATGATATCATAGGACCAGATAACTGCAGTGCTGTTGACAGGATTAACGATGAAACAGAGGAAAACCAATAAAATAATGTCTTAGTATCAGTGGAGGTGCTTATGAAGTATATACTGAATGCAGATGAGATGAAAAATGTTGATTCTTATTCCATACATACAATTGGAATTCCGTCGGTTGTACTTATGGAAAGGGCAGCACTTTCGGTAACAGATTATATAACAGATAAACTTTTGGTGAAAGCTGATAGACAGCGTATAATATGCGTATGCGGAAGTGGTAACAATGGTGCAGATGGGCTTGCTGTAGCAAGACAGTTGCACCTTAAAGGATATGAGGTTGATGTTTTCCTTAACGAAGGAAGACATCCGACAGAAGAATACAGAATACAATTGAACATAATAAGAAATCTGGGCATACAATGTATTGATGACCCGGATTTTTCTGGTTATGGGGTTGTTGTGGATGCATTGTTTGGCATCGGATTATCAGGAAATCTTGAGAAAAAAGCCTCTTCTATAGTAGAAAACATTAACAAGGCACATAGTAAAGGTGCCTGTGTTGTGTCAGTAGATATTCCATCAGGGATAAATGCAACAAGCGGTATGGTCATGGAAAGCTCGGTAAATGCGGATGTAACGGTAACATTTGGATATACTAAGACAGGACAGGTGTTATATCCTGGAGCCGTATACTGTGGCAGAGTTAGAACGGCTGATATAGGCTTTGCAGAATATATTGGAATGCCTAAGAATAGATATGTATATGAAAAGGCAGATATAACAAGTAATATGCCACAAAGAATGCCGGATTCCAACAAGGGAAGCTGCGGAAAAGCATTGATTATAGCAGGCTCGGATAAGTATGGAGGTGCAGCTATTCTTGCATCAAGGGCAGCATACCGCATGGGAGCAGGTCTTGTGAAGCTTATAACACATAGTGATAACAGAAATATTGTACTGGGTAACAATATGGAATGTCTTCTTGATACATATGGCTGCGAACTTCCCTGCAATCTTGACAGGTCGATAAGCTGGGCAGATGCATTATGCATAGGTCCTGGACTTTCCCAGGGTGATATAGCAGAAAAACTGGTAAGAAGAACAATAGAGGATAGCGGTAAGAAAAGACTCTACGATGCAGATGCACTTAATATAATTGCCACAGAGAATATAGTATTTGAAGGAAAAAATATTGTTGTCACCCCACATGTAGGTGAGATGTCAAGAATGACAGGAAAAAGCATAACACAGATTAAGGCTGATATAATAGGTACAGCAGTGGATTATGCCAATGAACATAACTGTATATGTGTACTTAAGGATGCTAGAACTATAGTAACAGATGGAAATGATGTATATATTAACATATCAGGTAATGACGGAATGGCTACGGGAGGTTCAGGAGATGTGCTTTCAGGCATAATAACTTCACTTATGGCACAGGGAATGGATTGCTTTGAGGCAGCTAAACTTGGAGTATATATACATGGTCTGGCAGGAGATGAAGCAGCTCTTAAAAAGACAAAGTATTCTATGGTTGCAGAAGATATTGTTGAAAATATATCAGCAGTGTTATCAAAATATGTTTGAGTAAATAAATGTACATGAAATGTGAAGTGGTAAAACAATGTGTGAATATCATGCCAGCAAATGTCATAATATATGGTAATTATCTGATATAGAATAATGTATACGCATGAATAAACACCAGAAACCTGGCAATACTTTAACTATAATCGATTAAGTAAATGCTTTGGGAGTGTGATATAAGTGGTAATAAAACGTGGTGATATATTTTATGCAGATTTACGTCCAGTTGTTGGTTCAGAACAGGGTGGGATAAGACCTGTTCTTATCATACAGAATGATACAGGAAACAAGCACAGCCCTACAGTTATATGTGCAGCAATAACATCTAAGATGAATAAGGCAAAGCTTCCAACACATGTTGAGATAGATGCATGTCATTATGATATAGTTAAAGATTCAGTTATACTTTTAGAACAGCTAAGAACTATAGATAAAAAAAGACTTAAGGATAAAGTGTGCCATCTGGATAATGATATTATAGGTCAGGTAGATAAGGCACTAAGTGTAAGCCTTGAGATGAATCATGGGTAATATACATAAGATAAAATGTTGTGTAAATTATGCATTTTGTTGACTGTTATGTTATGTATGTGCTATTCTAATAATAATTATCTGAATATATATGCACAGTGAAAGCAGTGTCTGTGCATAAGTCAGGGACAGATATATGTACCTGGCATTTATAATATTAACAAATAACAAACGAAAGGATTTATACAAACTATGAACGAGGGTCATCCCGCGGAAGGAAATGAAGGATTGTTTTCCAATCTGTTTAAGAGATTCGGAAAAGGAAAAAAAGATGAAGATGTAACAGAAGAAATCATGGACATGGTCAATGAAAGCCATGAACAGGGTGTTATAGCAGAAAATGAGGCTGAGATGATAGGCAATATATTTGAATTTGCTGAAAAACAGGCCGAAGATGTTATGACTCATAGAAAGAATATTGTAGCACTTGATGCATCGCTTACCGTCAGCGAAGCTTTTGATATTGTTATGGAAGAGAGCTTTTCAAGATATCCGGTGTATGATGGTGACATAGATAATATAATTGGGATATTACATATCAGGGATCTTCTTAAGGTATATGTTAAGGAAGAAGACAGAAATAAAAAACTATATCAGGTTAAAAACCAGGTTCTGTTTGAGCCATTCTGTATACCGGAAACAAGAAGTGTCAGTGTTTTGTTCAAGGAAATGCAGTCTAAAAAGAACCATTTTGCAGTTGTAGTAGATGAATATGGTCAGACGACAGGTATTGTTACCATGGAAGATATTCTTGAGGAAATAGTTGGTAACATACTCGATGAGTATGATGAAGAAGAAGTGCAGATAAAACAACTGTCAGATGGCAGATATGAGATGGATGGTCAGACACAGCTTGAGGATATTGAGGAAAAACTTGGAATAAAGTTTGATTGTGAAGATATAGATACACTTAATGGATATATGATATATAAGCTTGGCAAGATTCCAGCAGAGAATGAAAAGTTCGAAACAATATGTGGCGGATATACATTCAGGATATTGTCAGTATCAGATAAGATGATACAGAAAGTTCTTGTTTTTAAAAATAAAAATGAAAAAACAGGAGAAAAGGACAATGAAACACATTAGGAAACTGATTATTGTTCTTATATGGATGCTAATATGGCAGATTGCCAGTATGATTACAGGACTTGAGCTATTGCTTGCAAGTCCTGTTGCTGTATTAAAAACTATCGCAGGCATGATTGTGACTAAACAGTTTTATATCACAATAATGCATAGTATGTTTAATATAGGCAGGGGACTTCTGGCAGGTATATTTATAGGAATATTGCTTGGTATATGTTCAGGAAGATATAAGGTTGTGGCAGAGTTTATAGAAATACCGCTTCAGCTTATGAAGTCACTTCCAGTGGCAGCATTTATCATATTGCTGCTTATGTGGTTTGGCTCTAAGAATGTGTCATGTATAATATCAGCTATGGTTGTTATACCTATGATTACAACAGGCGTTACAGAAGGAATAGCCCATACAGATATCAGGCTTATGCACATGGCACAGGTGTATGATATGGGAATGTTTAACAGATTCAGATATGTGTATATGACAGGTGTATATCCTTATATGCAAGCGCAGTTAAAGATTGCTCTTGGTATGTGCTTTAAGGCTGGTATATCAGCAGAGATAATAGGTCTTGTTTCTAATACAATAGGAACAAGCATGTATTATGCCAAGATGTATCTTTTGTCATCAGAACTTTTTGCCTGGAGTATAGTCGTTATAGCAATAAGTTACGTTGTTGAGAAGATAATTCTTTGTATATTTGCGGCTTTATACAGGGGATTGCAGCATATGTAAGTGTAGAAATGCAGGGGTGTATCAGAAGACTTGTATATAGAATGTACAAGATAATATATACATAGATACCAGAAAACATAATGGAATATAAATAATAATATGAAAAAGCTTATAATTGATAATGTGAAAAAAAGTTATGATGGAAAATGTGTGTTAAAAGGCGTTAGCATAGAGTGTGATTCACAGAAATCAACCTGTATAATGGGAGCCTCTGGAACAGGAAAGACCACCTTGCTCAATATAATTATGAGGCTTACAGAGTCTGATTATGGAATGGTTACATATACAGGAGAAGACACAACAAAGAAAAATGACTATAAGTACAGCGTGTCAGCAGTATTTCAGGAAAACAGCCTTATTGGGCATTTAAGTCCTGTCGTTAATGTATCTATGGTTCTTAAAAGAAAGTGCGGCAAAGACGTTGTTAAAGCAGAGCTTGGTAAGCTGATTGATAAAGAAGCACTTGATAAGCCATGCTTAAAGTATAGTGGTGGTATGAAGCGGCGTGTTGAGATAGTCCGTGCAATTATGGCAGAATCCGATGTTGTCGTGATGGATGAGCCATTTGCAGGTCTTGATGATAACACAAAGGATAAAGTGATAAATTATATCATAGATAATATAGGAGACAGGATTCTTATAGTATCAACGCATGATATGTCAGATGCAGATAAGTTAAATGCCAATATAGTTAATATCTGTGATAGTGGATTGTAATATGTAATCATCTGGAAGAAGATTATGTTTATATGAAAACAGGAGACAGATATTGCTATAAGAAGCCGAATGGCTTGTGAACTATGGAGAAAGAAACAGTGAGCTGTGAAACTGTGAACTGTGAAACTGTGAACTGTGAAACTGTGAACTGTTTTATTATGGTTGACAACAGGGGTGCTAGTTGCTACAATAATGTGTGATTTTATATGACGATAAGAGCATTAACAGAGGTGTGAGCTGTTTTTTATCATTTGTATAAGAATGAATATGTCTGTTTACATGCTGTGTATCATAATATAATATTTTGGAGGAAAGATATATGAGAAGAGCAGTATTTTCAATTCTAGTAGATAATTCATCAGGTGTTCTTAGCCGTGTGGCAGGATTATTCAGCCGCAGAGGTTACAATATAGACAGTCTTACTGTTGGAGAGACACTTGATCCTAAGTTATCAAGAATGACTATAACAGTAACTGGTGATGATGATGTGCTTGAACAGATTGAAAAACAGCTTGGTAAGCTTATAGATGTAAAGGAAATAGTAGAACTTCCACACGATGAATCTGTATGCAGAGAGCTTGTTCTTATCAAAGTATTATGTACAAGGGAAGAAAGACAGCAGATTACAACTATGGCAGATATATACAGAGCTAACATTGTAGATGTTGCTAAGAATTCTCTTATTATTTCACTTACAGGCAGTCAGAGTAAGATAGATTCATTCATCGAATTACTTGATGGTTTTAAAATTACAGAACTCGCAAGAACTGGCATTACTGGTCTTGCAAGAGGAGCTGCAAGTTTAAAATAAATATTTTTATTACTTTCGGAGGTATATTAAAATGGCAGAGACTAAGATTTATTATCAGTCAGATTGTAACTTATCATTACTTGATGGTAAGACAATAGCTATCATCGGTTACGGTAGCCAGGGACATGCACATGCATTAAACCTTAAGGATTCAGGTTGCCATGTAATCATTGGTCTTTATGAAGGATCAAAGTCATGGAAGAGAGCTGAAGAGCAGGGCTTTGAAGTATTCACAGCAGCAGAGGCAGCTAAGAAGGCTGATATTATTATGATTCTTATCAACGATGAGAAGCAGGCTAAGTTATATAAGGAAGATATCGAACCAAACCTTGAGCCAGGTAACATGCTTATGTTCGCTCATGGTTTTAATATTCACTTTGGTTTAATCAAGGCACCTAAGGGCGTTGATGTTACTATGATCGCTCCTAAGGCACCTGGACATACAGTACGTTCTGAATACCAGGCTGGTAAGGGAACACCTTGTCTTGTTGCTGTAGAGCAGGATGAGACAGGTAAGGCTCTTGATATGGCACTTGCTTATGGTGCTGGTATCGGTGGTGCAAGAGCTGGTATTCTTGAAACAACATTCAGAACAGAGACAGAAACTGACCTCTTTGGTGAGCA
>ERZ808240.3592-NODE-3592-length-14839-cov-2.600582_pt1 | contig 14839 bp, 11 predicted proteins | sample MGYA00521084_ERZ808240 | MGnify/ENA primary metagenome ERZ808240 (study PRJEB31516, sample SAMN03275571) | gut metagenome | biome: mammalia-associated habitat; material: feces | host: Papio cynocephalus | place: Kenya | collected 2012-08-06 ... | reverse complement strand
AGACCGAAAGCCAGAGCTGGACGCTGGCGTAAAAAAACACAAAAACCCGGCCGCCGGAGAATTCCGGCGGCCGATTTTTGCTGCCATTGATTCAAAATCTGAATTAATGGATTGGAATCATTCGGATTTCTGGTTTATAATACGGAAAAACAGCCCGGCCGCGCCGGGAGACGGGGGAATGACTATGTTTGAGCTCAAGCAGATCCTGGCGTTTGTACACGTGGCGGAAAATTGCAGCTTTACGAGCGCGGCATCATCGCTCAACCTCTCGCAGCCGACGCTCAGCAAGCGCATCGGCGACCTGGAGGAGAGCCTCGGCGTGAAGCTGCTCGAGCGGACGACAAAGTCCGTCCGCTTAACGGATGCGGGGCAGCGGTTTCTGGCCGACGCGCGGAAAATTCTGGCGCAGGCCAACCGCATGGAGCTCAGCGCGCGGCTGGAGTCGAGCGGGAACCGCCTGCTCGTCGGCCTCGAGGACGAGCTCTATCCGCTGGGGCGCTTCCGGCGCGCGTTTTTCCCCGCGTGCGCGCGCGTGTCGCGGCGGGAGAAAACGGACATCCGCCCGCGCTATTTTCAGGCGGCGGAGCTCGGCGAGACGCTCGCCGGGTGCGACGTCGTGCTCGCCTGCTCCGGCGGGACGATCGACCGGCAGCGCTACGTGGTCACGGCGCTTTGCCGTCTGCCGCTGTGCCTTGTGACACGGCGGCGGCCGGGCTGCGGCGCCGTGCTCACGCGCGCGCAGGCGGAGGCGGAGATGAAAAACGCGCGCATCGTCTGGTACCCGCGCAGCCGCTCAAGCGGCGTGCCGATGGGGAATGTGCAGTCGCTGGCGGGCTTTTCACACCCGGCCATCGAGTGGATCGACTCGGGCATCACGGCGCTCACATGCGTGGAATTTGACCGCGGCGTCGCCATCATGCCGGATGGGCACGACTCCGTGCGCTTTTCCGAAACGCTGTCGTATTACGCCCTGCCGCCGGAGAGCGGCGCGCTGGAGATCTACGCCGCGCGCCCGGTCGGCGCAGGGCCGTGCGGCGCGCAGCTCATCGACGCGCTGCGCGGCGCGTTTTCGGAGGACGCCGCGGACGGTTCATTCCAAATCTAAATAAACGGGCGGTTTTATCAAAAGAAAATTCTTCATATTTTTTCGCCTCATCGCTAAAGTTGGATACAGGCGGCCGGTGCAGCGCGCCGGCCGCCTTAGTTTATGCGAAAAGAGGTCAAACCGATGAAGAAACGATTGACAGCCCTTCTGCTTACAGCCGCGGCCGTGCTCTCGCTTGCCGCTTGCGGCGCAAATGATGCGCCTGCGTCCGACCCTGCGCAGGATGCCGCGGTCAGCGCCCCGGCCGGGACGCCCGAAAGATCAGCCTCGGACGGCGTGTCGAACGACTCGAACGTCCAGGGCGCGACCGGCATCGGCGAAGCCGGTCAGACGGCGAGCGCGGCCGATCACGAGCTGATCGAGATCCACGCGGGCTCCGTCGGCGGCAAGTTCGTCGGCCATTTCGACGCGACGAGCGGCTTTTCCACGGACGTCGGCCAGTCGGCGCTCAATCTGGTGTTCGAGCGCGTGTTTTTCGTCGACCCGGCCACGCGGCAGTACACGTCGCTCATCCTCGACTCGTGGGACGTCGATGAGAACAACGTCGTCGCGCTGCATGTCAAAGACGGCGCGCGCTTCTCCCGCTCGGGCAATCAGCTGCTCGCGTCGGACATTCTCTATTCGTTCCGCCGCAACACGAACGCGCCCATGGCGGCCGGCAACTGGGCCAAATACGTCGATCTGGACGGCGCGACCGTCTCCGACGACAACAGGACGGCCTACGTCCCGTTCAATATGCCCTTCGGCGCGTACCAGAGCATCCTGTCCATCGGCGTGCTCGAGGAGGCGTGGATCGAGAGCCACGGCGGCGAGGACGCGTTCGACTGGTTCGACCCGGAGCTTGCAAACGGCCTGGGCGCGTATCTTCCGACGGAGCTGACCGTCGACGTCTCGGCGACCTACGAGCTCGTGGACGACTGGTGGGCCGCAGAGGAGTACATGACGACGTCGTTCTGCTACGCCAACCGCATCTGCTGCCATCAGTACACGGACGAGACGACGATGATGATCGACCTGGAAAACGGCGTGCTCGACCTGGCGCTGTCGCTTAGCAGTGCGAGCATGGAGCGCGTCATCGCCGACCCGTCCATCGGGACGGCGCAGTCTGTCAGCTCAAACGCCGTGTCGCTGCTCACGATGAACTACGACATCGTCGACGGCACGGAGGCCTTCAACGACGAAAATCTCCGCAAGGCCATCTGCTACGGCACGCCGGCCGAGGACCTGGCAGAGCTGGCTTACGGCGTGCTGCATGAAAAGCCGGTGTCGTACATTGCCTCGACCTCGCCGTACTGCGCGCCGGGGTACACGTATGACTACGATCCCGACCTCGCCCGGCACTACCGCGACGAGAGCAGCGTCGGCTCCGTCGACCTCAAATGGCTCGTGCAGAGCGGCTCGTCGGCCGCGACGATCGCCGAGGGCTTCAACGCGTATATGTCGCAGCTGGACATCAGCGTCGCTGTCGAGGTGTACGATGTGCTCACGTGCATCGCCGAGTGGCAAAAGCCGGGCGCGACGGATTTTCAGATCATCAACGACAACAACGCAAACTCCTCCGGCGACCCGTTCACGAACATGACGTTCCTCGGCAGCACGGCCAGCTTCAAGTGCTCCAACCGCAACGGCGAGGACATCAACGCGCTCATCGACGGCGCAGCATACTCGTTCGACCCGTCCGTGCGGAAGGAATATTACGAGCAGCTTCAGGAGTATCTCTTCAATTCCTACTCCGTCATCCCCATGAGCGAGTGGAACCTCGGTCTGGCCTACGGCAAGGACATCGCGAGCACGCAGATCACGGACGTCTACACGGTCGACCTGCGCTTTGTCGGCTTTTGATCGGGAGGGACGATATGCTCATTGATTTTGAGGCGCATTACTGTCTGGACGATACGTTTTCGCTGCGCGCGCTCGTTAACCGTGACAATCAGGATGAAACCGCCGGCGCGGGCGGGCCGCCGGCCGGGCCACTGGAGAATCTGTCGCTGACGAAGATTGCCGCGCGGCTGGCGGAAATGGACAAAAACGGCGTCGATCTGCAGGTGCTCAGCCACTCGGCGGGCATCGAGGCGCTCGAGCCGGAGTCGGCCGCCGCCGTTGCGCGGCGCGTGAACGACGCGGTTTATGACGTGACGCAGCGCTATCCGGGGCGCTTTGCCGCGTGGGCGGCGCTGCCGGTGCGCGCGCCGGACGCGGCGGCGGAGGAGCTTATCCGCTGCGTGCGCGAGCTCGGGTTCGTCGGCTGGAACGTCTATTCGAACTTCGGCATCGGGCAGCGGCTGGACGATCCAATGTTCACGCCGATCCTGGAGGCGGCCGACCGGCTGGCCATCCCGGTGTACATCCACCCGACGGCGCCGAACATGGCCGAATATCAGGGCGGGCCGCCTGCACTCTGGGGCGGGCTCGGCTACGCGGCGGACACGATGCTCACGGTCGTGAAATTGCAGCTGGCCGGGGCGTTCGACCGCTACCCGAACATCCGCTTCGTGCTTGGCCACCTGGGCGAGGGGTTCCCGTTTGTGGCAAAGCGCATGGGCGGCGACGCCGCGCGCTTCGGCGGGCTGTGCGAGCACGGGATCGACCACTATCTCCGCCATAATTTCTACCTCACGACGAGCGGCCAGTTCGACCCCGCGGCGTTTGAATGCGCCCGGCGCGTCGTGGGTGCGGAGCGCATCCTGTTCGGGTCGGACTACCCGATGGAGCGCGTGGGCGACGGCGCGCAGTTCCTCGACGCCCTGCCGCTGACGGCGGCGGAGCGGCGCGGGATCGAGAGCGAAAACGGCATCCGCGCGTTCTCGCTCGAATTATAAAAAACCGGCCGTCGGATTTTTCTCCGGCGGCCGGTTTTTTTATCGCATTGTATTTCGGAAAAACTCCGCGATGGTGTCGAAGGGAATGATGTCCGGACGGTCGTACAGGTCGGTGTGGACGGCGTCGGGGATGAGCAGAAGCTGTTTGTTTTCACCGCGGAGGAAGGCGTAGGCGCTGCGGGTGAAGTAGCACGAGTGGGCCTTTTCGCCGTGGACCATTAAGACGGCGGAGCGGATCTCGCCGATGCAGTGGAGCAGGTGCGCGTTCATGAACGACAGCTGCGACGTCTCGTTCCAGCCGCCGTCGGAATTGAGCGAGCGGGGGTGATAGCCGCGCGGGGTCCTGTAATAGTCGTAGCAGTCGCGCAGAAAATCCGGCGCGTCGGGCGGGAGGGGATCGGGGACGCCGCCGGCGCGGGCGCAGGTGCCGCAGGCAAAGTCAAGCGTGCGCTGGAGGGCGAGCCTGCGGCGTTTTTCGTAGCGCGCCTGCTCGGAATCCTCGGCGTCGAAGTAGCCGCCCGCGGCAAGGCGCGTCATGTCGTACATCGAGACCGTGACCGTCGCGCGGACGCGCGGGTCGAGCGCGGCGGCGGCCAGCGCCATGCCGCCCCAGCCGCTGATGCCGCACACACCGACGCGGCCGCGGTCGACGTTCGGCTGGACGGAGAGAAAATCGACGGCGGCGGAAAAATCCTCGACGCAAAGGTCCGGCGAGGAGACGTTCCGCGGCCAGCCGCCGCTCTCGCCCGTGTACGACGGGTCGAACGCGACGGCGAGGAAGCCGCGCACGGCGAGCGACTGCGCGTACAGCCCCGCAGCCTGCTCCTTCACCGCGCCGAACGGGCCGCAGACGGCGACGGCGGGCAGCGGGCGGCCGGACGACTGGCGCGGGGAGTAGACGTCGGCGGCGAGCGGGATGCCGAAGCGGTTGCGGAAGACGGCCTTGCGGTGGCTCACAAGGATGCTGCGCGGGAAGGTCTTATCCCACTTTTCGGTCAGGTCGGGGATGTCATATTGCATTTCGATCTCCTTTGATGCGGCGGCTTGCTCGGGAAAAAGCGGCGAAAACCGGAGGGGCTTTCGCCGCTTTTTGCAGGTGGCTGGAATGGCTTACTTCTGCGCGGAGAGCGCGCGGAAGAGGAACGCGGCGATCTGGCCGCGATTGCAGGTCGTCTGCGGGGCGAAGCGGCCGTCGGCCGTGCCGGTCGTGACGCCGTTCTGGACGGCCCAGGTCACGGCTGCGTCGCAGTACGCGCCGGCCGGGACATCCGGGAAGCCGCTCGTGCCGGAGACGGCGGGGGAGCCGACGGCGCGGTAGAGCAGCGTGACGGCCTGCGCGCGGGTGCAGGGCTGATTCGGCGAGAACGTGGTGTCGGTCGTGCCGGTCGTGATGCCCTTTTCAACGGCCCAGAGGACGGCCTTGTAGCAGAAGGAATCCTCCGCGACGTCCGTGAACGGGCTGGAGCTCGTTTTGGGCTCGGGCGAGCCGCAGGCGCGATAGAGGAACGTCACGATCTGGCCGCGGGTGCAGGCGTTGGCGGGCGAGAAGGTCGTGGGCGTCGTGCCGGTCGTGATGCCGTTCGCGGCAGCCCACTCGACGGCGTCGAAGAACGTCGAGCCGGCGGGGACGTCGACAAAGCGCGCGCTGGTCTCGCTCGCGGCGAAGGAAGCGGTGACGGTGACGTCGGCGGCAGGCATCGTGAAGCGGTAGCGGCCGCTGCCGAGGTCGGTAAGCGCAACGGAAGCGCCCGAGCGGGTGACGGCGGTCAGGGAGGAGAGCGCGTAGCCCGCATCCGGTGTGACCGTAACGGTCACAGCGCTGCCCGCGTAGGCATTCTTCGTGCTGAGCGCGACGGTGCCGTGCTCCGCCGAGGCGGCCGTGACGTTGTAGGACGGGGTGTAGATGGGGTCGGAGGAGGAGTTGGCTTCGACAGTGACCTCAACGTAGAGTGTCTTCGTGGGGAAATTGCCCTCGACGGTGATGCTGCCGTTGTATTTACCGGCTTTCAGGCCGGTCGTTGTGGCGATAGTGAGGTCGACGGAGTCGTTGGCCTTGACCGTACTCACGCGTGTGGGAGTGACAGTAAAGAAGTCACCCACGACCGAGAATTTGGTAATAGTGGCTTCGACGTTTTTGTAGTTTTTGAGCTGGATAACGTAGGTCCATGGACTGGTATAACCTTCCTTCAGGTTCGTGCAACCAATGAGACTTATTTCACCGTCGATGTCAAAACCGAGAATCGCCTCGGGGGCTGCGGTGACGGTGAAGGAAACATCAAAACTCTGCGCGGTCAGGCCAGTGCCGCTGACGGTGACGGTCGCGTTGTGCTCACCGACACCAAGGTTGGCTTTTGGCTGAACGGTGAACGTAGCGGTTGTGCCGTCAGCCGACGTGCTTGCATTGAGAGAGGAAAGCGTTTCGGGAGTGACGGTGAAGTCGGTGCTGTTAACCGAAACGGTCAGTTCTCCGGTAGCGGTGTTGCCGGTGCTCGTAACGGTGACGGTCTGAGCAGCCGGAGCGGTCTCGTAGCCGACGGTCATACTGCCAAAGTCAATGCTCTGTTTGCTGAGTGTGATGGCCGGGGTGAGAGCTTCAGTTACAGTAAACGTAATGTTGAAAGATTTACGGGCAATGTTTCCGCCGCGGACGGTGACAATCGCGGAGTATTCTCCGGCTGTCAGGTTGTTGTTCGGAGTAACAGTGAAGGCCGGGCTGGTCGCACCAACGGCAATGGAAGAAATGTTTTGAGTAGAGAGCGTGAAGGCGTTTGCATTTTCACCGGAAAGCGCGATGGTCAGATCGCCGGTTGCGACAGAACCGATGTTTTCGACGGTGACGCTCAGCGGAGTCCGCGTGGCATAACCGGCGGCAACAGAGCCAAAGTCATACGTGCCGGTCTTGCTGAGCTGAATGTCCTGTACGAAGTCGGTCGCAATCATGTTTGCGTAGACCGTGTATGACCTGTCGGTGTCAAGTCCTTCTGTTGAAAGGAAGTAACCAGCGCCGCTGTTGGCGTTATGCGTGTCACCCAGGAAAGCAGCGTAGCCGTCCTCGCGGTTGAATGCAATCACGACGCCATAGGCAACATGGCTGCCGTCTTTTTTCAGTTCATGGACAAGAACGGTGTCTTCCTTAAGGTCGGTGTATGTGTTCATAACATAATTAACGATGTTGGAAAGAATCGTTGAATCTTTGCACACGCCGTTCTTAACGCCGGCATAAGAGCCGAGCTTCGTGAGCGTCCAATTGCCGCTGGAGCTATCAAAATGTTTTCCGGGTTCGGAAAGCGGCGTCTTTAGGCTGGACAGCAAAAAAGATTCTCCAGCGTGAGCCGGAATACTGGGAGTGCGCTGCGTGTCATACGCAAAGCCGAATGTTGTTTTGTCAAGCTGGTCAAGCAATCCCTCAACGGTATTGTTAGTTGCTGCCATCGCCGTCACCGGCAGGATGGACAGGAGCATGCACAGGGCCAGGGCGAGGGTGAGAATTCTCTTTTTCATGCTGCTTTCACCTCTTGAAATCCCAGAACTTTTGCAGGCAGGCGGACCCAGAGCGTTTTGAGGGTGTTGTTATAGTGCTCGACGGCCTGGCGGCAGATGCTTTCGCTGCGGGCGAGGACGGCGCGGGCCTCGGCGTCGTCCGGGACGCGGGCGACGCGGCGGCGGCTGGCGGCCAGCTGGCCTTCGGCGCTGTCGACCATGCTCTTGCGGCGCAGAAGAAGCGAATTCGCCTCATGAAACCACAGCGCGACGAGCGCCGACGTGCTGGCAAGCGCGATGAGCCACGGGAACCATGCATTCACCGGGATCTCAACTCCTTTCTGAATTTTACGAGTACCACAATAACAGCTTTTTGTGGTCGCGGCGCGGCGCGGGCACGAAATGTATGGTTTTTCGACACGAAATGCAAACGCCGCGCTGGAAAGCGGCGCGGCGGCATGATAGAATATAGCTGTTGCAAAAGTGCAACGGAAGGGAGCGGATCTTATGTATGTCGCCGTTTGCGACGATCAGGCCGAGGAGCTCGCGGCGCTCAGCGCGCTGCTGCACGCGTGGCAGGACGAGCGCGGGCAGCATTTTATCTTCCGCTCGTTTTCCAGCGCGGGCGAGCTGCTCGACGCGGCGCGGCACGAGCGGTTCACGCTGTACCTGCTCGACGTCATGATGCCAAGCGTGTCCGGCATGGCCGCCGCGCGCGAGATCCGCGAGTTTGACGACGCGGCCGATATTGTGTTTTTGACGTCCTCGCCCGGCTTTGCCTATGAGAGCTACGGCGTGCGCGCCATGGAATACCTGCTCAAGCCCATCCGCGCCAAGGCACTCTACCCGATCCTCGACCGCATCTCGCTGCGCGAGATGCAGCCGGAGCAGGCCATCACGCTCCGCGCGGGCGGAACGTTCATGCGCGTGCCGTTTTCCAGCCTGACCTATGTTGAGGTCAACGGCAAGCACCTCTATTTCAACCTGACCGACGGGCAGGTGCGCGAGGTCGCGGGCGCGATGAAGGAATACGAGGGCAGGCTGCTCGCGCGGCCGGAATTCATGCGCGTGCACCGGTCGTACATCGTGAACATGCTCCAGATCGCCGAGCTCTCGCCGAGCGGCATCCGGACGTTTTCCGGCGACAGCATCCCCGTCTCGCGCCTTTTGTACCAGCAGCTGCAGAAGGACTACCTCAAGCTGCTCTTCGACCGGGAGGGGGATGCGACGTGACGGCGGCCGAGCTGCTTGGCAGCTTCAACTACGGGCTTGTGCTCATCTACGGGCTGTTTCTGAGCACGGACATCGCCGGCGGGGCAGGGACCCGGCGCGAGCGCGATATCGTGATCCTGATGTGCCCGATCTTCCTGTTCGTGCAGAGCGTGTGCTACCTCGCCATCGGCGTGGACGCGGTCAAGCGGCTCTATCCGCTCATCGTCCACATCCCGCTTGTGCTCGCGCTCATTTTTCTGCTGAAAAAGCCCGTGGGCGTGGCCATCGTTGCCACGTGCACGGGCTACCTGTGCTGCCAGATCCCGCGCTGGGTCGACATTTCCATCGAGGCGCTCACGGGCTCGGCGCTGGCCGGCCAGATCGGGTACACGCTCGTCATCGTCCCGGCGTATATGCTCCTGCGGCGTTATTTCGTCCGTGCAGCGCATGACGCCATGACGCTCTCGCCGTTTGCCCTGCTGCTGTTCGGCGGGCTTCCGGTGGCATATTACGGATTCGACTACGCGACGACGATCTACTCCGACGCGCTCTACGCGGGCATCGCGGCGCTCAATGAGTTTTTGCCGACGGTGCTCATCGTGTTCTACGTCGCGTTTCTGACGCTTTACCATTTCCAGATCCAGAAGCGCGCGCAGGCGGAGATGCTCGGCGCGGCGCTCGCGTCGCAGCTGCGCCAGTCGCAGCTGGAGATGGAGACCCTGCGCAGGAGCGAGACACAGACGGCCGTCTACCAGCACGACATGCGCCACCATCTCAATATGATCGGCGGCCTGCTCGCCGCGGGCAAGCCCGATCAGGCCGAGGCGTACATCCGCCGCGTCCAGGAGGACATCGAGACCATCACGCCCAAGCGCTTCTGCGACAACGACACGGTCAATCTGCTCTGCTCGTCGTTCTCCGAGCGCGCCGGGCGCGCGGGCGTGAGGCTCACGATCGAGGCAAAGCTCCCGCCGGAGCTGCCCGTATCGGACACGGAGCTGTGCTCCATCGTTTCCAACGCGCTGGAAAATGCGCTGCGCGCCGTCACAGAGCTGGCCGAGCCGCAGCGGTGGGTGAAGCTGTACTGCGGCGTGCGCGTGGGCAAGCTGCTCATCGAGGTGCGCAATCCCTGCATGGCCGCGGTCGAACTGGAGGACGGCCTGCCCGTCTCGCGGCGCGGCAGCGGCCACGGCTACGGCTGCCGCAGCATCCGCTCCATTGCCGAAAGCCGCGGCGGACTGTGCAGCTTTTCCCGCTCGGGCGGAGAATTCTGCGTGCAGGTCATGCTGCCGGTGCAGGGCGCGGCGGAATAGGCAGAAAAAATCCCCGGACAGCAATGCTGTCCGGGGCAAAGTTTTACTTTTACATCCAGAACCGGCCGGTGAAGCAGCCGCGGACGATGGCGGCCGCACCCTGCAAAATGAGGAACATGCCGACCATCCACGCAAGCGTCGCTGCGCCCGCGAGCGGATCGCAGAACGAGATAAAGCCAAAAACGGCCTCCACAATGCCGAGCGCAGTGAACCAGCCCCAGCCGCGAACGCCGAGCCGGTGCAGGTCGAACGAGTCGACGAACATCCCGACGCCGGAGAACATCAGCCACATCCCGAGGATGAACGGAAGCGACAGCACGGTGAACCACTGGTTACACAGGACGAAGATGGAGAGCAGGATCGTCAGAACGCCGTTGAGCAAAAACCAGCCCGAGCCGAACATGAGGTCATGTGCGGTGGCGAAAATGACGATGTCGACAACGCCAGAGGCGAGCATCACAAAGCCGAGCAGCCACGAAATGCCGTCAAGCGCAGCGTCCGGACGGGAAAAACACACGAATCCGGCAGCGATGAGCAGCACGCCGGCAATGATCCAGAGAACACGGGAAACGGTTTTATTCATAATGGGAGCCTTCTTTCTGCTTTTTCGGAAGCTGCGAAAAAATGCGCGCCGCCCGCACGCGGCGGACGGCGCGCGATCGTTTTACTCGATGGCCACGCTCGTGCTCTTCGGCAGGAGCTTCTTGCCGTCCTTCGGCACGCTCAGGCGCAGGATGCCGTCCTCAAAGCGGGCGCTGATCTGCTCCGGTTCGATGCCGTTTCCGACGTAAAAGCTGCGGGTGCAGGAGCCGGCGTAGCGCTCCTGACGGATGTATTTGCCCTTCTTGTCCTGTTCGTCTTTGTCCAAACCCTTCGCGGCGCTGATGGTCAGGTAGCCGTTCTGGAGATCGACGGTGACCTCGTCCTTCTTGAAGCCCGGCAGGTCAACGTCGAGCTCGTAGGAGTCCTCCGTCTCGCGGACGTCGGTCTTCATGAGGTTCTTGGCGTGCTTGCCGAACAGCGGGTCGCGGCCCGACGGGACCATCATCGTGAACGGATCAGAGAAGAAGTCATCAAAAAGATTTTCACCAAAAATGCTGGGCAACATAAGTCATTCCTCCATTTCAGTTTTTCGGGGGCCTTGAAGGCTGCAAGCCGCGGGCTCACGAACTTCTGCTGCCATTGTTGACGATTCAATTTTGTTCTTCCGGAGGTCTCTTCCGGACCTCTCTCTCAAGAACAGCTTCATTATAACACGCGTTTTAGCACTGTCAATAGGAGAGTGCTAAAATTCATAAATTGTTCATGATTTGAAAAAAATCCCGGCGCGGCAGGGGCCGCGCCGGGATGGGAAAGGCTTATTCTTTCGAAGGAAGGGCGACGGTCGCGTGGCCGGACTCGAAGATCTGGCCGTCGATCGTCTCGATCCACCAGGCGAGGCGGACGAAGTGCTCGCCGCGCTCGACGCCTTTTTCAAACACGCGGGACTTGACGATCATCGCGTCGCGCTCGAGGCCGTGCGTCTGGATGATATCGCGCTTGTCGGGCAGGACGTCGAGGAATTTCGGGATGTCCGGGTCCTCGGGGAAGTCGTAGCCCTTTTCGGCGAACATCGGGCAGTTCATGATGCCCCAGGAGATGTCGAGGAGCTTGCCGTGCTCGCCGATGTAATTCATGATGTGGCGCAGGGCAACGTCGCGGCCGAAGAAGTTGATGAGGATTGCGCGCGGGGGCGGCGGGCTCGCGGGATCGTCGCTCGCGGCGAACGACCATTCGCCGAAGCCGCCGCCGGTGCTGAAGACCGTACCGAGCTCGGCCGGAATATCCGGGAACGAGGCGCGGCGGGAGGGCAGACGGTAGATGCCGTCGACGGGGTTGCGGACCATGGTCTTGAAAATTTCCGGGTCGGTGTACTCGTGGCGCAGCGAGCGCGAGCCGCCGCAGCCGGGGCCCCAGGGGTCGGTCGGGTTCGGCGTGTCGTCAAACGGGCCGTCAAGCGTCCAGGCCGGCTCGTCGCCGACGGCGACGTCGTCCCAGTAGAGTATTTCCGCGCCGCGGTTATACTCATGGGCCCAGATGTCCTGCATTTTTGCCCAGTCGTCGTCCGTGTAATAGTGATCCGGCCGCGTCTGCCAGTCGACGAGGACGAACGGCGAGGCGATCTCGGGCGCCTGCCCTTCGTAGGTGCGCAGGTTTTCAAACCACTTCATGTCCATGCGGCTGACGAGCTGGCCGTCCTGGTTGTACATACTGCCGCCGCAGGCGAGCGAGATCGTGCGGTAGATGCTGCCGGAGGCGGGCGTGAGGTCCTTGAAGTTCAGGTAGTCGACCGAGAACCAGATCGTGTCGCCGACGTAGATGGGCGCGACGTTCGTGACCTTGCGATAGAGATTCGAGGCGACGAATTCGTCGCGCGCGGCGGGCGGGACGGCGATCTGCAGGAGGTGCTCATACGCCACGAGCGTCGGCAGCGCGAGCATCCCGCGGTAGCCCGCGGCCTTGGCATACGCGTCGTCGTTGTAGAGTCTCTGGTCGGGCAGGTATTTGCCGTTGTAGTAGCGCACGAGGTCTTCGCTCACGTGCGCGCACTTGGGGATGCCGGGCGTCCCCTCCGGGTAGCCGCCGGAGACGAGGCGGGCGGCGTCGACGGGGCCGCGGTCGGCAAGCGCGCGCGACGTCGCGGCGAGCTGCGCGAGCGCCTCGCGCTCGCGCTCGGTGTAGACACCGGGATAGCAGGTCAGGTATGTGCTCATGGTTGCTCCTCCTTCAATTGATTTCTGTGCAAATCATACCAGAAACGGCGCAAAAAATCTCATACATATAAGGAATAAGTACAAGGAATGTTTGCGTAGAAAGGGAATCTGTGATACGATAGCACAAGCGAACCTCAAAATGAAGGAGGAGACAAGCGGTGAAAAAAGTGGTGGAAAGCGGCGTCTGGTGCGTGGAGGCGCGCACGGAGCTGGAGGAACTGACGATCGCGCCCGGCGCGGCGGTCGCGGCGCCGGAGGGGAAGAGCCTTGTCATGACCGTGGACGGCGTCACGACGGACGCGAAGCCCGGGACGTATACTGGAAAGATCGTTCTGGAGGTCCTGGAGCGCGTGGAGCAGTTCTCGGACTTCAAAAACGAGTACCGCTGCATCGTTTTTGCGGACGAAACCGGCGTCCGGCCGGAGCGCTCGGCGCTCAGCGGCATCGTCGGCGGCAAGATCGAGCCGCACGCCGTGACCGGCGGCGCGGTCGCCATCCGCGGCGACCGGTACAACGGCATCGCGGTCAATAACGGCCAGTTTCGCATCCGCGGGACGAAATTCAACGTCGAGGGCCGCGGCGGCGACGACTTCGAGGCCTACGGCGCGGCCATCACGACCGGCAACCAGGCGGAGGTCGTCATCGAGGACGTCGACATCCATACGCACGGCTGCATCTCGACCGGCATCATCACGGCGGGCGACTCCGAGGTGCTCATCCGCGACAGCCACATCGACTGCCACGGCGACACGAACGCGGGCTATTTCACGAAATTCCCGCACCTCACGGAGGTCCCGTGGGTGCTCGGCCTGCACGGAACGCTGCGCTCGACGAACGTGCTCGACCAGTCCGTGACGACCTATTATAATTGTAAGGTCGAATCGGACGGCTGGGGCGTGCTGAGCGTCGACTTCTGCGAAAACGCGTATCACAGCATCATCAACACCGACGCCGTCATCCCCGCGGACAGCAAATACGGCAGCGGCTACGGCGCGTACATCTTGAATTCGACGCATTCGCTGTTTCTCGGCGTGCACATCGATGTGCCGGACGTCGGCTTTGCCGCCGGCGGGTCGCAGAAGCACATCATCGTCGGCCCGAGCTCGCAGAAGCTGCTCGAAAAGAAGAAAAAGCCGCTCGCGCTGCTCAAAAAGGAGCTCGGCGGCAGCTTCGCGTCCGTCCCGGAGCGGCCGACGATCGTCCGCGCGGGCCGCTTCGGCGGCATGTGGCACCACAAGGCCGAGGGCATCTGGGATTTCTATCCCACGACCGTCATCGAGGCGGGCGACACGGCGTTTCTCATCAAGAGCGACGACCGCATCAACAATCCCACCATCCGCTGCGACGGCGTGACGGTCACGGCCCCACGCATCGTCCACCTCATGCAGTCGGACGATCCGGGCATGGGAAACCGTCTGCACGACCCGTGCTGGGCCCCGTGCGCGGAATTCGTCGGCAAGATCGAGAAGGACAAGCAGTACGACCTGGCCGACGCGGACGCGAAGGAGAATGCGCGCTGCGAGTTTAAGAACATGACGCTCGCGGGCGATTTTTACAACACGCGCCGCAAGCCGCAGAACCTCGTCCTGACATTCGACGGCACGGACGTGACCGGCGTCATCTCGTCCGGCACGTATTCGCACCGCCATGTGTCGTACTGCCTCGCCGAGGACAAGCAGGGCAACCGCTTCTGCACGGATGAGACGGGGCACAAGCTCGTCACGATCGTCGACCACGACCTGCTCTTCGGCAAGATCCCGGTGAGCTACATGGTGCCGCTCACGTATGAGACGGGCGTGTTCATCCGCGACGTGTCGGACAAGAAAAAGTATAAGCCCATCGGCTACGGCATCTACTACACGAACCCGGAGTACCTCGGCGACGTGGACGTCGCCGTGACCCGCCCGGTGAACAACGGCGTCATCGCCGAGCTGAAAAACGGCGCGGTCTGGACCGTCACGGGCCGGAGCTTCCTGACGCGCCTGACGATCGGCGAAGGCTGCGAGGTCAGAGCGCCGGAGGGGAAGAAACTGACCATGAAGGTCGGCGGCCGCGTGAAGCCGGTCGCGCCGGGAACGTACCGCGGGATCATTGAGCTCACGGTGGAGTGAGGGGACATACATTATATTAATCGGCCGCCGCGGGAGTTGGGCTCCC
>ERZ808240.3591-NODE-3591-length-14848-cov-29.176097_pt1 | contig 14848 bp, 14 predicted proteins | sample MGYA00521084_ERZ808240 | MGnify/ENA primary metagenome ERZ808240 (study PRJEB31516, sample SAMN03275571) | gut metagenome | biome: mammalia-associated habitat; material: feces | host: Papio cynocephalus | place: Kenya | collected 2012-08-06 ... | reverse complement strand
CAAGTATTCGGGTAAAAATATGGTGTGGTATGCAGTTGATATGTAACCTGATTTTACACCTTTTGCGGACAACATTATGCGAAAATAAATCAACTTATGACAGAAAGCAAAAATTTACATAGGCTTACAAAGCCCGAAATATCAAGAAAAACTAAGAAATGCGAGGTTATGCAACAATGATAAAAATCCTATTCATCTGCCATGGCAATATTTAATGTATGCTGTGAAAGCCTTGATTTTGTAGGATTTCTGAGATGGAGACGAATAATTTACACCTTATTTATACCTTTGGAAGATCGAATCGGTAATCAAGATGTAGGAAACTACAAAAGATATGTTTTGAAAATTAGAAAATGTTAAATGAAAGCATAATCTCAAAAACAATAGGAAGTTGCTGATTTTTTACAAAAGAAATCTTGACAGCAACATCGGAAACTGTATAATAATATTAACAGAACCCACCACGCCTCTGATTTTTCATGCGCAACCCGGTGGGATTTTTTTATTTATGGGGTGTTTTATGTATCAGTATCCAAAACAAATATTAACAATAGAACAACAAGTGCAATCTTATGCAGATGCAGGAATGGAGATTACATCTCGTGAAGATGTAGAGAAAATATTAAAGACAATTGGGTTTTATCGTTTGAGAGGCTACTCGTTTCATTTATATGATAATGCCACAAAGAAGTATGTTCCGGGAACAAAGTTTGAAGATATTATAAAATTGTATCAATTTGATCAGGAATTATCTGCTTTGGTTTTTTCAATGATTTCGAAGATTGAGGTGGCTTTGAGAGTACGATTGGTGGAAGCATTACTCATACACGGAGAACCACTTGTTTTGCAAGATTCATCGATTTTCAAAGAGAAAAAACGGTATTGGCAGAACATGTCTACTGTAGCGTCAGAAATTGCTAGATCTAATGATGTGTTTATCAAACATAATTTTGATAATCATGATGGCGAGGTGCCTGTATGGGCAACTGTTGAAGTTCTTTCATTTGGAACGCTATCGAAGATAATTAAGAATTTGAAAACGGGTACGGGAAGTTCATATTCTATCTTGGCATCGAACTATCAGTATAAATCGAAAAAAGGAAATTTGGTAAAACCATCACAGAAAATGCTTACTTCATGGATACAGGGCGTTTCGGTATTGCGTAATATGTGTGCTCATAATTCCAGAATTTATAATCGCACAATACATACGACCCCGGAAATTCTGGATGTAGATAAGATTACGCCACCGCCAGCGCATAATGGTTTGTATCAGATTTTACTGGCGATGAAGTATCTGCGTTCATCCGATGAGGAGTGGACAGTATTTGTAGATGCTTTCGATAAGCTGATTCAGAATAATATTGGTGTCATGAGTCGCGCAGCAATGAATCTTCCGGTAGATTGGAAAGCACATTTAAGTGTATAAATGCAGTAGAATTGCATAAAATAGTAAAACAGACCTAACCAAGCATTTTGGCTCAAATCGGTTAGGCTTTCGGCGGAGTGTTACGATAAGCACTTCGCCATTTTTTTAATTGGTGTAAGGAAATTCAGAGTACCCGATGAGAAAAAAAAACTGTATTTAAACACTATTATGGACATTGCATGTAGCGTATGTGAACAGTAACTATAAACGACAACGAACTAGGGGATAAAACATTTGATGAGACAATCGTAGCTTGCTCAAAAATGGTGGTTCACTAAACGATAATTGATATTTCCACATAGAATTATTTGTGAAAATATCTTTGCGATGTTGAAACGAATTTTCAACACAAAACGTTGACAATGGAATACGATGATGATAAGGTATAATTGCAGAACAAAAATGAGAGGTGAGCATTATGACAAAGAATAAAGTTGGAGAGCTTGTATTAAAAGCAAAAGGCGATAGAAGTTATCGGGAATATCAAAGAGAAACCGGAGTGGATGCTGCTGTAATTTCAAAAATAGTAAAGGGAACCTATATTCCTAAAAATCCTGAAGTTTATAGGAAGTTAACCAGTTGTGATTCGAATGGTGTTACTTTTGAAGAATTAATTGATGCTGCAAATTTCTCAGCAGAGTACAAAAACGGAATGGCTGCAGGCATAGCAACATCACAAGCTGTTATGGCTGCATTGACAATTCTTCCAGGGGTAGGTCCGTTAATTGGTGGATTATCAGCTGGGGCCTTATTGAAAGCCAGTTCCGATAAGACTAAAAACATCGATAAAGTTGAAGAGTATTTAAATGATATACAACGTTTTAGTGCGATGTCGAACGGAATCCTTTTTTCTCGATTAGCACAAAGTGGAATTGTATTTCGTCAAAATACCGAAACGGATATCCGATTATTTGAAAATCAGATTGATACATATCTGGATATAGACAATCAACTTTTTTCACAGTACATAATTCGATATTTACATGGAGATATGTCATCAAGTGACAGTGAAAAACTTATCGAAATGACGGGGAGAAGAATAATTGAAGAACTAGTTTTTTCTAATCCAGAAAAAGAGAGAAAAGTATCTATTGTTACGGATTCAAAGCATGCCTTTGAGTATTTGAAAGGAAGTGCTGGAAAAATATCATTTAAAGGAAATCTTTCCATTATTCTTCTTGATACACAAAAGGTTGAGTTTGTAGAAGAAAGTATTTTATCAGTTTTTGATAGTACGATAGATAGCGAAGCACTAACCATTTAAATATGAAAACAAGAAAAGACGCATATTTTAAGAGGAGAGATGTTATGTATATTGTTGGTGTGTTTAGAAGAACAGCATTATGGGGTATTTTATTACTTATACTCAGTTCAACAGCATTACAGAATACAGAAATACTGTATTTATTAGTGATTCTAGGTGGCGCATATGTTGTAATTTCTTTATTTCACATACTTGTATGTAAAATAAAGAATAAATATGACTCTATAGGAGAAATATATTTTTCGGCATTGAGAGCTGATTTAATAGCACCATTTTCAAAGATCAGTACTCTATTTGCTGTATTAACAAGGAAATGGATTGTTCATGATGATTCTGCATTTCATAATTTTGTTGATACAGTACAAGTGATTGCTGGCGGATTATGGTCTATGGTGATATTAGCAATTATTGTGTTGAACCTCATAATTATTTTTTTGTAGATGCAAAACTCAAATAGAAGCATTGAAATTGTTTGAAGAAAATGTTGCTATGAATTAAGGAAAAATTGTAAATGGCAGAGAAAGGTTTGAAAATATAAAATGAGCAAGAAAAATGTGGATATAAAATATGAATTGATACCATATGATGATTTTATTGGTTCAAAAGAGTTTGATTTTGATAAAACCATTTATGATTTGAATAGTCAGATTGAATTATTATCAAGCCAGGCAGATAATTTGGATTATATTGTCGCAATTGCAAGTGGTATTGCTTGTGGCCTGTTGGATATTCTTTGGGTTGGAGAGTTTAATCTGGCAAATGGACGCAGTGTTGCTAGTGATAAAATAGATGCCTTCGTAAAAAAGGCAGCAGAAATGTTAGAGGGTGAGAAATTCGATGATGTAAAATCTGCAGTGAAAGCTTTGGAAAAGCGATTTCCCATTCCGAGCGATGGGAATACGCCTGATTTCGGTGGTGGATTGCAACATCATCTGAGAGATTTTGCTCACCATCCGACAATTGTGGGGTTGGCATTTTCTTTATTGACTCAGTTTACCGAGAAATCATATGGAACAGATGCTAACGGGGTATTTCTTATTGTTGATGTTCCGGAAAAGAGTAAGCCTTTCATTGGAAAGGATGTACCGCAGAAGATTTTGAGGGGAACTATTACTTGGTTCTTCCATCTTGTAAGTGATGTTGCCGGGTCAAGCAGTACGGCAGGTGTTACTGGTGGTACAGGAATTCCCGGACCGATCCTTGCTTTGGCAAAGGAGATTTCAGCAATACCGTTTTTTAAGAATATAAAGGTCAATGATGATATGTCCTTGTCTCTATTCCTTTCAAAGTTGTTTAACGGTACACTTATGATTCAGCGTGATGAAAATGGACAGATTATCAAGAAGTCGGTTATTAAATTTGATTTGCGCGGTGAACTTGGCGTTACTGTAGAACTGTGTAAACAGGCTGTTCCGGTAATTGCTAATGAGTGTATTGTGCGGGCATTTTATTTTATAAGGCGTCTTGCAATAGAAATGAAAGAAAATAATGTGAGTTGCCTTGCAGACATGAAAAAGATTGATTGGAATTCTGTTAAGCCTGCCAACAATCCAACAATTGCACGTATGTTGACTGTTTCAACGGGAGTATTTACTGCACTTGATGTTGGTGAGGCAATCGCAACTCAAAAGTATTGGGTGTCTATTAATTATGTTGGCGTGGGAAGATTTGCGGTTGCTATCGGTTCTGATGTGAGTTGGGGACTTAAAGCTCGAAACGTTAAAAAGGTTCGAGAGGTGTATGAGAACATAAAGCAACAGACATTCAGAAAAGCCAATGCAGATATTTATAAAAGGATAGGAACAGATATGGATATACAGATGGATAAATTCGGTCTTTCATTAGAGCAGACGGAAATACTTTATAATCTTGAATATTACAAGACACTCGATGATATAGAACACACCAATATTCCTATAACTGGAGAAAGTGTTAAAGAACTGAAAACTGCATGGCTTCAGGAATGGGCGAAGTTTATCTCTGATGGTTTTGAGAGCTTTACGCAGGTTCCTGGAGCAAAAATGCATTGGTATACTATGGGCGAATTGCAACAGTATATTGTTGGACAAAATCCTAATGAACCTTGGTATCGTTTGATTCTTCTTGAAGCAATGTTGTTTGAACCGTATTATCCGTTGGGAACGGAGAAGGATAAAAAAGGCAATGATGTACCGTGCAAAAAGTACAAACATCTGAACAATCCGATTAACGGTTTCAAAAAAAGCGAAGGTGACCGTTTTTTAGATGCAGAATTTACAGGCAAGTATTGTGGAAAAGAATATGTAAAACGATTGCGAAAGTCTTATAACAAGCGAATGAATGAACTTAATGAGGTCCTCAAGACTGTGCTTACATCTCTGTCCATCACGGCGGTTATTGCAATAGTTACCGTTGCAACTGCAGGGGCTTTCGCGGGTCCTATTGCTGTGGCATTGGTGGGCTCAAATTTTGCCGGGCTTAGTGGTGCAGCATTGACCAGTGCCTGCCTTGCATATCTTGGTGGAGGTGCTATAGCAGCAGGTGGCGCCGGGATGCTTGGTGGAACAATTGCTATTGTTGGCGGCGGAGCAGCACTTGGAATAGGTGTTGGTGCCGGAGTCGGTGGTGCTGTTGGTTCAGCAGGACTTTTAGGTAAGAAAAATACCATTATGCAATCGGCAAAATTGCTCACTTCTGTACGAGAAATTTTCCTTAATGATGAACATGATGTCGAGTTTTCTAACAGCGTGTATGAGCAATATCTTCAGAATATTACAGAAATCGAAAAGGGTCTTGTGGAACTCAGATTAAAGAAAGATGTCGCAAAGGGTAAAGAGAAAAAAGCTATTGCAGAATCTATAAAAAAGGCAGAAGAATCAGTGGAGGCAATGAAAGTTGCCCGAAAAAATATGCTAAAGTACAATAGTTCTTTCGCTGAAGGACTACAAGCACAGCAGTAATTGCGGATTGAAATAATTTGGATGGAATAGAGGGAACCGAGGTGAGAGTGTGGCAAAGAAGAACAAAGGTTGGGATTATCTTAACTCAGATGATATAAACAGTATGTCTGATGGCAGTAAGGATGATTGGGGTTATATTGATTCTGATGGAAGTGGTTCTTTTCACGGTGGTGATGGTAGTTGGGGGTATAAAAATCCAGACGGAAGCGGATCGTATTATGGTTCAGACGGTAGTTGGGGATACAAAAATACCGATGGTAGCGGTTCTTTTCATGATGCGGATGGTAGTTGGGGGTATCGAAATTCAGATGGAAGTGTTTCGTATCATGGTAGAGATGGTAGTTGGGGGTACAAAAATGCCGATGGAAGTGGTTCTTTCTATGGCGGAACGGGAGACAGTGATTCTGTATATGATGAAGGAGATGATGATGCGGATGGTAGCAGTTTAGGAGAAGCACTTGGCACAATAGTTGGTGCGGGAATAGTCGGAGTTATGGCGGCTGGAGTAAAAGCTACGGCTGAAGAACGAGAGCGAGAAGCACAGCGTGAAGCTGAACGGCGAGAACAGGCACGTATTAACAGCGAAAAAAGACGTGCTTGGAGAAAAAGTCATAAAAAAGGTATTGCCATCACAATCTTAATTTCCATTTTTGTTGTGCTTTTGTTGATAGGGTATTATGAAATTCAAAAACTGATTCCAATGGGGTATTCGAGTGATTCTTTAGAAGGGCTAAAATACACGGAGGCAGTTCAGCGATTGAAGGGATCTGGTTTTTCAAATGTTCATACAAAAGAAATATCGGATTTGACTATATCTAAGGATGACGAGGAAAATCTTGTTACAGAAATAAGGCTCATTTTCGGTGATTCTTTTGCTGAAGATAAAAAGTATCCATCGAATTTATGGATTACGGTTGTATATCATACTGTGGAATTATATGCTTCTCCACTGACATCTAAAGAAGCAAAAGGCATGAATTATCTTGCTGTCATTGCTGAATTTGAAAAAGCCGGATTTGTTAATGTTACCACTGATGTAAAACATGACATTGTTACAGGGTGGTTGGCAGCTGATGGGGAAGTAAAGTCAGTAAGTATCAATGGTGATAAAAAATTTGATTCGGATGATGAGTATAGACTGGATGCGGAAGTTGTTATTACATATCATACATGGAAAAAGAACAGGTCAAAATAATAGGATGTCTTTGATGAGAAATATAGGCGAGCTGATAAAGATGCAATGTTCGGTTTTCGTAAAGTCAATTCTATGATAAAAACATACCGTCTAGACAGATACTTTTTAAGCTATTATCCAAAAGACATATAATATATAGGTTCAAATGGTGAAAGTGCCCATTTGGGCCTATTATCGTATGAATTCATGTGTTACAATCAGAGCAAGATCCACCCGTGTATTACAGTATTGTCATTTTGACAATTTTGTATTACTTACGAGTAGCAGACCTTGATGGGGATTACGTCCCCATACCCACGTGAAAATATAATTGCTGACAATTACATTTTAGCAGATATGCAGGCATATCTGAATAAGCGTCACAGACAACAAAATAATGAAATTTTGATAAGGCATTCACCTGGAATAGGTGAGTGTTTTTTTGTTTTCAAATATTTAATTAATCGAAAAAATAAAAAAGTTTTCCTCAGGGGGCTGTAAAAATGCCTCTCAGCGTTTCGTATTAATGAAAGGGTATTTTAGCAGGAAAAAATAAAAAATTCCCATCAGGAGGCTGTATTTATGCCCTTCATCTTTTGAATATATGTAAGGACATTTTTTAGCCGGCTTAAAAATGATTTTTACAATAATTTGAAATAGAAACGAGGCGAGGAAAGAATGAAATATGAATACATGAAAGAGTCAGAGCAGATGCTTCAGTACTTCCAGTTTCCGAAGTTTTTACTAAAGCTGCCAATTTCTCAAAATGCAAAATTTCTTTATATGATTTTGTATGACCGGGCACGGATATCGAGAAAGAATAGCTGGATAGACAAGTATGGAAATGTTTATCTGATATTTCCCATAGATGAATTGTCTGTTCAAATCGGCAAATGCAAATCTTCTGTAAAAACAGCATTGAAGGAATTAGATGAAGTGGGATTATTGGTTCGAAGATCTGGTGGATTTTCAAAACCAAATCATTTGTATGTGCGAATTCCATCTGATGAGATAAATTTACAGCCGGTTGACAATAAGGCAGATGAAAAGATTGCTGCGATAGAGTCGGAAAAGCAACCTTCATCTGGTCGTAAAAATGGCTGTGCAGGAGTCGGAAATGTAGCACCTAGTAAAGTAACTGAGAAATATAAAAGAAATAAATATCATGAAGTAAATTATTGCTATGGAGAAGGAGAGAGTTTGTGATGAGAGAAGTAGATACATTATTTGTAGGCAGTGATGGTTTGCAATACTGTAAAGTCTGTGGGGAAGCGAAAGAAGCTTATTTTCCGAATGGTGGATTCATGGGGCTGAAGAAACATTCCAGACAATGTGCCTGTGACAGAAAAGCAAATGAAGAAGAACAAAAATATTTTAAAGATAAAGAGCACCGGGAATTAGTCAGCAGAAACACGAGAATCTGTTTTGATGAGAACAGAATGGAAGAGTGGACATTTGAAAATGCAGATATGTCAGATGCTGTAATGTATAAGGCAAAAAGCTATGTTGATAACTGGGATGAAATGAAAAGAAATCATATAGGTTGTTTGTTCTGGGGACCGATTGGTACTGGAAAAAGTTATATTGCCAGGTGCATTGCCAATGAACTTCTCAAGCGGGAAGTAACGGTGAAGATGACAAATTTCAATACTATTATCGATGATATATTTCCGCTGGCAGACAAAACGGAATATATCAACGCATTAGCTTCTTATCAGCTTCTAATTATTGATGATCTTGGAGTAGAACGAAATTCGGAGTATGCATTAGGAATTATTTTTAGTGTCATAGACCGCAGGATTCGTTCTGGAAGACCTTTGATTATAACAACAAATCTTCCGTTGAAAGAAATAAAAAGCGAGACTATGTTAGATAAAAGGCGTATCTATGACCGTATTTTAGAAATGTGTACGCCAATGTATGTTGGAGGCACAAGTAAGCGAGAAGCGATTGCAAGTATGAAAATGGAGAAAGCGAAAAAGTTGCTGGATACCAACCAAGGGGAGGAGAAATGCGTATGAATAATATTGACAGAACGATACCTGTATGGAAGAAATATTCTTTAAATGTTTCCGAAGCAGCGGAGTATTACGGAATTGGCGAAAAGAGATTAAGACAGATTGCAGGTGAAAATGAGGGAGCAGATTTTATTTTGGAAGTTGGTTCGCACATTCGGTTCAAAAGAAAATTATTTGAAGAGTACCTGGATACAGCCAGCACAGTTTAAGTCATAAGGACTGTAAAAATAGCGGTGAAAATAATGTTTATTTTATCTTAGCGAAGAGAATGTCTTGTGTTATAATGAACACACCGAGACGGTCTTCCAAGTTAAATGAACATTTGATGAAGGAGACGAAATATTATGAGTGAAAAAAGGAGAGATCATAGAGGACGTATATTACACAATGGAGAAATACAGTTATCTGATGGTAGATATCGATTTAAGTATGTCGATGAGATGGGAAAGGAGCGCTGCGTATATAGCTGGCGCTTAGACCATAACGATGCAATTCCGAAAGGAAAGCGCCGTACCTTGTCACTTCGAGAGATGGAGAAGAAAATTCAGGCAGATCAATTTGACCAGATTGTAGCAAATGGCGGAAATATGACGGTGCTGGAACTGGTTGAAAAATATACTTCAACAAAAACCGGTGTCAGACCAACAACGGTCGCAGGATATGGAACAGTTCTCAATCTATTGAAGAAAGATCCATTTGGAAAAAGAAGGATTGATATGGTTCGGATTTCAGATGCAAAATGTTGGTTAATACATCTTCAGAAGTTTGAAAAGAGAAGTTATAGTTCCATACATTCTATTCGTGGAGTTCTTCGTCCGGCATTTCAGTTGGCGGTGGATGATGATCTGATCAGGAAGAATCCATTTCAATTTCAACTAGTGGAAGTGATTGTGAATGACAGTGTGACAAGAGAAGCAATTAGCAGAGCGGAGGAACGTAAGTTTTTACAGTTTGTAAAGGATGATGCACATTTCAGTAAATACTATGAAGGCATTTATATATTGTTTAAGACAGGACTTCGCATCTCAGAATTTTGTGGACTGACAATTTCTGATATTGATTTTAAGGAACATACAATTAACATCGATCATCAACTACAGAAAAAGTCCAAAATTGGGTATTATATTCAAGAAACGAAAACAAGCAGTGGAATGAGAAAAATACCTATGACGGCAGATGTGGAAGAATGTTTCAGAAAAGTGTTAGAAAAACGAAATCCACCGGAGATAGAACCTATGGTGGATGGAAAAGCTGGTTTCCTGTATTTTGATAAAAATGGGAGTATCTGTTATTCCTTGCATTGGGAACATTATTTTAAACATATTGTTCAGAAATATAATAATATTTATAAAGTTCAGCTTCCGAATATTACACCGCATGTATGCAGGCATACCTATTGTTCAAATATGGCAAAATCAGGGATGAATCCGAAGACCCTACAATATCTTATGGGACATTCAGATATAAGTGTAACGCTGAATACATATACGCATGTAAATCTTGAAGATGCCAGAGAAGAAGTTGCCCGGCTTCGGATTGTGTAATTACGATTTTTAATTAAAAATAGCAAGGTGTAAAATCCAAAAAGATACACCTGATTTTACACCTTTTGCGGACAACCTTATGCGAAAATAAACTAGGTTATGCCAGAAAGCAAAAATTTACAAAGGCTTACAAAGCCCGAAATATCAAGAAAAACTAAGAAATGCGAGGTTATGCAATAATGATAAAAATACTATTTGTATGCCACGGCAACATCTGCCGTTCCCCAATGGCAGAATTCATTATGAAGGAGCAGCTCCGCAAGCTGGGGCTGGAAGAGGAGTTTTATGTGGCTTCTGCCGCAACAAGCTCGGAGGAGATCTGGGATGGCGTAGGCAATCCGGTGTATCCGCCGGCGCGGGCTGAGCTTGCGAAGCATGGCATTAGCTGTGGGCAAAAGCGGGCAGTGCAGCTTGTAAAGGAAGATTATGAGAAATACGACTATCTGATCGGTATGGAACAGATGAATATCCACAATATGATGCGGATCCTGGGCTCTGATCCGGATCATAAGGTATACCGGCTGCTGGATTTTACGGATGAACCGGGCGATATCGCGGATCCGTGGTACAGCGGGAAGTTTGGGCTGACCTATGACCAGATCGACAAAGGCGTTTCCTATCTGATCGGAGAACTGCAGCAGAAGCTGTGGGATGTATAATAGTAAAATCTGACATAAAACAGGGCAAAATTGGCTTAAAATCTGCCAATATACCATCTGTTCAAAAGGAATACTTTATGCTATTATTGCTTCGTATGGCGATTGTGCCGGGTTTTGAATGGAGTAATATTGTATGGAAATGTTAATAGATGTGATTTTGGATACTTTGCTCGATGCGGCAAAGTTATTTCCGTTTTTACTGCTGACCTATATTGCGATGGAGCTTTTGGAGCATCATGCAGGCGATAAGTCAGTGGCATGGCTGAAAAAGTCAGGAAAGCTTGGACCGGTGATCGGAGCGGTAACAGGACTGTTCCCGCAATGCGGATTTTCTGCGGCAGCTTCCAATTTGTTTGCAGGTCGCGTGATCTCAATGGGTACGCTGATCGCGGTTTATTTATCAACATCGGATGAAATGCTTCCGATCCTGATTTCAGAAAAAGTACCGCTGCATGTAATCCTGTCTATTTTGGGAGCAAAGCTCATCACAGGTATTGTGGCAGGTATTTTGATCGATACGGTTGCACACTGGCTCAAGAAAGACAAAGATAAAGATTATCACATTCATGAGCTTTGTGAACATGAGCATTGTCATTGTGAAGAAGGCGTGCTTCAGTCAGCCCTTCGTCACAGTCTGCAGATCCTGTTGTTTATCATCATCATTACTTTTGTGATCAATTATTTTATGGCATATATCGGGCAGGCGGGTATTCAGTATGTGACGATCGGAGAATCCTATGGCGTGATCCTGCTGGCATCACTGCTTGGACTGATCCCAAACTGTGCGGTTTCTGTAGCACTGACGCAGCTTTATCTCGGCGGAATGCTGGGAGAAGGAGCACTTCTGGCAGGTCTTCTGGTCGGTGCAGGTGTCGGTATTTTGATCCTGTTACGCGTTAATAAACGTCCATTGGAAAATGCGAAGGTGATCAGCCTTTTGTGGGCGATCGGATTTTTGGTAGGATGTCTTGTAAAGGCACTTGGCATTCGTTTTTAATAAAGAAAAAGATAGGGCGCGATGCAATTTTGCATCGCGTTTTTTGTTATGGCGATGAGGAAAATGCATGCATTTGACGACCGCTAATCAGAGCGAGATTCGCAGAGCGTATCTCGTCTCTGCCGCTATACATCCGTAATTTCAAGTATACAGTCACAACTATCTGCACAGACTAAAGTATCTATGGAATGGAAAGAAGGCAGAAAAGGTGACAGATGTCTATGTGGTACTGAAGGAGAGTGTGCAGGTCAAAGCAGAGATTGTCCGCGTGGATGACGTGGCACAAATTTATACCCGGAAAGATGCATTAAAAGCAAGGCTCAAAGAAGTGTTTGTCTATCAGTTCCGGCAGAAACAAAAGAGCCGGGGAAAGCAGCGGGAAGTGATCGGAGCGCTTTATGTGCTGGAATGTATCGGAAAGGCCTGCCCGGACTGCAGTGTGCATCTGCTGGGAGAAACAGATTGTCTGGTGGAATGGGTGCAGGAGGAAAAAGCACCGAAGTGGCACAGGATCTGGCAGACATTAAAGATCGCCTTTGTAGCACTTTTATGTTTTGCGGGCGGTGCGTTTTCTATCATGGCATTTCACAATGATATTTCCATTACAGATCTGTTCAGGCAGCTATACGAGCTTGTGATGGGAGAGGAATCCTCCGGCTGTACAATGCTGGAGCTGTCTTATTCGATCGGGCTTATGGCAGGTATTATACTTTTTTACAATCACATTGGAAAGCGGCGGATCACACAGGATCCGACACCGATCGAAGTGTCTATGCGAAGTTATGAAAAGGATCTGACAGAGGCTATGACTTCTACCTGGGGACGGGAGGAGAAAACGATAGATGTGGATTAAAGAAATTATAATTATTCTGTTTGGGCTGGCTGGCGGCGGTGTTGTAGCAGGCGGCGTTTTTACGGTATTTACGGCGGTCGGTCTGATCCCACGGTTCGCAGAGCGGACTGACAGTGCAGATCATATTCTGCTGTATGAAAATATGCTGATCCTGGGAACATTGACCGGGCTTATAACGACCGTGTATTACGATGCGATATTTGCACCGGTACAATACAGTATAATACACGGAGAAGTTAGCATAGGCTTATTTCTGACGATTTTGCAATACTGCATTTTGATTTTATACGGATTCTTCACGGGAAATTATGTCGGTTGTCTGGCGCTATCCATTGCTGAGATTGCGGATGCACTGCCTATTATGGCAAGACGGTTTTCCATGAAAAGAGGAATCGGGATCGCACTTTTGGCTCTGGCAGCGGGAAAGCTGGCAGGTTCTTTGTATTATTATTTTCACGCATTGTTTGAAACGGCCTAGAATCGCACATACTATAAGTACAAGGGGACAAGATTATAAAACGGGAAAATGCAGATAGTAAACAGATGTAAAAATGAGCAGAAGAGCAGGAAAGGAGCGCAAAACAATGGATCATAATTCACAGATCAGAAATGTGTATACGGCTGCGGGCATGCAGGAAAAACGGAAACTGGAAGCAGATACGAACGGTACAACGGCGGAGGAAGCGGAAGGCAGTACTTATCCGGAAAAAACGGCAGATGAAAAGAAGGAGCAGGAAAAGCAGGCATATCAGGATTATATGAAGGAAATCACGCCACAGAAAAATCTGGCTTTGCAGATGCTGAAAGCCTTTCTGACAGGTGGTGTCATCTGTATCATCGGACAGGTGATCTTAAATTATTGTCAGTCACTTGGCATGGAGAAGGATATCGCGGGAAGCTGGTGTTCCCTTCTGTTGATTCTGCTCAGTGTACTGCTGACGGGATTTAGTGTGTATCAGGTAATTGCTGCATGGGGCGGCGCGGGAGCGCTTGTTCCGATCACGGGATTTGCCAATTCCGTGGCTGCACCTGCCATCGAATATAAAGCGGAAGGTCAGGTTTACGGAATTGGTGTTAAGATATTCTCCATTGCAGGTCCGGTTATTTTATACGGTGTCTTTACAAGCGGAATTCTGGGCTTTTTTTACTGGATCGGGAAGCTGCTGGGCTGGGTATAAAAGAGATGCGGTGCAGAAATGACAGAGAGAAAAGGCAGAGAGAAAAGAGCAAATAGAGAAGATTGAAATTGAGATAGAGATAGAGAAAAAGGAAGGTGTAGGATGAAAAAAGCGATTTTTGAAATGGGCGAAAGCAGCGTGAAGCTGCCAATGCCTGTTTATATTGTAAATGGGGCGTCGATCGCCGGAACAAAAGAAGGGCAGGGACCGCTGGGAAACTGTATCGATCATGTGCTGACAGATGACCAGTTCGGAACAGATAGCTGGGAGGCGGCAGAATGTAAGCTGCAAAAGGAAGCAGTAGCGATCCTGCTGAAAAAGACAGAGGTTTCGGAAAAGGAGATCCGTTATCTGTTTGCGGGCGATCTGCTCGGACAGTCCATGGCAAGCTCCTTTGGACTGGCTTCTTATGAGATCCCGTATTTTGGAGTGTACGGTGCCTGTTCAACCTGTGGGGAGAGCCTGAGCCTTGGCGCAATGACGATCGGCGGCGGGTTTGCTACGCAGGTTGTCTGTGTAACCTCCAGTCATTTTGCAAGTGCGGAAAAAGAGTTCCGTTTTCCATTGGAATATGGCGGACAGAGACCAAAATCTTCTACCTGGACGGTAACGGGAAGCGGAGCTTTCCTGCTGGCAACCGAGATAAGTGATCCGATGGTACAGATCACCGGGATCACGACCGGAAAAGTAGTCGATATGGGTGTCAAGGACAGTATGAATATGGGATGTGCCATGGCGCCTGCGGCGGCGGATCTGATCTGGCAGCATCTGCAGGATTTTGACCGGAAACCGG
>ERZ808240.3589-NODE-3589-length-14853-cov-5.262941_pt1 | contig 14853 bp, 11 predicted proteins | sample MGYA00521084_ERZ808240 | MGnify/ENA primary metagenome ERZ808240 (study PRJEB31516, sample SAMN03275571) | gut metagenome | biome: mammalia-associated habitat; material: feces | host: Papio cynocephalus | place: Kenya | collected 2012-08-06 ... | reverse complement strand
GAGCTAGCTGCGCACGATGCTGCCCTTCAAGCAAGCCTGGTTCCAAAAGAAGAACAACGTCGATTACCTGCAAGTCGACGGCCTCTCGCCCCTCGAGGTAGGCGAACGTGTCAAGCAATGGTGCGACGCCCAGCTCCAGCCTCCCCCACCCAGGAGCGCGCTCGATCTAAAACAAGAATCTCCAGTCTTGCGTGCTTTATTCAATTACTTATAGAGTCAGCAAGATGCCTCAACTGGGCAAACGCACCACAAGCTCCAAGAAGACCGTCCATTCGCACTCCTTCAGAGCCCAATCAACGCTCCAAACCCCAGTCCGACCACGCAAAATCGAAAAAGTTTGTCCGAAAACCCTCCCAGACCGCCATAACGCCCCAAACCCGTCACCCTAACGTGCAAAACTCCCCCATCCAGAAGCGTCCCCAGCCCGAGACGCCGCAAGCGGCGGGCCCGGCCCCTTTGGAAGCAATTCGAGCGAGTGTCCTTCTCGCGAGTTGCGTCCAAAGGGGCCGGGCCCGCCGCTTGCGGAACCACGTTCGGTATAGCGCGCTTCCTACACGTTGAAGCGGAAGTGCATGATGTCGCCGTCCTGGACGACGTAGTCCTTACCCTCCATGCGCAGCTTACCAGCGTTCTTGCAGCCGTTCTCGCCGCCGAGCTCGATGTAGTCCTCGTAGCTCGCGACCTCGGCCTTGATGAAGCCGCGCTCGAAGTCGGAGTGGATCACGCCGGCGGCCTCGGGAGCCTTCGCGCCGATGCGCACGGTCCACGCCTTGACCTCCATCTCGCCCGCGGTGAAATAGCTCTGCAGGCCCAGCAGGTGGTAGGCAGCCTGCGCGAGCGTCTCCAGACCCGACTTCTCAAGCCCCAGGTCGGACAGGTACTCCGCGGCTTCCTCGTCGTCGAGCTCGGAAAGCTCCGCCTCGACCTTCGCGCAGATGGGGATGGGAGTCACGCCGTCGATGGGCTCAAAGGTGTCGCCCAGCTGGTCCTCGTCGACGTTCGCCACGAGCAGGATCGGCTTCAGCGTGAGCAAGAAGAGCTGTTTGGCCGCGGCGCGCTCGTCGTCGGTCATCTCCATCGTCGCGGCGCGCTTGCCCTCGTTCAGCCAGTCAACGAGGCGCTTGGCCACATTGAGCTTGACCTGCAGCTCCTTGTCGCGCTTCGCGTCCTTCTCGAGCTTGGGCAGCTGCTTCTCGAGCGTGCCCAGGTCGGCGAGGATGAGCTCGGTCATGATCGTGTCGGCATCGCCCGCCGGGTCCACGAACTCGCCCGTGCGCCCCACCTCGCGCATGACGTTGGGGTCCTTGAAGTAGCGCACGACCTCGCAGATGGCGTCGGTCTCGCGAATGTTGGCCAGGAACTGGTTGCCCAGGCCCTCGCCCTCGTTGGCGCCCTTCACGAGGCCGGCGATGTCGACGAACTCAACGGTCGCGGGCACGATGCGGCCCGGGTGCACGATGTCGGCGAGTTTCTGGAGGCGCTCATCGGGCACGTCCACGATGCCCACGTTGGGGTCGATGGTCGCGAAGGGGTAGTTCGCGGCGAGGCCGCCCTTCTTGGTGAGCGCGGTAAAAAGCGTCGACTTGCCCACGTTGGGCAGGCCCACGATGCCGATGGAAAGCGACACGTTCTTCTCCTCTTACTTGTGAGCCTCGTCCTCGCCCGACATGCCCTCCAGAGCATCGGCGGCTCGGCTCAGCTGCTTCTTTCCTGCTTCAATATACTTCTGCGCCTGGACCTTGGCCTCGGCCTTCTTGCGCGCGAGCTCCTCGGCGGCCTTGTCGGGCACGACGAGCTCCGAGACGTCCATGGGCTCCATCGTCAGGGCGCCGTCCTCGCACACGACCGCGCAGGCGCCGCAGCTCACGCAATAGGAGCTCTGGATCGTCACGTGGCCGTTCACGTCGAGGTCGAGCGCGCGCGTGGTGCAGACCTTCGCGCAGTCGCCGCACATCGTGCACTTGCTCGCGTCGCACACGGGAACCTCGAGCTTCACGTACTTGGCGAGGCCCTCGTCGTGCTGCAGGGCGCCCATCATGAGCTTGCGGCCCTGCGTGAGCATGCGCTGGCGGTTGTTGGAGGTCTTGGCGCCCACGGCGTTCTCGAGGTCGCGCTGCAGCTGATCGAGGCGGTTCGCGTGGTCGGAGATCTTCTTGGCCACGGCCTGGGCGCCCGCGAGCGCGGGGTTCGAGCGGGTCAAGAGGCGCTCGGCGGAGTGGATGGCGCTGCTCATGAACTGGCTGCGCTTGTACTCGCGCGTGAGCTCGTGGTCCATGGCCGCCTCGTCCACCTCGAGCCCCATGGAGGCCTGCGCCCACTCCTCGGCGGTGCCGATGGCGTCGCAGTAGGTCTCCTCGCCCGTCGTGGTCTTGCAGCGGTCGCAGATGCCCACGGGCAGGTAGACGCTGATGTTGTCGTAGTCCGCCATGAGCGAGAACCACAGGTCGCGGTTGATGGAGCCCACGCAGCCGAGCACGACCTCGTTGTCCTTGGGGAGGCGCTTGAGCGCGCGCGTGCAGGTGACGTAGCACTGCTCGTAGGCGCTCGCCTTGCGGGCGATCATGTCGTAGACCTGGCGGGGCATGTGGCGACGCGTGCCGATGGTCTCGGTGGGACACACGGCGGCGCACAGCCCGCACTTGCGGCAGTCGTCGCCGATAAGGACCGACTGCTTGTGAATCTCTATCGAGTGCGTCGGGCACACGTCGAGGCAGCGCGAGCAGACCTTGGGGTTCTCGGAAGCGGTGCGCAGGCAGCGGTTGGAGTTGGCGTAGGGCTTCTCCTTGTAATCCGCCGGGTTGAACACCTTGCGCTGGCTCGGGTCGGCCGAGAGCGAGTCGGCGATGTCGCCCAAGGGGTTGGACAGTGCCTGCCAGTCCGCCTGGATGTCGATCAAGTCGTCAAGAAAATCTCTCTTCTGGGCCACGGGCACCACTCCCCTCTTAGCCTATGGTCAAGGTTTCTATTGTACGCCCTCCGCTATGGCGGACCGGGACCAAATGAGAAGGGGCTCCCCCGGGGCGCCTCGCAGCGAGTTTCTGAGCGCGAAGAGCGCAAAGCACTTGCTGCATGGCGTCGCGGGGGAGCCCCTATCAGCGCTTAGTTACGCCTTGGGCCTAGTACATACCGCCCTGCTGGCCGCCCTGGGCAGCCGCGGCGGAGATGGCCTCCTCGATGGTGGTGTTCTTGGGCTCATCGGAGACGGTGGCCTCGGTGATGAGGATGAGGCCGGCGATGGAGGCGGCGTTCTGCAGGGTCACGCGGGCAACCTTGACCGGGTCGAGCACGCCCATCTCGATCATGTCGCCGTACTTGCCGGTAGCGGAGTCGAGACCCTGGCCGGCGGGCATGGACTTGATCTTCTCGGCCACGACGGAGCCCTCGTAGCCGGCGTTGTCGGCGATCTTCTTCACAGGGGCGGCAAGGGCCTTGCGGATGATGTCGACGCCGATCTTCTCGTCGGCATCAGCGGTCTCGACGCCGTCGAGGGCCTTGGAGGCAGCGAGGAACGCGACGCCGCCGCCGGCGACGATGCCCTCCTCCACGGCCGCACGGGTCGCCTGCAGGGCGTCCTCGATGCGGTGCTTGATCTCCTTGAGCTCAGACTCGGTAGCAGCGCCGACCTTGATGACGGCCACGCCGCCGGAGAGCTTGGCGAGACGCTCCTGGAGCTTCTCGCGGTCGAAGTCGGAGGTGGTGTTCTCGATCTCGCCCTTGATCTGGTTCACGCGCTCATCGATGGCCTGCTTGGAGCCGGCGCCGCCCACGATGGTGGTGTTGTCCTTGGTGATCTTGACGGACTTGGCGCGGCCGAGCATCTCGGCGGTGACGTCGGTCAGGTTGATGCCGAGCTCCTTCATGGCCACCTGGCCGCCGGTCAGGATGGCGATGTCCTCGAGCATGCGCTTACGACGGTCGCCGTAGCCGGGGGCCTTCACGGCGCAGACGTTCAGGACGCCGCGCAGACGGTTGAGGATCAGGGTCGCGAGAGCCTCGCCGTCGACGTCCTCAGCAATGATGAGCAGCGGCGCGTTCTGCTTCTGAACGGCCTCGAGGATCGGAAGGATGTCCTGGATGTTGGAGATCTTCTGATCGGTCATGAGGATGTAGGGGTTGGCGAGCTCGGCTGTCATCGTGTCGTTGTTCGTGGAGAAGTACGGGGAGATGTAGCCCTTGTCGAACTGCATGCCCTCGACGGTGTCGATGTCGATGCCGAAGGTCTGGGACTCCTCGACGGTAATGACGCCGTCCTTGCCCACGACCTCCATGGCGTCGGAGATCTTCTGGCCGACGGCCGGGTCGGAAGCGGAGATGGTGCCGACGGAAGCGATCTGCTCCTTGGTGGAGACCTGCTGAGCGGACTTCTTCATCTCGTCGACGACGGCGTCAACGGCCTTGTCGACGCCGCGGCGGATGGCGATCGGGTTGGCGCCGGCGGCGACGTTGCGCAGGCCCTCGTTCACGATGACCTGGGCGAGGAGGGTGGCGGTGGTGGTGCCGTCGCCCACGGTGTCGTTCGTCTTGGTGGCGACCTCCTTCACGAGCTGGGCGCCCATGTTCTCAACGGGGTCCTTGAGCTCGATCTCCTTGGCGACGGAGACGCCGTCGTTCGTGATGGTGGGGGCGCCGTAGGAGCGCTGCAGCGCAACGTAGCGGCCCTTGGGGCCCATGGTGGTGGTGACGGCGTCGGCGAGGGTGTTCACGCCCTTGGCGAGCTTGGCGCGGGCGTCGGAGCCGAAGTAAATATCCTTAGCCATTTTTGGCAGTCCTTTCTTTGCGGGCGCTCGGAGGGGCGCCCCGTGGAATCAGGCGGGAGAAAACCCGTGCGAGCTAGTCCTCGATGACGGCGTAGATGTCGTCGGCGCGAAGGAGCAGGAAGTCCTCGCCGTCGACCTTGACCTCGTTGCCGCCGAACTTGCCGTAATAGACCTGGTCGCCGACCTTGACGTCCATTGCGAGGCGCTCGCCGTGCTCGTTCATCTTGCCGGCGCCCACGGCGACGACCTCGCCACGCTGCGGCTTCTCCTGGGCACCAGAGGAAATATAGAGGCCCGAGGAAGTCTTCTCCTCCTTGGGAGCGGGCTTGACGAGGACGCGATCACCCAACGGCTTAAGAGTCATGCTAAAGAACCTCCTTCTGTGCGCCATGTGGCGCGCGTATGCGTCCCGCGGCCGAGTCTGAGTCGGGGGCGCTGTATCCAACGGTAGGAATAATACCCACCGCGCCGGATTTATACCATCGGGATAGAAAAAATCTTACAAGCGGCACTTAGATTTTGTGATGCACAGGTCAATAGGGGCTGCGAGGGTCGTGGAGCTGCAGGCAGAGTCGGGCGGCGCGGGAGGCGCGCAAATATCCCGTTGCGTTGACCCCGCCTTCACGTTCTGCTTAATTACACCGTTCCCCTGGCGCCGCCTTCACGCTCCGCGCAGCCCCACCGGCACGCACCGCGCAATTCCGACGTTCGTTTGACTCTGCCGCCAGACCCTGCGCAACTTCAACGTTCCCTTGACTCCATCGCCACGCTCTGCGCAATTAAATCGCTCCCTTGACCCCGCAACGCCCATTTCCGCGCACAAAACCCGTCCGCTTGACCCCAAGAAGTCAAACGAACGGGTTATCTGCGCGCAACCACGCAAGGCACCGGAGAAGAACGCTGTTCTTGGCCCCTACAGCTCCTCGAGCTCGGATTGCCACACGGCGGCGCACGCGTCGCTCGGCATACGCAGGTCGCCGCGCGGGCTCACCGCGGCGCTGCCCACCTTGGGGCCGTCCGGCAGGCAGCTGCGCTTGAACTGCTGCGCGAAGTAGCGGCGATAGAACACCTTCAGCCACTTGAGAATTTCGGCATCGGCGTACTTCTCGCCCAGGGCATAGCGCGCCAGGCGGTAGACCTTGCGCGGAGAGGTGCCGCGGCGCAGCACCTCGTACAGGAAGAAGTCGTGCAGCTCATAGGGGCCCACGAGGTCCTCGGTCTTCTGCGAGATCTCGCCGTCGCCCGTCGCAGGCAGGAGCTCGGGCGACACCGGGGTGTCGAGCACGTCGTAGAGCACCTCGGACTCCTCGGCGTTTCCGCAGGTATCGGCCACGTAGCGCACGAGATGGCGCACGAGGGTCTTGGGCACGCTCGCGTTCACGGCGTACATGCTCATGTGGTCTCCGTTGTAGGTCGCCCAGCCCAGCGCGAGCTCGGAGAGGTCGCCCGTGCCTATGACCATGCCGCCCTCCTGGTTGGCGATGTCCATGAGGATCTGCGTGCGCTCGCGCGCCTGGGAGTTCTCGTAGGTAACGTCGTGGACCGACTCGTCGTGCCCGATGTCCGAGAAGTGCAGGCGCACGGCGTCGCCGATGTTCACCTCGCGCAGGTCGGCGCCCAGGGACTCGGTGAGCTTGGTCGCGTTGTCGTGCGTGCGGTTCGTCGTGCCGAAGCCCGGCATCGTCACGCTGATGATGCCGGAGCGGTCGATCCCCAGCAGGTCGAAGGCGCGCGCCGTGACCAGGAGCGCCAGCGTGGAGTCGAGCCCGCCCGAGATGCCGATCACGGCGCGGGTCGCGTGCGTGTGGGAAAGGCGCTTGGCCAGGCCGTGGGCCTGGATGTTGAAGACGTCCTCGCACCGCTCCGCGCGGCGGGCGGGGTCGGCCGGCACGAACGGCTGCGGGTCGACGTAGCGGGTGAGCCGGGTTTCTTGGCAAGAGAGCGAGAAGCGCGCGACGTGGTAATCGCGCTGGAGCGGGCTCGCGGCCACGTCGAAGGTCGACATGCGGCGGCGCTCGGCGGCGAGCAGGCGCACGTCCACCTCGGACACCGCCGTGCCCTCGCCGAAGGGCTCGCTCTCCGCGAGGACGCGCCCGTTCTCGGCCACGAGGTCGTGCCCCGAGAAGACCACGTCCTGCGTCGACTCGCCCTCGCCCGCGCTCGCGTACACGTAGCCGCAGATGAGGCGGGCGGACTGGCCCGAGACGAGGCTGCGTCGGTAGTCGGCCTTGCCCACCACGGCGTTGCTGGCCGAGAGGTTCACGATCAACGTCGCCCCGGCCTTCGCGTGCGCGATCGACGGCGGCTCGGGAACCCAGAGGTCCTCGCACAGCTCGGCGGCGACCACGAGCTCGGGCATGTCCTCGCACGAGAAGAGCTGGCTCGCGCCAAAGGGCACGTCGAGCTGGCCCGCGATGTCGATGGGAACGACGTCGCAGGTCCCGCTCACGAAGCGGCGCCCCTCGTAGAACTCGTTGTAGGTGGGCAGGTGGCGCTTGGGGACCACGCCCAGGACCATGCCAGCGCACACGGCGGCGGCGCAGTTGTAGAGCTTCGCGTTCACCCGCACGGGCAGGCCGACCCAGAGCAGGGCGTTCAGGTCGCTCGTCTGCTGGGCGAAGTCGGCCAGGCCCTTCTCGGCGGCGTCGAGAAGGGCGTCTTGCCAAAAGAGGTCCTCGCAGGTGTACGCCGTCAGGCAGAGCTCGGGAAGGACCACGACCACGGCGCCCATCTCTTCGCACGCCTCGCGGGCGCGCTTGACGCACGACGCGACGTTGAAGGCCACGTCTGCCACCCTGACCTCGGGCGTTACCGCCGCGACCTTGACGAACCCGTCTTGCATGATGCCTCCTCGCGACCGCATGCGGCCGCAGCGTCGTCTTTCGTCCCGCCTCTTGTCCGGCCCGAGGCCGCGCCCCGCGGCGCAAGGACCGGGCAGAGATCCTTTGATTGTAACCGTCCAGGGCAGCGCCGGGACACGCAGCGGTGCCAACACGCGACACGGCAACATGCGGCCCGTCGCTGAGTCGGGCGTTCACGGCGCCTACCTCACCGCATGCCTAAACTTAGGGCCCCTCCCGCCTTCCAAGGAGTATCTTTTTGGGAGTTGTCGCGCTCATCGCCACCACCTTGGACCCGGCAACCCCGCGAAGCAGCCGTTGGAGGGGCCGGGATGAGTCGCAAGATCCACGTCAATTACGTCAGCATCTGCAGCATGGTCGTGACCGTGCTTCTCGGCGCGCTGTGCGCCTTCCTGTTCTCGAGCGGCGCCGAGCAGTTCAAGGCCCTCGAGGACGCCTCGAACACCTACATGACGTGCGAGTCGGCGGTGACCGACCTCCAGTCGGCGTCCGATTACCTGACCGAGCAGGCCAGGCTCTCCGCCATCACCGGCAACAAGAAGTACATCGACGCCTACTTCGAGGAGCTCGACGGCATGAAGCGCCGCGAGAAGGCCGTCGACACGCTCAAGAGGTACTTCGACGGCACGGACGCGTTCATCACGCTCAACAAGGCGCTCGAGGGGTCGGACAGCCTCGCTCAGACCGAGGTCTACGCCATGCGCCTCGTGGTGGAGGCGAACGACATCGACCTCGCCTCGTGCCCCGAGCGCATCCGCGACACGGGCATCGCCCAGGGCGACGCCGGCCTCAGCCACCAGGAGCTCACCGAGCGCGCCCAGCAGCTCCTGACCAACTCGCTCTACCAGTCCGGCAAGTCCGAGATAGACGCCAAGGTCTCGAGCTGCGCCTCCGAGCTCGTGCACCAGACCCGCAACGCCCAGACGCAGGCGCAGAACCTGTTCTGGGACGTTTACCGCAAGCTCGGCGTCGCCATCGCCGCCTTCGCCGTCCTCATGGTGGCCGTCTGCGTCATCGTGCGAAGGCTCATCATCCGCCCGCTGATCAAGTACAGCGCGAGCATCGTCTCCGGGACCGAGTTCCCCGTGACGGGGGCGGCCGAGCTCCAGCATCTCGCCGAGACGTACAACCGGGTCTTCGAGCAGAACGTCGAGACGCAGAAACTCATTCGGCACCAGGCCGAGCACGACGCGCTCACGGACCTTCTCAACCGCGGCTCCTTCGACCGCATGCTCGGCGTCTACCTCACGGAGGAGGACGAGCACCCCTTCGCGCTCATCCTCGTGGACGTGGACACGTTCAAGCACGTGAACGACACGTACGGCCACGCCATGGGCGACAAGATCCTGAAGGAGGTGGCCGAGCTTCTTCGCACCACGTTCCGCAACATCGACCACGTGTGCCGCATCGGCGGCGACGAGTTCGCGATCATCATGGTCGAGATGACGCCCGACCTCGCCTACACCATTACCGAGAAGATCGACTACATCAACGAATGCCTGGCCAAGGGAACGGGCGACCTGCCCCCGGTCTCGCTCAGCGTCGGCGTCGCGTTCACCCAGCGCCCCAACCCCAGCCCCGTGCTGTTCCGCGATGCCGACAAGGCGCTCTACTACACCAAGGAGCACGGCAAGGACGGCATCACCTACTACGGCGACTTCCCCGTCGATACCGTGCCCGAGGACTTCGAGAACGAGTAGCGTCCGGAACGGCCATCGCCTGGCTATACGACAAACCGAGCGGCGGTTGTTCTTCCTACTGCCTCGGCGGCGCAGAAGCGCTGTCTCGGACTATAAGCTCTCCCTCAAACTCCAATAGAAGCGCGTCGGCTCTATTGTTGCCCGATGCGAGCATGTCGAAGGCGGCGGCGCCGGCTTCCTCAAACCCGAGGCGATAGGTCGTCAAAGGCGGTATGCAGGCGCAACCAAGGGGGTGACCGTCCATCCCTATAACGCTAACGTCTTCGGGCACCCTCTTGCCTTCGGCGGTCAGCCCAGCGATCACGCCCATGGCAACCTCGTCGTTACCGACAAAAACCGCGGTGCAATCGTCTATAGACGCGAGCCTCTTCCCCGCGAGAACGCCGCTTTGGGGACTCCAAGACGCCTCTATAGGATCAGGAACAAATGCCCCCGACTTTTCAAGGGCGGCCCGCCACCCTCTCTCTCGGCCCGCTCCGGCCTCCGTGAACGGCACCGAAACGTGATAAACGGTCTTGTGCCCGAGCGAAAGGAGATATCCCGTGACCGCCTTCCCGCCCGTGAAGGTCGCAAGCGAGACTTGCCTGTGACCCCTAGAGACCCCATCCTCACAGAGGCCGATGCACGGTATTTCCCCCGGTATCTCCGCCGCCACGCTCTTGCCCCTCTCATCATACTCGATGAGAAGAATCCCCTCGGGCGACCGCGCACAGAGCCTGTCGACGAAAGCGGTGGACCGTGCGCCGCAACGAGACTCAGAGTCGAGCGTGAGGATATCCACTGCGTAGCCATGGACGGCGGCCCGCTCCTCGATGCCAGCAACGGTCAAGGTCGGCCCAAAAAGTCTGAGACTCGAAACGACCACGGTGATGCAACGAGAGGACCCTCTTGAGAACGCCTGCGCGACGGCGCTTGGACGGTATCCGAGCTCATCAATCGCTGCCCTTATTTTCTCCTGCCGAGCTGGGGAGACCCTCTCTTTCTCGTTTAAATAGCGAGAAACGGTGGCGACAGAAACGCCAGCGCCCTTGGCTACGTCATATATCGAAGGGCCCCTTCCGCCGTTTTTCCTCACGCCCATGCGCTCCATTCGCCCTCCGCCAAATATGAAAGTTCTTATTTTACTATGATCCAAATTCGGCGGAGGGGAGGACAAGACCGTTGGCGAGGCACGGGGCTTAGACCGCTCGCAGCCTCACCAAAGCGCAGGCCAAGCCTTCTGAGCCTGTCGCGCCCTCAGGAGAAAGCGAGAGCCTCCCCTCTTCGCGGTTCCATTCAATCGCCGATTTCGAGCCGTAAAGAAACTCCGCAGACGAGAAGCCCATCTCACGAATATCGATGTGCTCTTTTTTGTGCAGCCCCTTCTTGAACCATATGGCCAAATACCCCGCGCCATCGTCGCACAAAAGGCCCAGCGCCACGACGTCATCCCGCCACCGCGGCATCCCCAAAGGCCAGAAAGGCACGGACCGCGCAATGTCTTTTCTTATGATCTTGTATACTTCCAGCGCATGAGAGACTTCAACGACCTGATTGTCCGACATTTCGGTAAGGTAGCCGGAAAGGTAGAGCCTGCCGACAAGGCCGTTGAGCATCGTGAACCTGGTCTCAGCCTCCGACATCGCCTTATTGGGGTATGCCCAGTTCCCGCATTGTTCCGGCAGCATCATCGCGGGAGACGATGCCGCGATATTGGCATACTGGCGAAAATCCTGCTGGTCGCTCGTCGACTGCAGCTGGCTTTGGGTAAGAAGCAGGGGGTCGCTTCGCATGGATCCAGAGGAACAGGTCTCCACGGTGAGCCCGGGATGCCTGTCGAGCACATCGGAGAGCCAGCGTACATATGCGCGCCCAGACTCAAGGAGCCCATCCCCCCGGCACGAGCCCCCGTTGTCGCTGCCTGCGCCCGCATTGATGTTGTAGTCCAGCTTGAAGAACCGCACACCGTACTCGTCCACGAGACGGTCGACCGTATCGTCAAGGTGCTTGCGCGCTGCCGAGCTGCGAAGGTCGAGGTGATAGCGGAGATGCGTCTGGATGCGCTTGCCGTCGCGATGCATAAAGGCGTCTTCGGGAAGCGAACCCGCAACCGGGCTCTTGACGCCGATCACCTCGGGCTCGAGCCAGATGCCAGGCTTCATACCCCGCTCGCGAATATGGTCAAAAACGCGCTTCAGCCCTCCGGGGAACCTTGTCCGAGACTCTCTCCAGGCCCCCACGCTCGGCCACCAATCCGCTCCATCATCATACCAGCCGCAGTCCACGCAGTAATACTCCGCGCCAACGGCTGCCGCCGCGTCGATCAGGGGAATTTCTTTAGCCGTAGTCGGGTCGCCCATAAGCGTGTTCATGTAGTCGTTGAAGACCACCGGCATCTCTTTATGGTCATCGTGGGGACGTACGACGTGCCTGCGATAGCGGGTCATCTCAGCAAGTGCCCCGTCGAATTCACGGGACGAGACGGAGACCGCCGCGCTAGCCGTCTCAAAAACCTCCCCCGGTTCCAGCGTTCGACTCCAATGATGCTCGATGTCGGTCGGGCCGCTCAGCAAGAGATAGAAGCCGTCTACGCGCTCCCCCACTTGCCACAACCAGGGTGCCATGGCCTCAATCTGCCAGAACATCGCCTCGCTAGACGCCCTATCCACCAACGCGCCCGCGGGCAGCGTGCTGCAGGTCGTCCTGCTCGATGTCGAGGAGCGCGTCATCGTCGGGCCATACGGAGTGAGCGTAGGGGAAATCTCGCCATTCACCGAAGCGGAGTCGACACCCAAAAGACGCACCAGCTCATAGTCGCGCACCGGCTCCCTACGCCAACGTCCCTCCGCAAGCCAATCGCTCCTACCCGAGACCACATCCCACGTTTCGGCATCATTCATCCCAAGGCGGACATACGCCGAAAGCGACGAGACCGAAGTAAGGGTGACCGGTCTATCACCTTCATTGCAAACCGTAACGCTCGAGCGCACGGCTGCAGCGTCATCCGGAAGAGTGAGATAAGCAAACACCCGCAGCCCATAGGATTCGGCGCGCATGGCGACTTCAAGGGTCTTCTCTCCATCGCCTCTCACGATGCGATGGCCCGCATACCGAAGGTTGTTTCCAATCAGCGTCTCGGAGTAACGCGAACCGAAGTTCTCCTGCATAAACCCATCGGCGGTAATCTGGACCATCGATTGGGGGCAAGCGAAGGTTTCCGGCGTTCGATATTCACTGCCCGAAGGGGAGATTCGCTCTATTGCGGGAGGCCGCGTGACCCCATAGGAAATCTCCACATCGACCTTGCCGTTACCGAACATGATTCTTTCGAGGTCGGCCATGACGCTCCCTTCTTCATGATGAAACTAGTTTCATTTTCTAGAAAAGCGCCTGACCTTCATCTATTCAAGAGGTAAGCGGCATAGAAATTCTCGCAGGCGGTAAATGGCCACGCGTTTTCCGCAAAACTACACGGGTTTCAAGCCTATAAAAAGACAACGGCACGCCCCATGCACCGTGGGACGCGCCGTCCCCTTCCTGGCTAGGCTCCCGCCAGGCCGTTACTTGCCGAGGGCCGCCTTGCCCATAGCGTCCGCCTGCAGGATCGCGGAACAGAGCTCGATCGGCTTCACGTCGCCCGCGAGGTTGTGGATCGTCTCGCCGTCCACGCACGCCGCCTCGGAGATGGCCTTGACCTGCTCGTCCGTGGTCACGCCGATCTCCTCGAGCGTCACAGGGAGGCCGACCTCCATGCAGAAGTCCTGGACCTCCTTGACCTCATCCTTGGGCGCGCCCTCGAGCACGAGCTGAACGATGGTGCCCAGGGCCACGCAGCAGCCGTGGTCGGCATGCTTGATGCCAAGGGAAGTAACGCCGTTGTAGAAGGAGTGGGCGGCCGCGCAGTTCACGTTGTCGGCGCCCACGCCCGAGAGATAGACGTTGGCCTCGACGATGTTCTCCAGGGCCGGGGTCACGACGCCAAGCTTGCACGCCTCGACCGCCTGGGCGCCGTACTCACGCAGCGTCTCGTAGCACAGTTTCGCGAGGGCCATGCCGGCGCGGGTGATGCCGGTGCCCTCCAAGCTCGCGGACTCCGTGCGGATGGACGCGCGGCCCTCGAAATACGTGCCTAGGGCGTCGCCCATGCCGGCGATGAGGAACCTGACGGGGGCTTCGGCGATCACGGTCGTGTCGACCATGACGGCATCGGGATTCGTCGGGTAGAAGAGGTACTTCGAGAAGCTGTGGTCGTCGTTGTAGATGACCGAGAGGCCCGTGCATGGAGCGTCGGTCGCGGCGACGGTCGGGACGATGACGATATGGGTCCCGGAGTAGTACGCCGTCGCTTTGGCGGTGTCCACGGCGCTGCCGCCGCCGACGCCCACCACAACGTCGATCTTGTCCTCCTCGACGATGGCCTTCATGCGGTCGATCTCGCCGTAGCTCGAGATGCCCTTGAAGACCTCATAGCGACGGTAATCGTCCTTGTCGCCAAAGCTCTTCTCGATCTTGTCGTGGCAGGCTTTGTAGCCGCTGTGCGAACAGATAAAGAGCCATCGCTTGCCCATGTAGCCCATTTCCTCGCAGAACTTGAGCGTGGCATCGCGGCCCTGGACATACTTCAGCGGCTCGCGCATCGCCCTCAAACGACCCATCATAGTAAGGCTCCTCTCCTTACGGGACACAAGGACGCCTCAAGTATTGCACCGCCTCATCGCGATGCAAGGTCACCGACCAAGATTCGACACTGCTGCCACGCGACGGTCTTCACATGACTTAGCAATAGAAACGGACTTCGGCGTGGAGCTGCATTTCCCAAGCTTTGCAGATTCGGGAATGCTCCGCCGCAACGAACTCGCAGACCAGGGAAAGCTCCCCGCGGGTCAGGCCCGGCGTATTTCTCGCAACGATGCATCCGCCTGCCGCCGTGAGCCATATCTTCGTCGAATTGGCCGTCGGCTTCCCCTTTGAGACGTGAACATGGACGGGCTCATCGCCGTCAGAGGCCCAAAAATAGACCTTGAACCCAAGAAAATCGTAGAGTTTAGGTATAGGCGAGTCCTCGGTCCCGGGCGAGCCCGGATATGATGGGCGCATGGCGCGCAACAAACGAGTCAAGCTCGCCTAGGTCAGTGGCGGAGAAACCCGAGGAGGCTAGACGAGCGAGCGACGGTACCGAGTACCGCGCCGAATCGAACCCTTCGTCCGTGGGCCTCTCGATCAGGACCTCCACCGAGCCATCGTCAAGGACATCCGAGAAAGCAATCGTCGTTTCGTCAGCTAAAGTAGCGTACGCATGCATTTATAACCTCTCCCTTAATCGGCGCGTTCCGTTTGCATCGCCTTTCTTTGCCGCGCTCAATAGCAATGGAGCTCCTTCTCATACCCCAGGTGAACAGGTCGCGTACCCCCTTTATAAGTACAGGAATATTAACTATCTAAATCGGTTGATTTTGTTCCGCTGTCCTCTATAGTCCACATTTGGTCAGCTTTTGGTCAACAACGTTAAAAAGGCCACCGGCTAAGCCGATGACCTGGGCATTTATGGTCGCGGGA
>ERZ808240.3588-NODE-3588-length-14855-cov-4.684054_pt1 | contig 14855 bp, 13 predicted proteins | sample MGYA00521084_ERZ808240 | MGnify/ENA primary metagenome ERZ808240 (study PRJEB31516, sample SAMN03275571) | gut metagenome | biome: mammalia-associated habitat; material: feces | host: Papio cynocephalus | place: Kenya | collected 2012-08-06 ... | reverse complement strand
GCACGTCGAAAAGCACAATGAGGTCGTCGAGCGGACGTTCATCGTAGAAAAAAGGTTGGACGTCCTAGAAGAACGAGGCAAGGTCGCAAACCACAGGATTGACGACCTAGAACATATGAACCACTAACCCCACCGGGCACTGGACGATAGCAGCCCTGCGGATAACTGCAAAACAGAATAAGAAAATATGAAAGGAGAGGAAAATGAACGAATTAAAGATTTTTGAAAATACAGAGTTTGGGAAAATGAGAACTATTGAAGAAGACGGCAAGGTGCTGTTCTGCGGAAACGATTGCGCAAAGATGCTCGGATATACAAATCCGAATAAGGCAGTCAACGATCATTGCAGGGCTATAACGAAACGTTCTACCCCTATCAGCGGCAAGTTGCAGGAGATCAACTTCATCACCGAGGGAGACCTTTACCGGTTGATCACTCACAGCAAGCTGCCAGCAGCAGAACAATTCGAGAAATGGGTCTTCGATGAAGTCCTTCCGTCCATCCGCAAGCATGGTGCATACATGACACCACAGAAGATTGAGGAAGCTCTTCTGAATCCGGACACCATCATCAAGCTGGCAACCGACCTGAAAGCGGAGCGAGAAGAGCGCATGAAGCTCCAAAAAGAAACAGAGGAGTTGAAGCCGAAAGCCCTGTTCGCAGATGCAGTCAGTGCATCCAAGACATCAATCCTGATTGGAGACCTTGCGAAGCTGATCAAGCAGAATGGTCACGACATCGGACAGCGCAGACTCTTCCAGTGGATGCGAGACAAGGGCTATTTGATCAAACAGCAAGGCGCGAGCTGGAACATGCCAACGCAAAAAAGTATGGAGATGGGGCTGTTCGAGATTAAAGAGACGACCATTACCCACTCCGACGGACACATCAGCATCAGTAAGACCGTAAAAGTATCAGGCAAAGGTCAGATCTACTTCGTGAACAAATTCATTGCAAACTAAACCACGCCGGGCAGAAATGCCCGGTTTTTCTGCCTGTTGCATTATAAATCTTCCTGCATCTGCTGTAAAAAATGATGTTGTATTTTACAACAAACTAGGATATACTAAGAGAGAAGGGAGATGAGATACATGCCAAACATTAAACCAATATCGGATTTACGAAATTACAGCGATGTGCTGCATGATGTGTCTGCCGGAACGCCGGTTTTCCTGACGAAAAACGGGCGCGGCAGATATGCTATTCTTGATATGCAGGATTTTGAGAAAATGCAGGCAACCATCCGGCTAATGAATGAGCTTACGAAAGGAAGAAAGTCCGGCGAAGAAAAAGGTTGGCTGACGCTGGATGCTGTAGAAAGGAATCTCACGATACAAAATGAATAGTTTGTATTTATCGGAAGAAGCACAAAACGACCTTATGGAAATCAAAGCCTATATTGAGGAAGAGTTGCTGAACCCATCCGCAGCATTGGCAACCGTAAGCCGAATCACAAAGAGCCTCCGCATTTTGCAAAACCACGCGCAGGCAGGAGCGTTGCTGTCATCCATTGCAGACATAGAGAGTGATTATCGTTTTCTTGTCAGCGGAAAATATATTAGCTTTTATCGCGTGTGCGGCAGAGACATTTACATCGATCGCATTCTCTATGCCAGAAGAGATTACACGCGGATCCTGTTTGAAAATATTGCCGAAGATGAATAAAAATACATGCGCATCAAAAAAATTGGACGAATTTTTGCAAAAAAAGACGGCAAAAATAAGGAAAGAATTGGAAAAAATGAAATAACGCAAAAAAGCCGAAACCCCTTGAAAAATAGGGGTTTTTCCATTATATGCGTTTGGAGTATGCACCACCATACTGACTGATAATAAATTTTGCCAGCGCCGGGTTCGAATTTTTAATATTGATCGGATACTCTAGTCTTTTTTCATAATTCCACATCTTATTCCGTCACCTCCCATGGCCAAGGACCCTGTGTCCAGGTCCATCCGTTCTCGGCGTTCACATCGAAGAGCGTCAGTGGACCGTAAGCAGACTCATATTGGTCGCGGTACTGACGGCAGAGTTGCTGGTTTTCCCGGTAATAGTCCAGAGCCAGCCGGCTGTCTGGGTGGGAGTCCAGAAATAAGGCGGTATCATAAAGCGCGAAGCCGATCTCGTCGATTTTTTGCAGAAGTTCGCTGCGGTTCATCATTTGCGCCCTCCTTTCGCTCTTCCACCGGAAATGGTACGGCCTTCAAACGGAAGATCCAGTTCCGGAAAAATTGTTCCGCGCAGAAGTCCCTGTTCCGCAGAATAGACGGTTTTCCACTGCTGCATTGGCGTATAGGTCATCGCCAGCGGCAGGCTGCCAAGGTACATGGCGTCAAAACCGCGCGCGTCCGGCTGTTCCTGCCCACCGGTGCCGGTATTGCCGCCGAGTGTGATCGGCATGCCGATATAAGGATCTGTCATCAATTTAAAATCCCCTTTCATAAAAAAGTATAGTTTACAGTATGCAACAGACAAAAAAAGTGTGATGGGTCTTGCAATCGGACGGCGAGGCGATTATGATAGTAAACAGAAACATTTTTGCGTTTTTGCGAAAAACACAAAGATTAACAGCAACTTAGCAATTAACAGGTATATGATATTAGCAGAAGGAGAACTTTATGACAACGAAGCCGGAGACACCAGTCATGACGAAAAGAAAGCCAAGCATACCGTCTCGTACCGATCTGCTGCATGCACATCGGCGCGATACGTTGTTTTCGATCCTGGTATTTACGATTACAACGATTGTCTGTTTTTTCTTCAATAGGATGGCGTCAGACCCAACTTTGAACATTGCGATGCTTTACACACTGGGCGTATTTATCATCGCCCGCTATACAGAAGGATACCTGTATGGGGTGCTGTTTGCAGTCACCAGTGTTCTGAGTGTGAATTTTTTCTTTACCTATCCGTATCAGGATTTTAATTTTTCTCTGGAAGGGTATCAGGTCACATTTCTTGGTATGCTTCTAATCGGCATTGCCACTTCGGTCATGAGCACCAGCATGAAGGAGCAGCAGCGCCAGCTCGCGGAGCAGGAAAAAGCCCTCTTGGAGGCACAAAAAGAAAAGATGCGCGTGAATCTGCTCCGAGCCGTTTCTCATGACCTCCGAACCCCATTGACGGGGATCATCGGCAACAGTAGTTCCTACTTGGAGATGGGAGACAAGTTGTCAGAAACCGAAAAGCGGGAACTGATCGAATCCGTTGAAAACGATGCCAACTGGCTCTTGAATATGGTAGAGAATCTTTTGTCAGTAACACGGATTGACAATGAGACTGCGAAGGTGAGCAAATCACTGGAAGCGGTGGATGAAGTCGCGTCGTCTGCGGTCATCCGATTCAAAAAAAGGTTTCCGGACGCTGTCGTACATGTCAAGGTGCCGGATAATCTGATCATGGTCATGATGGATGCGATGCTGATCCAGCAGGTCATTCTGAACATTCTGCAGAACGCGCAGTTACATGCCAAAAGCAAAAAACCGCTGGATCTTTATATTAATGAGGATGAGGACTATGTCTATTTTCATATCCGTGATTACGGTGTCGGTATCGATGAAAATCGCATTGCTACCATTTTTGATGGAGACAGTTATCACGAGAGGACAGGAAAAACAGACGGATATAAAGGAATGGGTATTGGTCTGTCGATCTGCAAAACAATCATTACCGCACATGACGGAACGATCACTGCAAAAAATCACTCAGAAGGTGTAGAATTCTGTTTCTCACTGCCAAAGGATAAGGAGGACGAGGATGATGTATCAGAAAATATCGATATTGATCATTGAAGATGAAAAGAGTATTTGTGATTTTATCGGCAAGACCCTGGATTCGAACGAGTATAAGGTTACAACTGCCAATAATGGAAAAGATGGGTTGGCACTGATTACCTCATCACTGCCGGATCTGGTTCTGCTTGATCTGGGACTGCCGGATATGGATGGGATGGACATTATCCGCAAGACCCGGGAATGGTCCAGTCTGCCGATCATTGTGATTTCCGCGCGAACACAGGAGAGAGAAAAAGTACAGGCACTGGATGCCGGCGCGGACGATTATATAACCAAGCCGTTCGGCACGTTCGAACTGCTGGCACGGATCCGCACCGCGATCCGTCATAACAACAAGCTTAGCGATGATTCCCGGAACGCCAACCGTCCGTATTCCGCCGACGGTCTGACGATCGATTTTGAGAGAAGACTTGTCACGCTCAACGGCAGTGAAATCCATCTGACCCGCGTGGAGTACAAGATCGTATCCCTGCTCGCCAAAAATTCCGGCAAGGTCATGACCTATGACACGCTGATCGATCAGGTTTGGGGTCCATATGCCGATGACAACAACCGGATTCTGCGCGTGAATATGGCGAACATCCGCCGCAAGATTGAGGAAAATCCGGGCGAGCCGAAGTATATTTTTACGGAGCTGGGCGTTGGCTATCGTATGTTGGAGGACGGCAACTAAAGCCGGAACACGTGTGCAACACGCACAGAATGTGCATGGAACGCGTGCAAAACTAAATTGCTATTTCCTGTCGGGTGTGCTATGATAAACCATATCACATCCGGCTTTTTTCGTGCCGGAAAGGAGAGAGACATGACAGAGCAGACTTATCCAAAAGACCAGAACAAGCAAAAAGAAAAAAGACCTTACGGGCTTCTCGGCAAGACCCTGAAGCACAGTTTCAGCCCGCAGCTGCACGCCGCCATCGGCGCGCTGCTCAAAGAGTCGTATCCGTATATCTTGTTTGAAAAGCAACCGGAAGAACTGGAAGCGTTCCTGCGCGGCGACGCATGGGCCGGACTGAACGTGACGATCCCCTATAAAGAAGCCGTGATCCCGTACTGTGACAAACTGTCCGAGGAAGCAGCGGCCATCGGAGCTGTCAACACGATCATCCGTGACGGTGACCGTTTGATCGGACACAATACGGATTACGCGGGCTTTCGGAGCCTGCTCTGCAAAAATGAGGTACCGGTGCGGGGCGCGAACTGTCTGGTGCTCGGCAGCGGTGGCGCGTCTAAGACCGTGCAGTGCGTGCTGCGGGATCTGGGCGCGGCAAAGGTCACGGTCGTCAGCCGCAGCGGCGCGGTGAATTACGAAAACGTTTCGCAGCAGCAGGACGCGGAGATTCTGGTCAACACGACGCCGATCGGCATGTATCCAAACAACGGAAACTCGCCACTCTATCCGGGCAGCTTCGCGGATCTGAAGTGGGTCGTTGATGTGATCTATAATCCGCTGCGCACGAATCTTTTATGCCAGGCCAACAAAGCGCTGATGGAGACTGCCGGCGGACTTGGAATGCTGATCGGACAGGGCATTGCGGCGGCGGAATATTTTCTCGGGCACAAGATCCCGGATACGATCGGACAGCAAATTGAAACCGATATGATGAAGGAAAAGCAGAACGTCGTCCTCATCGGTATGCCGGGGGTCGGCAAGACTACGGTCGGTGCGGCGATCGCGTCGATGATGGGGCGTGAACTTTATGATATTGATGAGATGATCGTCTATGAGGACGGCAGGGAGATCCCGCAGATCTTTGCAGAGGAAGGGGAAGAGTACTTCCGCCAGCTGGAGCAGAAAGTCGTCCTCAGCCTTGCCAATGTTACAGGTGCGGTCATTGCCTGCGGTGGTGGCGTAGTCACGCGTGAGGAAAACTATTATGCGCTGGCGGAAAACGGCCGCTTGTTTTTCTTGAATCGCAATTTAGCGATGCTTCCGACGGACGGCAGGCCTATCAGTCAGGCAGTGCCGCTCGCAAGGCTTTATCAGGTGCGGCTTCCGCTGTACCGGAGTTGGTGCGACGCCGAGCTGACGATCACAGGCATGAGTCCGGAAGAGGCCGCTCGCCATATCATAGATATGCTGTAAGCGCCGCCCGTGTGCGCACCGGCGCATCCGTGTCTGCCGCAAACGCGAGCATCCCGCCGCGCCTGCGTCGCGTGCATCCCGTTGCGCCTGCGTCGCGAGTATCCCGTTGCGCCTGCGTCGCGAGCATCCCGCCGCGCCTGCGTCGCGAGCATCCCGCCGCGCCTGCGTCGCGAGCATCCCGTTGCGCCTGCGTCGCGAGCATCCCGCCGCGCCTGCGTCGCGAGTATCCCGCCGCGCCGGCGCCGCGATAAGCGATCGATCTGCGCGGCACGCTGCAGAGTACCGCTCGTTAGGTCCTCGCCCTGTATGATCGCACCAAGTCACTCACCGTACTTTGGACATTTTGCAAAAACGGCGCAAAATGTCAGCAAAGTACGTCGCTCGCTCGTTTGGGCGATCATGGACAGTTCTGCGGAATCACTCGCGGCACTTGCAACGTGCTGCGCAAGGCAGATCTTGCTTATCTGCCGCCGTTTGTGAACGGAATGCTCGGAAATACCGGGTCGCTGAAGTAGACGTACACGTATTTGACGCTGTACAGATCGACGATGGCGACATTGCCGTTGGTGATGTCCTGCAGGAGTAGGTAGTTATTACCGACGCCGACGAGGAAGCCGTAGCGGTCTTCCGTGCTGTTGGAACCGATCAGCTGTTCCACACGCATCGCGCGGCCGATCTGCGTACGCAGGAAGCCGTTCATGTACTGCGCGGAATCATAGTCGATGGTCTGCTCGTATTCCGGCGGAACCAGCGGATTGCTCGGCACGCCGAAGCTCGGGCTCTGCTGTCCGGTGTTTTCCAGGGAGTTGACGTAGTCGGTCATATTCTGGAAGATCAGCGGGATCGCAGCGGTGTTCGCCTGAAAGGTCGTATTCCAATCGGAGTATGTAGGTGCGGTGCTGCCCTGCATGTTCATATGGCTTTGTGTGCCCGCATTGCCTTGCATGTTCATGCCTGTGTTGCCAGGCATTCCTGTATTTCCCTGCATATACGCATTGTTTTGCGGACGCAGGTATACGCCGTTCTCATTTACGGAGCTGTTCTGCGTTTGCGGCACGGCAGCGGCAGGGACTGTGTCTGCCTGCATCGTCTCGGCTGCGTTGCTCTGCGCTTGACCCGGGATTGAGGCCGGGATCGCTGTTTCGGGTGCCGCGTCAGCCGATGCGGAGACGATGCCGGCTTCCGGCACGGTGCTTGCCGGTACTGTGCTTGCGGGAACCGCGGCACTCGCAGCCTCCGTAGCTTTTTCCTCTGCAATATCCCTTTGCGAAACCGCAGCCTCAGCAGAAACAGAGACGGTTTCTTTTGTATTTTCCTTCGAAATTGAAACTCGCATATCTTCCAATTCGATCTTATCTCCGATCTGTACCTGACCTCTGCGGATCATCCTTGGTGTGATCACGTTGCCGCTGCATGGTGCCATAAAAAACCTCCTATTTTTTAAGTATCGGCGTACCGTTCTGTCGGTATGTAAAAGCAGTGATTGCCGACGCGGTTGTGGATCACGCCGACTCTTGTCGGAAAGTAGGCCGGACAGCTGTCGCTGTACGGGTTGAAGAAGAACAGCGATTCATCCACGCCTGCCAACCGGCCACCGTCCAGCGCCCAGTCCACGATGTCGTAGTGTTCCTGCGTGGGTGTCATATTGTAGACATTCTGCGCGTTGTACCGGCCGCCGACCGTTTCCTGCATGCAGACAAACTGCCCGGGCTGCGTGATGATCGCCCGCACATCGCCGCCGTTGTTGACACGTGAAAATTCGCCCACGTTGACGGTGGCGCGGTTCATGATGACCGTGGCGACCGCCTGCATGCCGGCTGTGCCCTCGCCGCCCGCTTCACATTGTATCAACCTTGCAAACAATTCTCTGGTATCCAGTGCCATATCCATCTCCCATCTGCCCATAGACTCAACTTATACTATGCGGGAAGTCCCGCGGATGTGCAGAAATCTTTTGCCGCGCCGGATTAAGCGCTTTTCGCATTTTTGGTTGTTTCTTTGCTCAAAATCAAGTATACTGGGAATAGAGAGTGTGGGACAGACCGAAAACACAGACTTCCGGAAAGGAGTGCGAAGAAATGAACGATACCAGAAAAAAGCAAGCTGCGCTGGGCGTGGAGGACTTTAAAACAATGATCGATAAAGGCGGGTATTTTGTCGATAAAACCTTGATGATAAAGGAACTGATCGAGAGTCAGGCAATGGTAACCTTGTTTACCCGCCCGCGGCGTTTCGGCAAGACGCTGAACCAGTTTATGATCCGGCGCTTCTTTGAGGATGAGATCACTGAAAAAGGCGAAAAAGTCGATAATGGCTATCTCTTTGATGGACTGGCTATCACAGCCTGCGGAGAAGAGATCCTCAAACACCAACAGCGGTATCCGGTGATCTTCATGAGCTTGAAGTCCGCGAAACAGGACGATTATCAAACCGCCTATGCCTGCCTGATCGATGAGATCTGCAAGGAGTTTCAAAGACACAGCTACGTGCTGCAAGGTGAGATGTCTGCGCGCAATCGTGAAATCTTTGAACGGATCGTGCTTGCCAGAGGCAACAAGGAAGAATATGCCAAAGCGCTCGGTTTCCTCTCCGAATGCTTGGCGAAATATCATGGGAACAATACCATCATCCTCATCGATGAGTACGATGTGCCGCTCGAGAACGCCTATCTGCACGGATTTTACGAAGAAATGATCGGTTTTATCCGCTCCTTGTTGGAATCTGCGCTCAAGACGAATCCGTACCTTGAAAAGGGTGTGATCACCGGCTGTCTTAGAATCGGCAAGGAAAGTATTTTTACAGGGTTGAACAATTTAGCGGTGGAATCGATCCTCAGCATGAACTACCCGGGAGCCTTTGGCTTCACCGAGCCGGAAGTAAAAGCGATGATGGAATACTTTGATCGGGCGGATAAATACCCGGAACTGAAACAGTGGTACGACGGATATTGTTTCGGTAAAACCGAGATCTACAATCCATGGAGCATCTTAAACTATCTTTACATGGGAAAGAATGACCCAGACTATTTACCGCGTTCGTACTGGTCGAACACCTCTTCGAACAGCATTGTGCGTGAGATGGTAGCCGAAGCGGATGAGGAGGCAAAAGAGGATCTGGAAACACTGATGAACGGCGGAACGATCGAAAAGCCGGTGCATGAGGACATCACCTACGCGGATATCCACCAGACGCAGGACAATCTTTGGAACTTTCTGTTTTTTACCGGTTATCTGAAAAAGGTCGGAGAGCGTAAGGACGCGTCAGGGGAGAATCTATATGTGACGATGAAAATCCCAAATATTGAAGTGAAAACTATCTATCGGGATTCTATCTCTTATTGGTTCGATCAGCGCATGAAACAGACCGACCGCAGTCCGCTGCTGCGTGCTCTGGAAGCAGGTGACTGTCAGGCGATCGAGGATTTTATTAACTGCCAGCTTGCGGACACCATCAGCTATTACGACTACGCGGAGAATTTCTATCATGGCTTTATGGCCGGACTGCTTGTCAATATCGGCGGCTACCGTGTGAAATCCAACCGCGAGAGCGGAAACGGCAGACCGGACATCGTGATGACGGAACTGAAATTCAGAGGCAGAGCGATGATCCTGGAACTGAAGATTTCAGACACGATCCGGGGAATGGAAAGGAAGTGCAAGGAAGCACTTGCGCAGATTGAAGAGCAAAAATACGTCACACCGCTGGAAGAGGATGGCTATCAGGAGATCCTCAAATATGCCGTCTGTTTCTTCAAGAAAGGCTGCATGGTACAAAAAGGCTGCTCTGAAAAAATATAAACGCAAGCACTTACAATTTTGACGCATGAATTTTTTAGGCTTCTTGGGAGCGATCTTTGTATTGCTTCCGAGAAGCCTTTGTTTAATTAAGGCATCAGCCTGATGCATCGGTTAGAACAACTCTGCACGACCAAGCAGCAGATCGATCAAGGTGCAATGGTAAATTCCGTTGTCATCGTAGAAACTATGAGGAATATCCATGCGAACCATGATTTTTTTGAAAAAGTCCTTTGTCAGCATCAAGGATGCAAGCTCGGAGGATTCTTTCTTTTCCGTATCCATTCGGAAAGCCGACTGGATGTAGACTTTTTTATCTGCATCATTTACCACAAAGTCGATTTCCTTTTGCTTGCTTGTGCTGCCGGTACGGTCTGCGACAACACCGATGTCAACGGAATATCCTCTGCGCAGAAGTTCGTTATAGATGAGATTCTCCATCATGTGGCCGGGATCGTACTGCCGCCAGTTTAACCGAGCATTCCGAAGACCGATATCGGTGTAGTAGTATTTATTCGGATATTTGAAATAGGTTTTTCCTTTCACATCATAGCGCTTTGCCATCGAAATCAGGAATGAATCGATGATGTGCTGCACATAGTTGGAAATCAGGGTGGAGTTGATTTTTTCGTGCTTTATACTGGTCAGTGCATTTGCAATGTTTGTAGGATTGGTCAAAGAACTGATCTGAGAAGCGAGAAAATCCAAAATGTCGTTTAAAACATCTTCACGCTCGATATTGTTGCGTTCCACGATATCCTTGACATACAGCTCGCTGTACAGAGAGGACAGATAATCCTTTTTATCTTTTTCGTCCGTGAATGCCAGCAAGCGCGGCATACCGCCGTAAAGCATATAGGTATCCAGAGCCTTTCGCTCGTCACCGCCTACATGCGAGTAGAACTCCTCAAAGGACAGCGGGAATACGTGGATCTGAGATGCACGACCGCGGAACTCTGTAGCGATGTCTTTCGACAGTCCTTTCGAGTTGCTGCCGGTTACATATACATCTAAATTCTTATAGGCCTTGAGTTCATTCAGCATATCATAGATGGAGACCTCAATGGCGCCGTTTTCTTTGTCGATCACCTTGACGGTAAGCTGAACTTCATCGATGAAAAGATAGAACTTCTCATCTTTCTTTTTTGAAACAAAGTCTTCGACATACTCGCAAAGCGTGATCGGATTCCGGAACTTATAGTAACGTCTCTGGTCCAATTCGATTTTTAGGATGTGGTCTTCCGGAACGCCCTGCGAGAGAAGATGTTCATAGAACAGGTCAAACAGCAGTACTGACTTTCCGCAGCGGCGGATACCGGTAATGACTTTGACCTCACCATTCCACATATGATGGATCATGCGATTCAAATAAAAATCTCGTTTTATCATGATATTCACCTCGAACTTGCAACAATTACGTCGCTACTTTCATGTATAGTATACTACGGATTCCTCAAATTATCAATAGCGCAAAAAAGCTTTCCAATTAAAATATAGAAACCGGTTGCATTTCCTGCCTCACTATGCTACAATTTTGGTATACACACCAAAATGAAACGGAGGGATGCATATGGCGGTCACAAGCGTAAGTCTGCCCGCGAAAAAAAGGATCCTGACGGTCTGCGTTAAACTCTTTCTGGAGAAAGGCTACAAAAAGACCACCATGGCGGAGATCGTGGAGAAAGCCAACGTTTCTTACAGTTCCTTTCAGAATATCTTTCGCGCCAAAGACGGCGTGCTGACGGAACTCGTGGCGTTCATGTTTTCCAATCAGTTCGCGATGGCCCGCGGCGCGGCGGGAGAACATCTGCCGCCTGTTTATGTCTACGCGGTGGAAACGGCGATCCAGATGACACTGACCGAACTGAACGAAAACCTGCGGGAGATCTATATCGAGGCCTATACACAAAAGGAAGCCTCGGAATATATTTTCCGCGAGACCGCAAAAGAGCTGTACGGCATCTTCGGTTCCTATCTGCCGGAATTGACGCCGCGCGACTTTTATGACATGGAGATCGGCTCGGCCGGCATCATGCGCGGCTATATGGCGCATCCCTGCGATGAAGAGCTGACTTTGGAAAAGAAGTTGCGGCTTTTCCTGACCATGACGCTGCGGGCGTACCATGTTCCGCAGGAGGAGCTGGAACAGGCGATCTGTTTTGTCGAGGGGCTGGACATCCGCGCGATCTCCGAACGAGTGATGCAGGAATTGTTCAAGGCACTGGCGATGCGCTTTGAGTTTTCGCTCGCGGGCATCACGACGCCGGAAAACAACGAATAAACGAATCGATCACGAAAACAAGCAAACACCAAGCTGCGCAAGGGAGTACTCCCTTGCATGAGGGTCAGCCCCTCATGCAAGTCCCTTTTAAGAGTGTGTTCCTGTGGGGAGTCGGGAAACGCCGAGAAGGAAAGGGGAAAAAATGAAAAAACGATTGTTCAGCATCCTGCTGATCCTATGCATGGTGCTGGTGATGACACCGACCGCAGCCTTTGCCGAGGGGAAAACGGAAACTCAGCCCGAAACAGGAAATGCGGTATCGAACGGAGAGGGTGAAACACCCGCGGCCGCAGCAACAGAAGTTCGAACAGCAGACGAATTGTCTGCCGCTGTCGCAGCAGGCGGCACGGCCAAGCTGATGGCGGATATTGACATCAGCGCCTCACTGACGATTAACGGAATCGTCACACTTGACCTGAACGACCATGTGGTGACATTGACCGGAGGCAATAGGTTCATCACGGTGTCAGGCCAAAATACTACACTAACGCTGACGGACAGCGCGGAAACGAAGACTGAGCGGAAGTTCGGCATAAACCAGGACGGTGCGTGGGTGCCGGATGAAAACGGCGATCAGACCGTCTCCGGCGGCGTGATCACCGGCGGCAAAACGGGTGCCGATGACTATGATGTTCCTATCGCAGTCAGCGGCATGCATATTAAGGGGCTCGGCACGCTCGCCGTGACAGACGGCACGATCAACATTCCGGTCATAAATGAGGGCGGCGCCATTGCTGGCAATGGTACATTCAATGGCGCAGTAATCAACGAAGATCGGATCAGCGGCGGCACTTTCAACGGCTCGATTGTGAACTATATAGGCAAAAATCAATATGCTGGCGAGATCAGCGGCGGCACCTTCTACGGCGAGGTGAAAAACGGTGTAAACGCGATATATAACCCTGCCAATGGGGAAGAAGCTCTTGATGGTAAAGCTAAAGGGCTGATCACCGGCGGTACATTTTACGGGAAGGTGACCAATGCGTTCTATGGCAAGATTACCGGCGGTTCCTTTTGCGGGGAAGTGGACAACCGGGAAAGAACAGACGTCTATGATTATCGGGGTACCCTTGCGGGCGGCACCTTCTATGCCGATAACCCCGGCACGATTGCCGAAGGCTACTGCACCGTGACCTACTACGCCGGGTCCTACGAGGAACCCTACGCCGTCCAAATCGTCCCGAGCGGCGAAACGGTGACCGCGCCTGCCAATCCGAAGCTGAATGGTCTTACTTTCGGCGGCTGGTACACGGACGAGGCATGCACGGATGGAAAAGAGTATGGCTTTGAAGCGCCTGTGATGGAGGACCTCACGCTGTACGCAAAGTCACTCTACAACATCCGCATTACCGACAAGAACGGTAAAGTGTACCACGTCACCGACAAGAATGCGGACGATGTGCTGGGCGACGGCACGGTGTCCTATACGCCGGGATATGCCGATGTTGGGAAAACGCTCACGGAAGACGATTGGAACCGGGCGCTGCAAGGCGAAACAGTAGAGGGATTTCAACTGCCGAAGTTGACGCTGAACGACGCGGATCTGAAAAGCATCCGGATGGACGGAGCCTATGGCGACGATGATAACGCGAGGTTTCTTTCCATGATACTCCAAATTGAACTGGTGGGCGATAACACCATCGCCTGCAGCAACTATGGTGTCGATGCTATTTATGCAGGCATACTGATCATTACTGGCAGTGGCAGTCTCAATGCCAGCGCAACCGGGCAGAAAGCCGCGGCAATTGCGGTCATGAGCTATGGCGGTGCATATTATCAGTACGGCGGAGACGTTACGCTGTACGGAACGGACAGTGGTATCTGCTGTGAGGAAGCAAGATTTGAATTTGGCTCCGGAAAGCTGACAGCCAGCTCGTCCAAAAACGCGCTGTATTACGATCTCAATAGCGACCACTTTAAAATTACCAGCGATACGACAACCTTCTACTTCGGCAGTTCGGAAAAAACAAAGTTTGAAATCAATGCCCCATTCTCGCAGGAAAATATATACAAACAGCTGTTGACTGCCATTAATGAAGGGAAACTCCATGCAGACGAATACGGTGTTAGGATTCTCTATGCGCAGCTCACCTCCAACCACACTGTGACCTTTGACAGTGACGGCGGCAGTGCGGTGAAAGCGCAGACCGTTTCTTACGGAGAAACTGTGACGAAGCCCGCCGAAGATCCTGTCAGAAGCGGCTACACGTTCGAGGGTTGGTATCTGGGCGAGAATGCCTATGACTTCAAGACCCCTGTGACGAAAGACCTGACTGTCACGGCACACTGGCGCTACAATGGCGGCGGCAGCAGCTATACCTACCACACCATCCAAGCGTCGGTCAACGCGAACGGCGCCATCACGCCGTCCGGCAGGGTCAGCGTCCGGGCGGGCAGCGATCAGACCTTTACCATCACGCCGGATCTGGGCTATGACGTTGCGGATGTCAAGATCGACGGCAAGAGCATCGGCGCGGTGCGGTCATACACCTTTGAAAACGTCAAGGGCAGCCACGCCATCGAAGCCAAGATCGACCGGGAAGATGTGATCAAACAGGCAAAAGCCGAAGAACTGACGGCGTCGATCACGCTGACGGCACGTTCCGTCAAGACGGCGAACAAAAACGTCAAAGTAAGACTGGAGATGGACGCGGAAAGCGAGGCGGCGATCCGGGAGCTTCAGGCACTCGGCTACACGGTGAAATACAAATTCTATCGCTCCGAGAAAAAGGCTCGGCAATACGAGGCGAAGCTGACCAAGACTTCTAAAGTCTATGTCAACACACAGGGCGAAAAAGGCAAACGGTATTACTATAAAGCCCGCGTGATGGTCTATGATCCAAGCGGTAAACCGGTGACCTACAGCAAACTGACCCAGTGCAAGTACGCGGCAAGACTCTGC
>ERZ808240.3587-NODE-3587-length-14855-cov-5.782027_pt1 | contig 14855 bp, 9 predicted proteins | sample MGYA00521084_ERZ808240 | MGnify/ENA primary metagenome ERZ808240 (study PRJEB31516, sample SAMN03275571) | gut metagenome | biome: mammalia-associated habitat; material: feces | host: Papio cynocephalus | place: Kenya | collected 2012-08-06 ... | reverse complement strand
ATGAGCGCGAAACCGCGCATCTTCCGCAGGAACATCTGTCGATTTCGAGCGATAAAAAGTTATATCCGGGAGATATATTAAGAATCAGATTATAAATTTCATTAAAATAATATAATATTAAATCCGCCGGTTCGTTTTTGAGCCGACGGATTATTTTGTACCTTATATTTTATTTTAATTTAGCGGTTGTTGTCGCTTTTGCAGTTGTCGTTGTTGTTTTTGCGGTTGTCGTCGCTTTGGCGGTTGTCGTCTGATTTTTCGCGGGAGCGGTCGTCTTATTATCGGTCTTTGCCGGCTGAGTCGTCGTGTTCTGTTTCGTCGTCTTTTCCTCAGGCTTCGTCGTCTTTTCCTCAGGCTTCGTCGTCTTTTCCTCAGCCGTACCCGGCATAGCCTGAAGTTTTGCCGATACTCTCAAAATAATCCTTGCGTCCGCGGCTGTAACCTTACCGTCGGAATTCACATCGAGCGCACAGTTCACAGCGTCGGATGCGGTTTGGATTTTAGCCGAAATTCTCAGCGCGATTCTCGCGTCCGAGGCGGTTATTACGCCGTTTCCGTCGCCGTCGCCGAGAACGACCGCATAATAGTAATCCTGAAGTTTGCCCTGATAACCAAGAACCACGTAATTGCCCGTGCCTATCGGGGTATCTCCGGTTACCTCTTCATTTTTTTCAAGATTTGCGACAATTACAGTCTCGCCGTGGGTATATGATATAAATTCCTTTATAAGCGATTCGGATATAGTTCCGACGTATATGCCTTTAAGAAGTTTTTTTTCTTTATCAAGTTTTAACTTGCTGTTTTCTTTGAGAATAAGCGTATCCTCCGGCGCGTTCTCCCCGAGCTTGTCGATTTTTTTTGTTTCGGTCTTTGAGCAGACGGAACATTTGCGTTCAGCCAAGCCGTCCTCTGTTTTCGTCGGCGCCTTTATCTGCTCCCATTCGCTCCATGTATGTTTTCCGAGTGCGGGAATTTTATCTGTTTCATTCGCTCCGCATATATTGCAGTAACGCTGTTTTTCGCCCTCGGTTTCACACATTGCATGTTTTGTTTCGACCCAATTGCTCCACTTGTGTCCCGTCGGTGCAATTTCGGTCGTCTGAACAGAACCGCATATAGCGCATACGCGTTTGTTTTCGCCCTTATTTACGCATGTCGGATTTTTTGAAACACTCCACTCGCCCCATTTATGTCCGAGCGCGGGAGTCGTATTCTGCTCTTTTTTACCGCATCTTTCGCACGTTCTCTCGTCTACTCCGTCGCTGACGCATCCGAGCGTCGAAACCGTAACCCATTCGCCCCAGATATGTCCGAGTTTCGGGATTGAAACGGTCTCTTTATAATGACACTTACGGCATGTGTACGTTAAAATACCGTCCTCCTCGCAGGATGCCGTTCTCGTTATCTCATACTGTTTATTCTTATCATGCTTGCAGTTATCGACATTTTCAAATTTAATTGAATTCTCCCGTGCATATTTTTCGCCCTGCGATTCCGTCCGGCAGTATATCGTAAATCTGTCCGAGAGAATAAGGGCATTCGAATCCGTCTTATATCCGAATGCCTGAGAGCCGATTTCGTCAACCGACGACGGGATATACACGCTCTCAAGATTCGTACAGTCCTTAAACGCGCGAACGCCTATCGATTTTACGGAGTCCGGAATGTACACGTCTGTTATGAGATTCTTATCCGCAAACGCGTACGGTGAAATACTTTCGGTTCCTTCATTGATAATAATGTATCCGTCCTCGGAATCCGATATGTACGTATACGCACAGTTTGAAACATAAACCACGCCCGGCTCTTTTGAATCGAGCCATGCGGTTTTTTCGAATGCGAACCTGTCGGCAAATTTTATCGAATCGGCGAATTCTATATTTTTAAGAGCCGAACAGCCCTGAAACGCGCCGAATCCTACTGAGCAGTCGGGAATTTTAACATTATCAAGAAGAACGCAGTTTAAAAATGCATACGAACCTATATTTTCGAGCGTTTCGGGCAAAGAGACGCTCTCCAGAGCCGAACAGCCCGAAAAAGCCGATGAAGAAACCGACTTTACGGATGAAGGAATCGTTACGGATTTAATAGTTTTGTTATTTTCAAAAGCGGATATTCCGACAGCCGTGACGTTTTTGCCGTCTATCGTTTCGGGAACGGTCACGCTCTCATCCGCGCCGAGATATTTATCGACGGAAACTCCGCCGTCCGCGGGACTTACCTCATAATCAGGACTCTGCTCTGCAAACGCCGGGAGCGTACCCGAAAACATGAGCAGAACAGTCATGATAAGCGAAACGCATTTAAATATAGTTTTTTTATTCATAATTTCAATCACCTTTTACCAGTTATCAACGGAACCTCTCTGCATGGCTCCGATTATTTTCTCTCTTAATTTAGGATATCCGCGGTTTAACTCCGTAATAAGTTCACGCGTCTTTTTCCGCCCTCCAGCACCGTCTGCCGGACATTTGCTTTTAACGACGGGAAGCCCGCTTTTCCTGACTTCTCCCGCGATAAGGCTCTGAGGGCAGAATATCAGCGGACGGATAATATACATGTCCTTATCCTCAAGATACGTTACGGGAGAGAAACAGCCGATTCTCCCGCCGTTTAACAGATTCATCATAAACGTTTCGACTGCATCGTCCTCATGATGACCGAGAGCCGTTCGGGTGCATCCGAGCCGTTTTGCCTCTTCGATAAGCGCCGCGCGCCTCATTCTCGAACAAAGCGAGCAGGGATTTTTCTCCTTTCTCTCACTGAAAACGATACGCCCGATATCCGTTCTTTTAACAAAAAACTCAACGCCGAGTTCATCGCACAGACGTTTAAGCTCCGTAACGTCAGTATCGTCTCCCGAAAACCGTAAATCCATATGCACGGCTTTTACATCGAATTTAACAGGGTAAAACGAGCGCATTTTACAAAGCGCATAAAGGAGCGCCAAAGAGTCCTTGCCTCCCGACAATCCTACTGCTATCACGTCAGAATCGGATATCATATTGTATTCCTGAACCGCACGGCGGGTCAAACTCATTATTCTCTGCATCGGAACACCCCGGATTTTTCTATGTATATTATAACTTTTTATTATCAAATTGTAAACATATAAATTTTAGAAGGATTTTTATTAATAATTAACAATAGAAAATCATAACATAATGTGGTATCATTTAAAAAGGAGGCGATTAAAACATGAAATTAATCCAAAAAGCAGCGGCAATACTTTTATCGGCATGTATGCTGGTACCCACTGCCGCAATCGTTTCTTCCGCAGAATCGGTGTCCGCAGGCGAAACAGACTACACCATTACAAGCCCTTACGACGGCATCGACTGGGATACGTACAATTACTACCTGGCGAACCTGCACACCCACTCAACCGCGAGCGACGGCAGAGTTGACCTTCCCGATATGATAGAACTTTATTACAAAGCAGGCTACGACATTCTCTCACTTACGGACCACGGCGTTATCAACAACGGCTGGAATCAGGAGAGAAAAATTTATCCTCCGTTCAATCTTCTTCAGGAGCTTCACAACATGTCCGACGAGGATTACGAGAGAATTACGACCGGCTCCGACCGTGACGGCAGAGGCATGACCGATGTTGTCGGCGGTATCGAAATGAACATGGCAACCCTTACAAAGACTCACGTAAACGGCTATTTCACCGAGTACGGAAGCGGACTTTGGGGCAAGGAAAACGACTATGAATCGGCTCCCGCCGCCGTAGAAGCGTCGGGTAAGGGATTCACCGTTCTCAATCACGTCGGCGACTGGGTTAATTCCAATAACTTCCCCGAGCGTTCGCATCACCCGATGTTTATCGAGTATTTCGCAAATATATTCGTAAAAAATCCGTCGTGCCTGGGCATGGAGATTATAAACAACCAGGACAACGTTACAAAGGCTGATAAGGCTCTGTGGGACGAACTTTTACAGGTCGTTATACCAAAGGGCAGAAACGTTATCGCATTTGCTGACGACGACTCCGAATACGCAAACGAGGTCGGCAGAAGTTTCGAGATGTTCGTTCTCCCCGAAAACAACCTTGAAAACGTTAAGCAGGCCATGCAGGACGGCGCGTTCTTCGCATGCTCGAGATTTGCAAAAACGGACATCGCTCCCGATTTCGAAGGCAGCGGACTTGTTCCGCTCGTTTCAAAGATAGACGTAGATCAGGATGAGAATTCAATCACCCTTACACTCGATGATTCGAGAGACTGTCAGAGCGTGGAATGGATTGCAAACGGCGAAATTATCGCAGCGGGCAATTCAATCGACCTTAACGACTATGAGGATCAGCTCGGCTGTTACATCCGCTTTCAGCTCAAGGGCGAGGGCGGAATCACGTATTCACAGGCGTTCACCCTTTCCTACGAGGGCAGAGCCGATAAGGAAATTCCCCACTATGCAAAATTCGACGGATTTTTCGGCGATATCTTCAAGAAATTTGTAAAAACGAGATTCTTTGCAATAATCATGAAGATATGCGAAAAATTCGATTACGATATCGTAGGAGCAATAGCCAAATACTAATCAAGACAAGTAAAGGAGCGTTCGGATGAGTTATTCGACAGAAGATATACTGACGGTATTCTCGCGTCTTTCATCCTCTTCCAACGGTCTTTCCGATGAAGAAGCACGGCAGCGTTTAAAGCAGAGCGGTAAGAACAGGCTTAACCCCGAAATCAAAATATCTTTCGGATTCAAAATCATAGCACAGCTTCTCGACCCGATGCTCTCGCTGCTGCTGGCTTTGTCGGCAATATCCGCAGTGTTCGTCATCATCGACGGACAGTACCCTTACGAATTTCTCGTTGTCGCGGCGATTATAATCATTAACGCAGTTATCGTCGTTCTGCAAAGACAGAAGTCGGATAAAATTCTGCACGATTTGCAGTCGCGTACGGCTAAGCAGTCGTATGTTTTAAGAGACGGCGTTAAATCGCTTGTTTATTCCGAGGACATAGTTGTCGGGGACGTTATCATTCTGTCCCCCGGCACGGTAATTCCGGCGGACGCGCGTATATTCGAATGCACGTCGTTAAAGGTTGAGGAGTCTGCAATCCGTTCCTCAAACGCTTATCCCGTAAACAAATACCGCACTCAGATATTCGGAATAACGGACCGCGAGTTATACGTAACGGACAGAAATAATATGGTCTACATGGGCTCGACCGTGATAAGCGGTTCGGGTCTTGCTGTTGTTACGGCAACGGGACTCTCAACATACCTCGGCAAAACGTACGATATCGTTTCCACCGCAAGAAAGAATAAAACTCCCCTCCAGCTGAAACTTCACGACGCTAATAACTGGATTAATATTTTCGCAATGGTCATATGCGGAATCGTTCTGCTCGGTCAGTTTATAATGACAAAAATAAACGGAGGAACGCTCGGCTTTGTTTCAACTCTCGATTCAATAATGGTCGCGCTTGCGCTTTCCATAACCGCGATGCCTCAGGGACTCGCTTCATACGCGGGTATAATTCTCTCCCATGCGGCTGTCGAATTATATGAAAAAGACATTATAGTTACCTCGATTCCGGCAATTGAACGTCTCGGCAGCGCACAGACTCTCATTTACGATTTGACGCGCGTCGACGACAGCGGCAGACATTTTCCGTCCGCGGCAAGACAGGCATGCGGACTGTATGAAAATTCGGGTATCATCCCCGTGTTTATAACCGACGCAGACAAAAAGGCCGTTGAACATTCGGCGTTTGAATATAAAATCATAAAACATGAAAATCAGATAATCACATCCGAGCAGCTTGACAAATTAACAAAAGACGAATTTAATTCGAGATTTCCCGATATACGCGTTTATACAGGCATAACGCCCGAACAGAAGGCGATGGTTGTATCCGCATGGAAAACGCACGGTTACATAACCGCCGTAACATCATCCGGAAATGACGACATTCTCGCACAGAAAAATGCAGATATCAGCATCGCCTCGGACATCGACAGAAAAAATCTGAGGACAACGCCGTCGGATATTGTAATATTCGGCTCGCGTGTTAAAAAAATCACATCTGCAATAGAGGAAAGCCGGCGGATTTATTCAAATATTCAAAAATACTTTATATTTACCGTAGGTTCGAATATTGCTGAACTGCTCACGATTTTATTGGCGACGCTTCTTAATTTCAACATACTCGGAATTGTTCACATGCTTTGGATAAATCTTATAACCGACACATTCCCCTCGCTTGCACTCTGCTTTGACAAGGGTGAGCACGACCTCATGAAACGAAAACCAATCGACACAAATTCGAACATATATCTTCACGGAGTATGGCAGGACATCGTCTGTCAGGGGCTGAGCGTAACGGCGCTGACCATGGCGTCGTACTTCGTCGGCGAGGTTTTCAAAACAGGCGTATGGAAATTTGCCCGGGTTACCGACGAAAACGGCGCGATAGGCACGACAATGGCATTTCTTACAATGTCGCTGTGCGAACTTTTAAGCGCGCTGTGCCTGAGATCCCGCACTCTTACGCTTGCAAAAACGGAAAAGAAGGAATACAGAAACATGGATATGTATATCTCTCTTGCCGTCGCACTGCTTCTGACAACCGCAACCGTACTTATTAAACCGATTGCGGAGGTTTTTGGATTTGCGAGAATAACCATTTTGCAGTATCTCGTTTCCGTTCTTTTCGCCGTAACGATAATTCCTATAAAAGAACTTTGGAAATTATTTATAAACAAAACGGAAAAGAACAAAAAAAGCGATTATCAAGAAAAAATTGTTGTATCAAACAGATAATTATGATATACTTATATTTGTTTAGGAATAGCAAAAGAGAGTCGAACCCATAAGGTTTATATCCACCCTCTTTCCGCTTCGACTGCGTTAAAGAAACTTGAAAGCCGTTAGGCTTCCGGCGTTCCTTTGCCTTGCCGAAACGAAAATATGATGAATATAAACTGCTCCGCACCCAAAATACAGCGGATTGCGTCTATGGGGACGATTCTTTTCCGCAGGAATACTGACGTATTTCAAGGAAAAAACCGTTCTCAGAGGCGCGAGACGGTGCGTTTTGGGCTTATGGGGTTCGACTCTCTTTTGCTATACAAACACAGGAGGTTTTATAAATGTCAACTGTTTATGAAAAATATTGCAGAGCTTATCAGGCTGTCATGAGAGCGGCGGTTAACGTCCTCGACTGGACCGAGCCCCAGCTTTTAAAAGGCGCTGGATGCGTAAAACAGCTTCCCAAGCTCATTAAATCAAAGGGTATAAACAAAGTTCTTGTCGTAACAGATAAGGGACTTATGGGTCTTCACCTTTTGGACGGAATGTTTGACGCTCTTAAGGCTGAGAACATTGATTATGTCGTTTACGACGACGTTCATCCCAACCCCACAATCGACAACGTTGAGGACGCAAGAGCACTCTATCTCGGAAACGAATGTCAGGCTATCATCGCCTTCGGCGGCGGTTCACCCATGGACTGCGCCAAGGGTGCCGGCGCGAGAATCGCACGTCCCGACAAACAGGTTCCTCAGCTCAGAGGTCAGCTTAAGGTTTTAAAGCCCATTCCCACCCTCTTTGCAGTTCCCACCACCGCGGGCACCGGTTCTGAGACCACAATCGCGGCGGTTATCTCCAACCCCAAAACTCATGAGAAAAACGCAATCAACGACCCGAGACTCCGCCCGAAGTATGCGGTTCTCGACCCCGAGCTTACGGTAGGACTTCCCCCGCACATCACCTCCACAACCGGTATGGACGCTCTTACCCACGCGGTAGAGGCTTATATCGGTCAGTCCAACACTAAGGATACCGAGGCGGCGGCTCTTAAAGCCACAAAACTTATATTCGCAAACCTTGAAGAGGCATATAAGAACGGCAAGGATCTCGAGGCAAGAGCGAACATGCTCGAGGGTTCATACCTTGCAGGTATTGCGTTCACGAGAGCATACGTAGGTTACGTTCATGCAATCGCGCATAACTTAGGCGGTATGTACGGCATTCCCCACGGTCTTGCAAACGCTGTAATTCTCCCCTACATTCTCGAGTATTACGGTTCGAGCGCACATAAGAGACTCGGCGAACTCGCAGTAGCCGCAGGACTCGACGTTTCGGGCAAGTCAGACGCTGAAAAGGCTCACATTTTCATCGAAGCTATCAAGCAGATGAACAAGGATATGAACATCCCGACCAAGTTCGAGCAGATTAAGGCTGAGGATATTCCGCTTCTTGCCGAGAGAGCGCTTAAAGAGGGTAACCCGCTTTATCCCGTTCCCAAGATTATGAATAAGCAGGAGTGCATGGAGATTATCAGAAATCTCATGGCGTAAAACTAAACAGTTTATTTTAACAACCGGCGGTTGATTTAATTTCAACTGCCGGTTAGTTGCGTATTATCGGTTTATTTATTATAATAAAATCAAAATAATAAGTAAAGGAACCAATATCATGACTCTTGCAAACCGTATATATTTACTAAGGACAAAAGCGGGACTTACACAGGAAGCCGCGGCAAAAAAATGCGGTGTTTCAAACCAGTCCGTTCAGAAATGGGAGAGCGATAAATCAAAACCCACAATAGAAAATCTCATAACGCTCTCGGAATATTTCGGCGTTTCACTCGACGAAATGCTGACAGGAAGCGTTCCCCGTCAATTCCGACCCTCGGCGAGGTTGAGGATTTTCTGAAAGATAAATAAATTAATACTGCAAACAAAAAACGGCGTCCGCCCGAATTTCGGGAGAACACCGTTTATTTATTGCATCATTTTACTCCGCCTTTTCGGACGTTGTTTCCGCCTTTGGAATGCTTATCGGGTCGACCTTGCAGATGAACATGAGGTTCGTCTCCATGTAGTCAGGCGCGGAGGTATAGATTCTGTTCTTCTGTCCGAGCTGAACCCACTTTGCCGTTCTTGCGATAAGTTCGTCATCAGAGGAAGCAAGCGTTATACTGTCGCTTGAACTCGACTGCGCGAGAGTATTAAGAGCGTTCGTAAGGTCTGTCATTGTCGATGTTGACATGAGCTTCGTTAAAACGTCTATAAGCTCCTCGTTATCGTCTAAGAACTTAGAAAGTTTTTCGAGTTCCTGCATAGTCTGAGGCAGATTTTCGAGAGCCTTTGCAACCTCGGGATCATCGAGAGCCTTCTGCAATTTTTCGAGTATCGGGGAAACCTCTTCCATCCCTTCGGAAATGCTCGAAAGCGACGAGAGAAGATTCTTAAGAAGCGGTACATTGGAAACCGTCGAAATAACGCTCTCAATGTCGCTCGACTGTACGGTTTCGAGGAATTTTTTAAGCGTTTCGATATCCTCGGACGTAAGCGTACTTCCCATTACGTCGAACAACGCCTTATTGTCGTTATAAAGTTTAGACGCACTCTTAATCGTGTCGGTAAGCTCCGAAAATGCATTTTGGTTTTCAAGGAATTTCTGAATAACGTTGTTGGGGTCGACCTGCGCGACGGTAGCTTTAAGCGCGTTCACCTGATTCAATACATCCTTTACGTCGTCAAGCGATTCGGGGAGGTTAACGTCAAGATCCATAGCGCATACGGGGAGGGTTACAAGGTACATGTCTCCGCTCTCGAAATTCGTAACGTCGGCAGTGAGAGTGAACGTATCGGGAAAAACAAGGTCCTTAAACTGTTCGTTGTCCGTGTCTATGCCGAGACTCTGATTGAGTCCGGGCGCGCCGACGAATCCGACAATTTCGTTGCTTCCGGTTCCGAGAGACATTCCCGTCGAGACCTTTATGTTCGAATATACGCCGTAATCAAGAATCATTCCGCCCGCAACGACTACGGGATTATAAATCGTAATTTTCTTGCCGTTTATTTCGACTTCTTCGCTTATATTATTCGTAAGTTTTATCTCCATTTTGAATTTACCGGACTTACCGGCTAAATCTTTAGGAGAAACCTCAGTCTCGTTAAGATAATACTTAATATTTGCGGTGACGGGCATCTGCTTATCCGACGTGCCGTTATAGTAAAGGTCGGTCGAGGATATGTTCCAGTACATTTTTCCATCCTCGGAAACGGGTGTGTTGTGCCCCTTTGAGTCCTTAACGTCTTTAAGATCGGTTGAATCGAGTACCTTTACGCCCGAAAGTTCGGTATGAAGATGATCCGTTACCGTAATGTATCTCGGCGAACCGTCGGGATTGAGATTAGCGTAGACAGTCTCCGATTTTTTAACCTTGTCTGTCGTCTGCGTATAAACGGGGTTTGTATATTCCGTAGTAGGCTCGTCGTCTGTTTTTGATGACGAACAGGAGGTGAATCCCGTCATCACGATTGCGGCTGTTGTAAATACGGAAACTATTGAAGCGAGTTTCTTCTTAATCATTTCTTTCTCTCCTTTTCCGCCTTTTTCGTTTGTTTGCTGTTCTTCTGTTTATCGTCTTTTTTCTGTGATTTTTGCAAATCCCTGTTTTTGAGCCTCTCTGCATGTTTTGCTTTACGCTCGGCACGTCTCTCGGCTCTTAACTGTTTCTGTTTTTCTTTCTGAACGTAAGGATTTCTCAAAACCTTTATCTCGTCCGCGGCGAGGTCAATGGTCTCACCCTCGGGTCCCTCTACTACGAGCGGAACGCTTCCCTTGTTTCGTTTCCAGCCTGCTGTCGTCTTTTCGATAACTTTATCGGAAACTATAAGAAGAGACGGCAGGAATACAATAATTACAAGTGCACTGACTATCGAACCTCTTGCAAGCAGGGCGCATATCTGTTTTACTATATCGATATCACTCAAAAGGTAAACGCCGAATGTCGCGCAGAAGAATACGAGCGCACTCTGGAATATAGACCTGTCCGCGGTATTCGCCGCTTTTTTCATTGCAGTGACCCTGTCCGGAGTGTGGCTTAATTCCTCTTTATACCTCGTTGTAAGAAGTATAGCATAGTCGACCGTTGCGCCGAGCTGAACACAGCTTACGACAGTGGGCGCGATAAACGGAATTTCCGAATTCATCAAAGTCGAAATCGACATATTCAGCATAATTGCAAGCTCGATTGAGACAACAAGGATAACGGGCAGAGAAACGGATTTTAAGCATACAGCAATAACCGCGAATATTGCCGCAATTGAGATGATATTCGTTACGACGAAATCAACGTTTGTAACATCTATCAAATCCTTCGTCATAACGCCCTCACCAGTCAGGAGCGAAGAACTGTCATAGCTTTTTGCTATTTTTGTTATTTCGTCAATCTGCGCGTTTATCGGGTCGGTCGCGGATTCATAGCTCGTGTTTATCATTATCATCTGCTTACCGCCCGTAGCCAGTATCGACTTTACGGAGTCGGGAAGTATTGTAGACGGAATACCGGAACCTACTATCGAATTCATACCCAGTACGCTTGTTACGCCGTCAACATTTTCAATCTCCTTAAGCATTTCGTTGACGTTATCGCCTGCAACCGAGTCGTCGATTATAAGGAAGTGGGTCGTTGTCATGCCGAATTCCTCTTTAAGAGTATTGAGCGCGACTATCGAATCCATATCGTCGGGCATCGACTTCATAACGTTATAATATTTAGGAACGTTGTGGTTTCCGATATAAGCGGGGATAATGAGAATAACAAATATAATCGCAAAAACCTTGCTGTGCTTTGTTGTGAATTTATTAATCGGTCTAAAGCTCGGTATGAGACTCTTATGAGTAGAAGAATAAATCTGTTTTTCGAATGTGAGAAGAAGCGCGGGAAGAACAACTACGACCGTTACAATTCCCAGTACAACGCCCTTAGCCATAACAAGACCGATATCAAGTCCGAGCGTCAGCTTCATGAAGCACAGAGCAACGAAACCGAACACCGTCGTAAGCGAACTACCAGCAAGAGATACGAACGTACTCGCAATAGCGTGAGCCATGGCGTTCTTATGGTCTCTCGGCGTTTTCATACGCTCCTCGGTATATCTGTCCATTAAAAATACGGAGTAGTCCATCGTAACGCCCAGCTGAAGAATAGCCGCGATACACTGCGTTATATACGATATCTGACCGAATATTATATTCGAACCCATATTGTAAATAACGGCAAGACCGAGAGCCGTGAGCAGTACGAACGGCAGAGCGAAGCTCTCCATTGTAAACATCAGTGCGCACAGCGACAGAATAACCGCGACGGCTACGTATACGGGAGCCTGTTTATTCGCAAGCTCTCCCGATTCTTCAAATATCGCGGACATACCGCTCATCATGCACTGCTTTGAAATAACGGATTTAATCTGTTTGACCGTGTTCAAAGTTTCCTTTGACGCGCTGGCTCCGTTATATCTTATAATCATCAGCGTGCTTTTACCGTCCTTTGAGTAAAGCATGCTCGAAAGAACATCAGGCATAATCTCCTCGGGAATAGGCGCGTCGAGAACGCTTCCGAGCCACATAACGTCGGCAACGCCGTCTATCTGCGAAACCTTTTCCTCTGTTTCCTTCATGTCGTCCCACGCCATGTCCTTCATGACGACTATCGACATGGACGCGCTGTGAAACGTCTCGTCGAGCACGGTCTCGCCCTGTACGGATTCGAGATCGTCCGGCAGATACGACAGGATATCATAGTTAACATACGTTGCAAAATAGCCTATGGCGGACGGGATAACGAGTATAAACGCAATAATCATTATCAGCTTGGGGTGTCCCGCGATCCACTGGGCAAGTTTATTTATCACTGTCAGTCAACTCCTTAGCTGTAAAATCTTTAAATATATATTCCATTAACGCAGATATAATAAACCCGTTTTTTAAACTAAATGTTAAATATCATTCGTCTGTTTATTAAATTTACAAATGATATTTAATTGACATATGTATATTACAAAAGCCCTCGGCTGTTGTTTAAACGAGTCAAGGGCTTTTTTTGCCTTTTAGAATTTAATTTTATCCTCAATATAGGAAACAAGCTCGCCTATGGGAAGTCTTACCTGTTCCATAGAGTCGCGGTCGCGCACTGTGACGCATCCGTCGGTCTCGGAATCGAAATCGTAAGTAATGCAGAAAGGCGTACCGATCTCGTCCTCACGGCGGTATCTCTTACCGATAGAACCGGTTTCGTCAAAATCCGTCATGAAGTTCTTGCATAACATATCGTAAACTTCGAGCGCCTTGGGCGAAAGTTTCTTTGAAAGCGGGAGAACGGCGGCTTTGTAGGGAGCGATCGCAGGCGAGAGATGAAGAACGGTACGAACGTCGTTTTTCTCCGCGTCGAGAACCTCCTCGTCGTAAGCCTCGCATAAAAGCGCGAGAACCGTTCTGTCAAGACCGTACGTCGACTCGATTATGAACGGAATATATCTCTCGTTAGTCTCGGGGTCGAGGTATTCGAGTTTCTGTCCCGAATACTCCTGATGTCTCGTAAGGTCGAAATTCGTTCTGTTGTGAGTTCCGTTGATTTCGCCCCATCCGAACGGGAAAAGGAACTCGATATCACAAGCGGCCTTAGCGTAATGCGCGAGTTTTTCGTGGTCGTGATATCTCAAATGCTCCGCGGGAATGCCGAGGTCGGTATAATATTTGAATCCGTATTTTTTAAAATACTCGTAAAGCTCCGCGTCAGTACCCTCTTTGCAGAAAGTCTGAAACTCCATCTGCTCAAACTCAATCGTTCTGAACGTGAAGTTGCCGGGGGTAATCTCGTTTCTGAAAGCCTTGCCTATCTGACCGATGCTGAACGGAAGCTTAGCTCTCATACTGCGCTGAACGTTCTGATAGTTAACGTACTCACCCTGCGCGTTCTCGGGACGAAGATAAATAATGCTCTTGGAGTCGTTCGTAACGCCTCTGTACGTCTGGAACATGAGGTTGAATTCGCGTATATCGGTGAAGTTGTGCTTACCGCAGTTGGGGCAGGGGATGTGATGATCCTTTATGTACTGGAACATCTCCTCCTTCGTCATACCGTCGGCATGCGCGTTCGGGTCGAAATCGTCTATAAGATTATCTGCTCTGTGACGCATTTTGCACTCCTTGCAGTCAAGAAGCGGGTCGGAAAAGCTCGCTACATGTCCGCTTGCCTCCCAAACGCGGGGATGCATGAGGATATCGGCGTCAACCTCGTAGCTGTTTCTGCGTTCCTGAATAAATCTCTTTCTCCACGTATCTTTTACGTTATTTTTAAGTCTCGCTCCGAGAGGGCCGTAGTCCCACGTATTCGCAAGACCTCCGTAGATATCGCTGCCGGGGAATATAAAGCCCCTGCCCTTGCAGAGAGCGACGATTTTTTCCATTGTCTTATCCTGATTGTTCATTGTTAAACCTCCCGAAAACGCAGACGGCTTCTGCGCTTCCTCTTATATTATAATAATATTATTATACCTTTATAAATTTGTCAAGTGTCTGTAAGTGGTGCTGTTATACAAGCTATTATAGAATTTGAAAGTAAAAATCCGTTTTTCGTAAGTCTTATTCCGTTTTCATCCGAAATAAGAAGACCCGCTTTTTCGAATTTTGAGCATTTTCGGCGCATTTCTTCTGGAATTTCGAATCCGAAACGATTTTTAACGTCCGCCTCTTTTAATCCGTCGGAAAGTCTTAATCTTAACATTACAAATTCGTTAAAATCCCCGCCGTACGATTCGAATTTCGCCTTTTCGCCTTTTATAAACGAATCGATATCGCGTTCATAATAAAAACGGCTGTTTCCTATAAACGAGTGCGCCGCGGGACCTATGCCGAGATACTCTTCATCAAACCAGTATTTTAAGTTATGACGGCTTTCGTACGATTCATAGGAAAAATTCGAGATTTCGTACTGTTTCATCCCGTTTTCTTCTAAAAATCCGCACAGCGACAGGTACATATCGCACACCTCGTCCTCGTCGGGGAGAACGAGTCTATCGCCCATTTTCGCAAAATG
>ERZ808240.3585-NODE-3585-length-14867-cov-3.976843_pt1 | contig 14867 bp, 16 predicted proteins | sample MGYA00521084_ERZ808240 | MGnify/ENA primary metagenome ERZ808240 (study PRJEB31516, sample SAMN03275571) | gut metagenome | biome: mammalia-associated habitat; material: feces | host: Papio cynocephalus | place: Kenya | collected 2012-08-06 ... | reverse complement strand
GATTGGAGCAAAAAATGAAAAAAGATATTAAATTCAGCACACGCATGGCATCCGCTGACCGTGAGAGAATCAAGGCTCTGGCGGCGAAAGCCGGAATGTCCATGAGTGATTACGTCACCGCCTGCTGTCTCGGCAAGCGGATCGTTGTCCTCGACGAGCAGAAAGAACTGCTCCGGCAGCTCAAGGGCATCGGCAGCAACGTCAATCGCCTCACCATCCTTGCCAACATGGGTAAGGTGCAGGTCATCAGTCTGGACAAGGCCGCACAGGAATTATCCGAGGTCAGCGCCGCGCTGCGTGCGGCAGCGGAAGGTCGGTGAGCCGTATCGCCATCGTACATTTCGTGAACTACAAAAAGGGAACGCAGTCCCGCGCGTCCATGGCCGGCGTCCTGTTCTATGTCGCACAGCTCAAGAAAACCGCTTGGGAGGGCGAGCCGCTCGTCAGCGGCATCAACTGCCAGCCCCAAAGCGCCTACGATGATTTCATCAATACAAAGTTGCTCCACCGCAAGGACAGCGGCACGATGTTCTACCACATGGTGCAGAGCTTTCTAAAAGGTGTAGCAGTCGATCCTCGGCAGGCCCATGAAGCCGCGCGGCGGCTGGCGGAATACTTCGAGGGCTGCGAGGTGCTGGTCTGCACCCACGTTGACCGGGAGCATATCCACTCCCACTGCGTCATCAACTCCGTTAACTTTGAGACAGGCAAAAAGCTGCACATGGCAAAGGAACAGCTGCAAGAGTTGATGCGGCGCAATGACGCGATCTGTCAGGAACTGGGACTGCCTGTGTTCCAACCCGCCAACCGCCGTCACGCCCACGGCATGAACGGTGCGGAATACCACACGGCGCTCAAGGGGCAGAGCTGGAAGCTGCGGCTCATGAACACCATCGACGAGTGCATAAAATACGCCGCCGACAAAGACGCTTTCATTTCCCTGATGGAGTCCGAGGGCTACGCTGTCCGCTGGGAGAGCAGCCGCAAGTACATCACCTACACCACCCCGGAGGGCATGAGGTGCCGGGACAGTAAACTGCATGAGGACAAATATCTCAAGGAGGTCATGGAACATGAATTCAGAATACGCGCAGAACTCGTCAAGAGAAAACTGCGAACAGCGGAAACCGATAGAGGAATTGAAGCGGATGAATCCGTCGAACAGCGCGCCGCAGAATACGCCGCAGGCGATACAGCCCATCGTGATCCAGTGCGATCTGCCGCAGACGCTGAACAAGCTGGCAAAGCAGGCGGACGGGATGAACTTGGAACTGGAGGAGATTCGAAAAAACGCTGCCAGAACTGAAGCCGTATATCGACCTGATGCCGGTGCAGAAGTCTCTGACCGAGATGCAGAAATTGCTGACGGAGATGAACAAACTGCTGGAACGGGTTGGGAACCTGAGCGAGAAGTATTCTTCCAAATGGGGCGACTGGCTTCCGGATTTCAGCCTGCCGGTTGTCACCAAGTGAATCATGCTGGTGCTGATCCTTGGCACGGCAGCACTGGCCGGGTGGTATAGTGCGGCGGCGATCCGCAGTTTGTTCCTCTGATCCCTGCGGTGGCCGGGCTGACCGTCGCAGGAACACTTCTTCAACACCATCTCCGGCACCAACGGTATCTTAGGAGCGGCAGACGGGGCCCTGGTCTTGCACAAGGACAAGCGCACAAGCGAGGGCGAGGACGCCATCCTTGAGGTGGTGGGACGCAACCAGCTGCAGATGCAGCTTCGCCTGCGTTTTAACCCTACCCATAGTCTTTGGCAGGTGACGGAGGTGGAAACGGAGCCATTCAAGGAGCCTCCGAACCCACTGTTGGAACTTCTTTCCCGGCTGGTAAATGAAGATAATCTCTCATGGAGCGGAACGGCAACGGAGTTGGCACAGTGTCTTTCGACCATGGACAACGCACAGAATCTTTCGCCAAACCGGATCGTGCGGACGCTGAATGTGCGGCAGGATAACCTGCTGCAAAAGTACGGCATTCGCTACGGCTCCCGGCGCACGAAGGATGGAAAGGTCATCCTTCTGCGGTGGGAAGGTGTACGGTAATGTACGATATGTACGGTAAAAATGGGAGAGGGGTATCCCCCGAAAATACCGTACATACCGGACATACCGTACACCAGCGGGCTGAATGTCCTGCCGCACCGACAGGGCATTTCGCCCGCTTTAGGGGGTCCAGAGGGAACGGCTGGCACACGGACTTTGAGGCAAAGTCTAGTGTGTTATCCCCGTCACGGCGGGGGACGGGAGAAAATGCGCGGGAAGCAGCAGCCCGCGCATTTTAAGACCGAGTCGAAAAAGAAGAACGGCAGATAACGGTATCGCCATCTGCCGGACGCGCTTTTTCAGAGAGCCGTGACAGGGATTCTCCGTTCCCCGGCCTCCCAGACTATAACAAGGGAGGTTCACATGGCATACGCCATTTTACGATTTGCAAGACACAAGGGCGGCGCGTCCAAGGCGTTGAGTGCCCACCATGAGCGGACAAAGGAGGTCTACGCCTGCAATCCGGATATTGACCCGGAGCGCACAAAACAGAATGTTCATCTGGTGACGCCCCGCTGGAGCTATGAGCAGGAGATCAACCACCGCATCCGCATGGCAGGCTGTCGGGTGCGAAAGGACAGCGTGAAATTCGTGGACACGCTGGTAATGGTCAGCCCAGAGTTTGCCAAGACCCACGAAGCGGAAATGCCGGAGTATTTTATGCGAGCCTTCGACTTTCTGAAGAAGCGTGTGGGGGAAGACAATATCATTTCTGCCGTGGTACACATGGATGAAAAGACGCCCCACATGCACCTTTGCTTTGTCCCGCTGACAAAGGATAAGCGGCTGTCCGCAAAGGAAATTCTCGGCAGCAAGAAGACGATGATCCGCTGGCAGGATGATTTCTACGCCTGCATGGCGGAGCGGTGGCCGGAACTGGAGCGCGGCACGCCTGCGATGGAGACCAAGCGCAGGCATTTGACACCCCAGTGGTACAAGACGGTAACGGCGATGGACAAGAATCTGGAGAAGTTGGAAAGCACACTGAACGGCATCAATGTACTGAACGCCGGAAAGAAGCGTGAAGAGGCCGTTGCGCTGCTGGCGCAGTTGCTGCCGGATGTAGAGTCCTTTCAAGCTGAGATACAGCAAATGCAGGAGGCTGTGTCGCACTCGCTCTCCATGCAGCGGAACAGCGCCGAGGAAAACGAAGAATTGAAAGACGAACTGACTGCCAAGCGTCGCAGGAGCGCCGAGCAGCGTGCAAAACTCGCTGTGTTAGAGAATCGCTACAAGCGGCTGGAGCAATTACTTTACAAAATTCCTCAGGAAAAATTAGGGAAGCATCTGCCTAAACAGAAAGGACATCAGCGCTAATGCGCATTGACAACATTCCTTTCAAGGAATATGCCATGAATGTCTGAAGTGCATTGTATTCGACATCAAATTTTACCGGCTGGGGAACGGCGAATCTCCAGTGAATGAGTTCTTGGATAGCCACCAATGAAACCTTCGTAAAGTGTGCAGTCGAGATCGGTAAAATTACCGGACATGAGATTTCCACTCCGGCGGAGGCTCGCAAAATTCTGGGGGTCAAAAACCTGATGCAATCCCGTCTATAGGAGTCACAAATGCGCACATAAGCTGTCTGTGCAGAGCTGATGCCCGGCATCAGACATGAGCATGATATACACTCCACTTGTTAGTTAATATTATTAAGTCTTTCTCAGAACACTCAATCACTTACGATGGTGGTTAAGCGTTTTTTTAATTCGGCGCAGCGGGACAGATAAAAACTAATAATATTGATATATAAAACGACGCCCCGTGTTATGCAATATAACACAGGGCGTTCTTCATCAGTATGAGAGAAAAAACATGGGAGAAGGTACGGAATCTATAGTATTGAATTATTGGGCAATGCAGGCCATGCCGCGGTTCAGTGCCTCCATATTCAGGGGGACCAGTTTGGCCTTCTTGCCGGTGAACATCTCAGTAATCATGTGCTCAATGGTCTCCTTTTTCAGAACGCCGGTCGCCGCCACATAAGCACCCAGCATAACCATGTTGCCAACCTTGGGGTTTCCCAGCTCCTTGGCAATATCGTCGCAGGGAACATAGACAACCTTCACATCCGTGCGGCTCACCTTGTCGTGGACGATGCTGCTGTTGACAAACACCGTGCCGCCGGGGACCACATCCCCCTCGAACTTGGCAAGAGAGGGGCGGTTCATCACAATGATCTCCGTGGGGCTTTCCACCAGCGGTGAGCCAATGCGCTCGTCGCTGAGGATCACGGTGCAGTTGGCCGTGCCGCCGCGCATTTCCGGGCCGTAGGACGGGACCCAGGACGCTTCCAGATCCTCCGCAACGCCTGCTTCCACCAGATTCTTGCCGATGGACATCACGCCCTGTCCGCCAAAGCCTGCCAGAATGATCTCCTTTTTCATCTCACTGCACCTCCTTGACAACACCCAGAGGATAATACGCGGCCATGTTCTCCATCAGCCACTTGTTGGCCTCCAGCGTCTCCATGCCCCAGTTAGTGGGGCATGCCGCCAGAACCTCGACGAAGGTAAAGCCCTCCCCGGTCATCTGCTTTTCAAAGGCCTTTTTCAGCGCCTTCTTCGCCTTGTTCAGGTGGGGAATATCCGTCACGCACACGCGCTCGGCATAGACGCAGCCGTCCAGCGTGGACAGCATCTCCGCCACCCGCATCGGCATACCGGCCTGCTCCACCGTGCGGCCCAAAGGCGCGGTGGTGGCCCGCTGGCCGATCAGAGTTGTGGGAGCCATCTGGCCGCCTGTCATGCCGTAAATGGCGTTGTTGATGAACACGGTGGTAAACTTCTCCCCCCGCATGGCGGCATGGACGATCTCTGCCGCACCGATGGAGGCAAGGTCGCCGTCGCCCTGATAAGTAAAGACAGGCTGGGTGGGATGGGTCCGCTTGATGGCCGTGGCCACAGCGGGAGCGCGGCCATGCGCCGCCTCCACCGTATCGCATGCAAAATACTTGCCTGCAAACACGGAGCAGCCAACAGGACAAACGCCGATGGTCTGATCGACAGCCCCCATTTCTTCCAAGACTTCCGCAATCAGCTTATGGACAATACCGTGACTGCACCCGGGACAATAATGCAGTTCTGTATCCTGCAGGCCCTTGCTCTTTTCATAAATCGTTGTCATCTCACTTGACCTCCTTGCAGGCATCCAATGCAGCCTTTTCCACTTCAGACACATTGGGAATCACACCGCCAAAGCGGCCATAGAACGTCACGGGTTTCCGCTCCGCAACCGCCAGCTTCACATCGTCCAGCATCTGCCCCATACTCATTTCCACATCCACAAACACCTTGACCGATGTCTGCTCCGCGATCTGACGCAGCCGCTCCATGGGGAAAGGCCACAGCGTGATTGGGCGAAACACGCCTGCCTTCACGCCTTGCTTACGCAGATTTTCAGCCGCAGTCTGGGCAATCCGGGCGGGGGTGCCATAAGCGACAAACACTACCTCGGCGTCCTCCAGCATCAACTCTTCCCAGCGGCGCTCATTTTTCTCCATCGCCGCGTATTTCTCCTCCAAACGGCGGTTGTGCTCTTCGCAGGAGGGGGCGTCAATGAACAGGGAGTTGATGAAATTATTGTGCGCACGCCCATTCCGGCCAGAAGCGGCCCAATCCTTTGCGGGCAGCTGGCGGGGGGTATGTTTCTTCCAGATGATGGGCTCCATCATCTGGCCGATGAGGCCGTCCGCCAGCACCATCACGGGGTTGCGGTACTGGTCGGCAATGTCAAAGGCGTCAAACATCAGATCGACGGCCTCCTGAATGTTGGCGGGAGCCAGCGTCACCGTGCGGTAATCGCCGTTGCCGCCGCCCCGGGTGGCCTGATAATAGTCGCCCTGAGCAGGCTGGATGGAACCAAGGCCGGGGCCGCCGCGCATCACATTGACCACCACAGCAGGCAGCTGCGCACCCACCATATAGCTGATGCCCTCCTGCTTCAGGCTCACGCCGGGGGAAGACGATGAGGTCATGGCCCGGATGCCGGAGGCCGCTGCGCCATAGACCATGTTGATGGCGGCCACCTCAGACTCGGCCTGCACGAACACGCCGCCGGACTGCGGCATTTTCAGGGACATGTACTCAGGGATCTCATTCTGCGGGGTGATAGGGTAACCGAAGAAGCCACGGCAGCCGGCTCGGATAGCCGCTTCAGCAATGGCTTCGCTGCCCTTCCAAATTTCTCTTTTCATTGGGATAGCTCCTTTCAGTCTTTTTTGATGGTGATGATGGAATCCGGGCAGATCTTCGCGCAGCTTGCACAGCCGACGCACTGACTCTCGTCTGCGCAGGCGGCGGGATGATAGCCCTTAACGTTTGTTATATCCTTGTCCAAGGTCAGGATGTGCTTGGGGCAGACGGAAACGCACAGCTCGCAGCCCTTGCAGCGATCCTGATTGAATGTCAAATGAATTGCCATGTTTTATCTCCTTTCCTGATAGCTCCTTATTCCCACGGTTTTTTCATATAGACCCGAATGGGGAACACCGGCCGGACAGACTGCTCTGCCGCCTGTGCCAGCGCCTCGGATGCCATGTGGCAGGCAATGGGGATACCCGTCTCTTTGGAAACCTCGGCCAGTAGTTTTGCTCCGGTCAGAATGTCCTCCAATTCCGTTTCGGTACACAGATGGGTATTGTTGACGAGGCCGGTGATGGGTAGGCCCACGACGGCCTCTATGCTCCTGACATAAGACACCGCCTTTTCCGAGGTATCTGTCAGGGGGCGGTTGGCATTGACCACGCAGACAATCTGCGCACCGCAGGCTTTCAGCTGGCGACGGTAGCGAGCCAGCACCCGGGCGCCGGAGGCATCGCCGCCGATGTCCAAAACGCCGTACAGCCGCTCATCGTCAAACAGCCGCATGACCTCCGCAGGCATGGAAGGCACATCCGCGTCCACGCAATTCTGAGAACTGCTAATCAGTTGTATCCCCCGACTGTTAAACAGTTCCTTACATTCCCGGGATCGAAAATAGGGATCCACCACATCCAAATCCGCTAAAGCGGTAGGATGGTCCTTCGCAAGTTCCAGCGCCAAATTGACGGAAAACTCCGTTTTCCCGCTGCCAAAATGGCCCACAACCACCGTCAGCCGGGATGTGTCCTTCCATAGCTCATTCATCACTTAAATAACCTGCTTTTCTTTCAACCCTCTGCTGAAACATAAAACTTTCACAATAGGCCTGCCGGAAATGATACTCAGATCGCAACACGGCAATTTTTAAAAAATGTATTTCAACTTTGCTTATTGCATAGACATACACGGTTCTGCCCAATAAATACATCCGAAACATAGGCTGAATTAGCTGTGACTGTATGATCCTGCCAATCCAAAAACGAGAAAGCACCTGCCGTTTTCTTTAGGACCAGCGCGTTTTTCTGAAGGTCCAGCTTCACGCCCATCTTCTCCGCCGGAGTGTCCAGCACGGCTGAAAACACATGGTCAAGACTTTCTCCCGCCGCGATCATGGCCGAAAGGATGTACTCCAGATTTTGAACCTTATATTTCGGTTCGCCCCACATAAATCCGGCCAGATCCGTGCTGAGCGTATCAAACTCCATGCCTGCCGCAGCGGCTTTTTGATAGACATCCCAGGAGAAATGCTTTCCCGCGTAGGCTACATCCATAAGGATCCCCTGCTTTTTTGCCTGAAAGAAGACAGGCTTCGCGTTTCTCTGTGCGTCCAGCAGGAACGGCCGGTCATCAAAGCCGGAGTAAATATGGGTGATAACATCTCCCGCGCGGAGGTACTCCACCAGTTCCTCAAAAGATAGGTACGCCCCGGACACATGGACCATGATCTGGCACCCCGTGGCATCCGCCACGGTTTTGGCCACCTTCATCAGTGCCCGGTCATTTTCAAGATCGTATCTTCCAAGCTGCACTTTCACGCCCATGCAGGTTTTCTGATCGGCTTTCCGCACGGTTTCAGTCAGCCTGGAGATGTCAATGTTTTCCGGCTTTGTCAGATGCTCGAGATCTGGCGGGTAGACCGTCAACCCCTCCGGCAGAATGGAGATATAGGAGCGCATTTCAACATTGCCGCTGGCCTTCCAAAATGTGTCCGCACTGTTCCAGTCATCATATCCAAAGCTGCCCGCATCCACAGCCGCCACGATGCCGTTGCTGTACAGCATACTGTCAGCGACGCCGAGTCCGGACTTGGGCGCCCAGAAATGCGTGTGAAAGTCCACAAGGCCCGGAACAATCAGATCGTCCTCTGCCAGCTGCTTTGTATAGCTTGCATCGCCTTCGATACCGATGGAAAACGTGCTGTTTCTATGAAATTTCCCATCCTTCCAGATCTTTCCGCCGTTAAACGTATATGTATGCTTCATCATAAACGCTCCTTCTCAGCAAAGGCCAAGCGTTCCCAGAATAACCGCCAGAACGCCGCCCAAAATGTTGAATACGACTGTTGTCATAAAAATGTCCCAATAGGATTCCTTATGGGTCACGCCGATCACGGCAAGCATGGTCATAACGCCGCCGCAGTAGGGCATGGAATCCAATCCGTTTGCAGAAATGGCTGCGATCCTGTGGAGCACTTCCGGATTTGCGCCTGTGGCCAGGAAGGTATCCGCAAAGGTGGCGAGGGCCGCGCTGATGCCGCCGGAGGCAGAGCCTGTGATACCGGCCAGCAAGTTAACCGCGATGCATTCGAAAACGTAGGGGTTGCCGACCGTCAACCTGCTCAGACCCGCCACCAACGTGGAGAATGCGGCGGAGGCGCTTACTACGGAGGTAAAACCGACGGTCAATGCGGTGTTCATGGAAGCGCCAATGGAATTGAACGCCCCATCGTTCAGGGTCTCCCGCACCTTGCCGTTCAGGCGCTTATAATACAGGGCGACGGAGAGGACCACTGCGGCAGCCAAGCAGCGGGTGACCTCCCATTGCAGAAAGATGATCAGGACGATCAGCGTGACCAGAGGTAGCAGGGACACCGCCAGGCCGGGAAGGTCGTCATAATTCACGGCGTTCATGGAGCTTTCGTCCTTTTCCGTCAGCACAAAGTGCTCCCCGGCCAGTTTCGCCGCCTTTGCGCGGCGGTTCATATAAAACAGGCTGATGACGAAAATGAAAACGGAACAGATCACGCCAATCACGGGAGCCGCCGTCGCAGTCGTTCCGAAATACTGGGTCGGAATGATATTCTGCATCTGCGGAGACCCCGGAAGGGCTGCGGTGGCAAAGCCCCATGCGCCGATGGCGATGCAGGCGGGAAGCAGTCGCTTGGGAAGGTCGGCCTCCTTGAACAGAGCCAGCGCAACGGGATATACCACAAATACGACCGCACCGGCACTGACACCACCATAGCACAGCACGCCCGTAGAGATGATGACCGCCGCAATGGCGTTCCTGCTTCCGATCAGCCGCAGAAGTACCCTTGAAATAGTAAATGCCGCGCCGGACACCTCCATGATCTTTCCAAAAACGGAGCCCAGCATAAAGATCAGAAACCACTTGGCCAGAAAGCTGGTCGTACCGGGCATAAAGGTGTTCATCAGGGTATCGAAAATTCCCAGCCGGGAGGTAATGGCCACAATGATCGCGCAGATAGGGGCTGAAATGAATACGCTCCACCCTTTCATGCTCGTGTAAACAAGCACGCACAAAGCCAGCAATACACCAATGATAGATAAAATGTTCATATTCCCGCTCATCTCCTTCATATCAAATCTGATACCTGTTGCTTGATTTTCCTCAAACCCCTTGTTGAAAACTGTATTTACTGTCGCAGCGCGGAAGCCACCTGGTGCATCAGTTCCTGCGTGGGCAGTTTTTTATCAATGGCGCTGACACCGGCAATCAGGCGGTATACATCCACATGTTCTTCCTCCGCCACCTGGTGAAACAGCTTCAAAAACTGACTATGGCAGCCGGTAAGGCCCAGCACAAGATCTTCCGGGCATACCGCAGTATGGTAGTGATATTCTTTCATAGCCGGAATCAGCGTATGATCCAGGTATGCCAGCAGTTTAAAGAGGTCCACACCGGTCATAAGGCCCTTCCGCATCAGCGTGGCAGCCGCCAATTCCGTGGCGCAGTTACCTGCGGATCGGGCCATGCCTAGCAGACCGCCATCAATCTCATCCGCGCCGGCTTCGGCTGCGGCAAGCGCGTTGGCCTGAGACAAGCCCAGGTTGCTGTGCCCGTGAAAGCCAACAGGAACAGAAACCGTATCCTTGAGCGCCTTCACATATTCCGCAGCGTCCGTGGGATACATATAACCGGCACTATCCATGATCGTGATCGCATCAATACCTGCATTCTCCAGCATTTTTGCTTCTTTTGCAAGCTCATCCGGTGTGCAGATGTAGGCTTTCATCAAAGAATAGCGGCAGAAAAGCCCTGCCCGCTTGACCATCTCCACAGCATGGACTGCTCTTTCACCGTCACCTGCCGCAATTCCAACGCGGATAAAGGAAAGACCGTTGTCCCGGGCCATTTTTACCTTGTCCTCGTCTGCGTTCTTTGCCAGCAGGAACATGCCAAGCCGCCCTTTTTCTGCATAGGGAGCCGCCAGCTTCATGTATGCTTCGTCATCCAACGGAGCGGCCGCGCCCTGCTCATAGCTGCCGATCCCTTTTGCGTTGCCGAACTCAATATCCGGGATTCCGCAGGCGATCAGGTTTTCGATCATGCTCACGGTCAGACCGGCGGAAAAACCGTTTCCGACTACATTTGCGCCGTCACGCAGCGTACAATCTAAAATTTTCATAGGATGCCTCTTTTCAATCATGTCAGATTTGTTATAATATCAGAATCAGAAAATGCCGCTTTTGCCGCATGCTTTGACTTTGTGGGAGGATGGCCGTTGTGACGAATATACAGATCGAGTCCTTTCTGATGCTCTGCAAGTATATGAACATCTCCGCCGCGTCGGAGGCCCTCTTTATCACGCAGCCGGCGCTGAGCCGCACCATCCGCTCCCTGGAAAAGGAGCTCGGTTATCAGCTGTTTGTCCGGAAGCAAGGGACCCGGCACATGTCGCTCTCTCCGGAGGGCGAGGAGTTTTATACAATCGCGTCCGGCATGAAGCGCCTTTACACACAGGCAAAGGAGATCCACAGCAAGTCCCTTCACCGCTCCTTCCATATAGCGGCGTCGCCCTCATTATTTCGGATGTTCCTCCCGGAAGCCTGCATCCGCTTCCGGAAGGAACACCCAGATGTGGAGCTCGCGGTCGATATGCTGCACTCCAACGCCTCTTTTCAGCAGGTCCGCACGGGCCGGATCGATATGGCCCTGGTATGCGAGAATTACATTGATCCTGCCGTCCGGAGCGTGCCCCTGTTCCGGGAGGACATCGTGCTGATCTGCAGCAGGGGGATGTTTCCTGACGGTCCCGTTCACCCCTCCTGCCTGGACCGCTCCAAAGCGGTCATTATCAAATGGAATCCCGAGTACCGCTACTGGTTTGAACACTGGTTCGGAAAGGATTTTGAGGTTCCGCAGCTGCATCTGATGTCCGCCAATTCCGAATTTTTCCGTTACCTCTCGGATTTCTGGGCGATCCTCCCGTCCTTTTTTGCCTCGCAGGTCGTTGACGATGCAGACGTTGAGTTCCATCAGCTGACAGGCACGGTCCCCAGCCGGTTTTGCTATTGCATCTACCCGCCGGACAGCAAGCAGGACCTGCAGCAGGAGATCGTCCGCATCCTGCGCAGCAGCATCCCGGACACGCCCACAATACACCCCATGTAGCGTTATGCCAGCAGCTTAGCGGCAAAGGACGCCACGATCAGGATGATCGAGCCGCCGATCCGGGAGGATATCTGCGCAAAGGGCATCAGATTCATCCGTCCGGAGGCGCCGAGGATCATAATATCTCCGCCGCCGCCGGAATTTGCCATGCACAGCCCCGCCGTAATGGAGGACTCCACAAAATTCATTTTCAGGAGATAGCCCACACCGCCTGCCACGGCTGCGATCACAGCCACGATCACCACAATGATCACAAAATAGGCAGGATTTGTCAGAACGGCAATGGTCGATTTGATGTTCAGGCTCACCATGCCTGTGGCAAACAGGATGGGCGTTGTTCCCCAGCCAGCGATGAATTCATACCAGGCTGTGCAGCTTTCCCGAAGGAAATCCGGACACAGGCCGCTGAGCTTGAACGCGATCAGGAGGATGCAGACCCATGCGTAGGCGTGGATGTCCGACCAGACCAGCTTGTTGAGGATCGTGCCCAGCAGGTAGAACGCGGAGGAGAGCATCAGGCCCACCGCCATCTTTTCGTATGTAGGCTGCACCGCTGTTTCACCGGCATAGTCGAGCCCCTTGACACCCTTCTGCATGATGCTGCCCTGTCCGGAGAACCCCCTGAAGGGCTTATCCGGATTTTTGCCTACTGCATTGTACACAACGGCGATCAGGATGCAGAGGACATTGGCGATCGTGACCGCCGGGACCATTGCAGACAGATAGTCCGCCGGGTCGCCGCCCAGCGCGTTGGCGTAGATCTGGGACATGGGAACCGCACCTGCACCCGTTCCAGCCCCGCAAATTGGCAACGCAATAGTCAGGACTGCATCACGGAATCCGAAGCCTGCTGCGGCGCCCACCGCTCCCGCTACCAGCGTTCCTGCCGCCAGCGCAGCCAGCAGCGGCAGCATATAGCGGATGATCGCCTTCCGCAGGAGTTCCGTATCCATGCCCAGGATACTGCCGGTCATTAAGGCGGCAATAAAAAGATCCAGGAAGTTATAGCCATTCAGGAAATTTGTCATCAGCCCCATGACCGGCTCCGGGACCGCTCCGAAATAGACGAGAAACGCCGGTACGAGCATGCACAAAAGGACTGGCGCGCCAAGGGTGCAGCCAATTTTTGTCGTATTGCCCAGCCAGGTCAAAAGATACCCGGCCAGAGCCGCGAATGTGATGCCCGTCAGCATATTGTCAGGCATTACGCCAAATGAGATCCCTACGCCAAAGACTAAAAGGCAGAAAAGATAGAGCGGCAGGGGCATACCGGCAATGCGGGGAAGCTGTTTTTTTTCGACTTCGTGTTGCATGTTCTTGTTCTCCTTTCTCTTTGCCTGGATGGGGGAATTTACTTGAACGAACCCTCGATCTTCTCGATCTCCGCGATGGTGCCGGCAAATACGTCCAGATTGTCCCCAGCCGCCTTTTGGCGTTCATGCTCAATTTCACCGGGAATAAACACACCCGCAGAATGTGGCCGGGGCTTATCGTTTTTCAGGAGGTCGAACCATTCCTCAATGCGCTTTTCAAATTCATCCAGCGGCATGAACCGCTTGATGTCCAGGACAACGATGAAATAGCCAACGCCGGATACATTCCCCGTATTGAACATATCGCTGACCTGATAGCTGAATTTTGCCCCGGACAGAAGCCCTGCCAGAACATCGATGATCATGGACATGCCCATGCCCTTGTGAGCGGCCATGGGCATAATACCGATTCCGCTCTTATATGCGTCCACCGCCTCCTGTGCATCGGTGGTGTCCGCTCCGTTTTTGTCCATGGCCCAGCCCAGCGGGATACTCTTCCCCTCTTTGGCGTACATCATAATCTTACCCATAGCAGAGGCACTGGTTGCAATATCCAGCAGGAAATTGCCGTACTTCCCCGCTGGGAAGGAAACTGCAAAAGGACTTGTCCCTAGCAACTTTGTCATGCCACCCGTCGGAGCGACGGCAGGGCCTGCGTTGCTGGCCAAAAACGCAAACATTCCATCATTGGCGGCTCTGTTCGTGTAATAGCCGGCCGCGCCTAAATGGTTTGCATTGTTTACCACAGCAACAGCCAGTCCACTCTTCTTGGCCTCTCCTGTGCAAAACTCCATAACCCGTTCTGCAAGCACTGCCCCCAGTGCATTATCGCCGTCCACAGCATACAGGTTCGTCCCAAGGTTTTTAATTTTGATATCCGGTGTTTTCGTGACCTTTCCATTGGAGATGCGGCTGTAAAGGGCCGGGAAGCGCATGAGACCATGTGACTCACGCCCCTGCACCTCGGCTTCCACCAGCGTATCTGCTACAATCAAAGCATCCTGCTGCGGAATCCCTGCTTTCTCAAGCATGGAAGCCATACGTGTGCGAATTTCACTCGCACTTACGATAATCCTCGACATAGTATCTCTCCTCTTCATAACGTTTAATATGGTTGTCAAATTCTGCGGCGCCGCTCTTCCTGTTTATTTATAACAAAACCGACAAGGAAAGTGAAATGCCGTTTTTACATGATGACATATAACATTTTTGCTATATATTTCGAATTGACCGGTCGATGTGTTTTTTCATCTGCAATATTATTGTGGCCGTTTTCAATGTATTTTCTATGCTGCGGCTTTTCCCGCCTGCCGATAGAAAAGTGAATGAAGCAATCCCCCATATGCCGCTGTGAAAACATACCTAGAGTCGTTGGAACATATCACCTGACCTCGTCATAAAACATTGGCTGGCCGCCGTTTTAAATTCAAAACAGCGACCTGATTTAGTGTGGCCTTTTTTGCACACCTAATTATTTTGAAATTTCTACTTGACTTTTCTTAGCAGGTCTTCAAAAAGAAAGCCAGCGCATGAGTGAACTGCTACCATTCAAGACAATGTCATTAAGTTTGCTCTCAAGACGCTCAATCACTTATGATAGTGATTGAGCGTTTTTATTTCACCGCAGAGGACATATAAGAATAATATTTTTCATAAAAACGCTTGACAAATCGATAAAAATCGAAGGCTCCGCCTTGAAAATGACGACATTTTTAAAGGCGGCCTTCCAAGTAAAAAGAAAATTATATCCAGAATGTGTTCGGTCTGCGTTGTTCCACGCAAT
>ERZ808240.3582-NODE-3582-length-14872-cov-4.247081_pt1 | contig 14872 bp, 9 predicted proteins | sample MGYA00521084_ERZ808240 | MGnify/ENA primary metagenome ERZ808240 (study PRJEB31516, sample SAMN03275571) | gut metagenome | biome: mammalia-associated habitat; material: feces | host: Papio cynocephalus | place: Kenya | collected 2012-08-06 ... | reverse complement strand
CTTCACTCTGTGCGATCTCATTTTCATGATGTGGGAAGATCAGATCCTCACCACCTGCATGAATATCAATGATATCTCCAATATATTTCTTAGACATAACAGAACATTCCAGATGCCAGCCCGGCCTTCCCTCACCCCACGGTGACTCCCAGAACGGCTCTCCCTCTTTCTTTGGCTTCCAGAGAACGAAATCCAGTGGATCTTCCTTCTCATCCTGACCGGAAACCTTAAGCTGGTGATTCTCTGCTCTGTGTCCGGATTCCAGATCATCGATATTTTTATGAGATAATTTACCATAATCTGCAAAGCTTCTGGTACGGAAATATACAGTACCATTTACTTCGTATGCATGACCTTTTTCGATCAGAGTCTTGATCATCTCAATCATATCCGGGATCTCCTCGGTAGCCTTTGGATGTGTTGTTGCTTCCTGTACATTCATAGCTGCCATATCCTTCTTTGTCTCTGCAATGAAACGCTCAGAGATCACCTTGGAATCAACACCTTCTTCATTTGCACGCTTGATGATCTTGTCATCTACATCTGTAAAATTGGATACATAATTTACATCGTATCCCTTATATGTGAGATACCGTCTCAATGTGTCAAATACGATCATTGGTCTTGCATTTCCGATATGGATATAATCATATACGGTAGGTCCGCAGACATAGATTCCTACTTTACCTTCATTGATTGGTACAAATTCTTCTTTTGTTCTTGTAAGCGTATTAAAAATCTTCATGGGAATCCTCCAATAAATATAGTTTTTGTTTTCGCCTGTCCTTCTTTCGAAGCAGTTTAACCATGCGTTATAGATTACGCATAAAAAAGAAAAAACCTGGAAAAAACTTCCAGGTTATCAAATAGCAGTTCATAGGGGAATCGAACCCCTGTTTTCGCCGTGAGAGGGCGACGTCTTAACCGCTTGACCAATGAACCATATATCTTAGCGACTTGTTTAATATACCAGAAGCCACGATAAAATGCAAGCTTTTTTTCAGTAAATTTACATTTTTTTATACTGACCATATTTTAGCTTGTAATAAGTGCATTGTCAATGAAATACAAGAGCATCTTTTTACATTCGCTTTTCTTCATAGACAGAAACAATACCTTTTATCTGCCAAGTCCTGGTTCTGTATTCTTTCATGCAGCAAACCTTTTTTCACGTCGGTACTTGGCAAACTGCTGTAAGCAGTGAGCTTAGTACCGCTACGTGAAAAACAGAACGCAAGTGTTTTGCGTAATGAAAGGGATACAGGACCAGGGCTTGCAGAATAAAGGTATTGTTTCGTCCGTTTTATACAAAGTCAAAGGTAAGCTGGTTGGTATCCGGCATACCGTCCAGAATGCCAAGCTCTGACAGCTTGTCAATCGCACTCTTTCCAATCTTGGAATGTGCCTGCAGATCTTCCTTTGAGATAAACTTACCCTTGCTGGCCGCATCCTTCAACTGTTTTGCAGCCTTCTCTCCCATTCCTTCGATGGAAGCAAGTGACGGCATAATCTTGCCATCGATCACCTGAAAGCGTACATCATCCGCCACATAGATGTCGATCGGCATGAACTCGAAGCCTCGTGCATACATCTCAAGAACAAGCTTCAGATCCTTTAACTTATCTTCATCCTTTGCGGTACGTTTATTCTTATCAATACTTTGTATCATATTAATATGATACAGAACCTTTTCTTTTCCAAAGCACATCATCTCATAGCTGAATGCCGATGCACGGATACTAAAAAACGCTGCATAATACTGAAGTGGATAATTCACCTTATAATATGCAATCCTCCATGCCATCATAACATAAGCCGCTGCATGAGCTTTCGGGAACATATACTTGATCTTCTGACAGGACCAGATATACCAGTCCGGCACACCATGTGCCTTCATATCCTCTTTCCATTCTTCCCATTTGGCACATTTGCCTTTTGCTACGTTACCCTTCCGGACATTCTCCATGATCTGAAACGCTGTACTGGATTCCAGACCCATATGGATAAGATATACCATAATATCATCTCGGCAACAGATCGCAGTCGAAATCGTACACTGACCGGATTTGATCAGCTCCTGTGCATTTCCAAGCCATACATCCGTACCATGCGCCAGACCTGCGATTCGCACCAGATCCGAGAAGTTCTGTGGATTTGCATCAATTAACATCTGCATGGCGAAATCCGTACCGAACTCCGGTACGCCCAGACTGCCAAGCGGGATACCATTGATATCCTCCGGTGTAATGTGAAGGCTCTCTGTTCCGTGGAACAACGCCATAACATCCGGATCATCTAACCGAATCGTTGTCGCATCAAGACCGGTCAGATCCTCCAGTCTTCGGATCATCGTAGGATCATCATGGCCGAGAATATCAAGCTTCAACAGATTGTGGTCGATCGAATGGTATTCGAAATGAGATGTTACAACATCTGTCGTCATATCATTTGCCGGCTTTTGGATCGGCGTAAAGGAATAGATCTCCTCATACCTTGGAAGAACGATCATACCACCCGGATGCTGTCCGGTCGAACGCTTAACGCCGGTACATCCGATTGCCAGACGTTCCATCTCACAGCTTCGTTTGGTAACGATAGCCTTCTCATCGACATATTTCTCAATCTCCTTCGGTGTCAGATCACCCATAGCCATAGCTTCTGCTCGCGCTTCATCCTTTGCCAGATCTTTGAAATAATTATATACATAACCGTATGCCGTCTTATCTGCTACCGTTGTTACAGTTCCCGCACGGAACGCCTTGCCTTTGCCAAACAATACTTCCGTATATGCATGTGCACAGGACTGATATTCACCGGAGAAGTTCAGATCGATATCCGGTTCCTTATCTCCCTTAAATCCAAGGAATGTTTCAAATGGGATATCATGTCCCTCTTTGATCAGAGGATGTCCACATCGAGGGCAATCACGATCCGGCATATCACATCCCGACATACCGGAATATGATTTTACAAGTTCTGAATCAAAATCAACAAAGTGACACTCCGGACAGATATAATGTGCAGACAGCGGATTTACCTCTGTGATACCTGCCATTGTTGCTACGAAGGAAGAACCTACCGATCCTCTGGATCCAACCAGATAACCATGATCGTTGGAATCCCACACCAGCTTCTGTGCAATGATGTACATAACGGCAAATCCATTCGATATAATAGAATGTAGTTCACGTTCCAGTCGTTCTACAACAACCTCCGGCAGATCCGGTCCATATATCTTATGTGCCTTTTCATAACAGATATTTGTCAGTGTCTCATCCGAATTCTCAATAATAGGCGGTGCTTTATCCGGTCGAACAGGATCCATATATTCCACCATATCCGCGATCAGATTCGTATTCGTGATAACAACCTCTCTGGCTTTCTCACTTCCCAGATATTCGAATTCTGCAAGCATTTCTTCCGTCGTTCTAAAATAAAGCGGAGGCTGATTGACTGCATCCTCAAAGCCTTTACTTTTCATGATGATCGCACGATAGATACTGTCTTCGGGATCGAGAAAATGAACATCACAGGTCGCAATGACCGGTTTATTAAACAGTCGTCCAAGCTCTGCAATCCGCTTATTATAATTCTGAAGATCCTCGATCGTACAAGGGTTCTCCTTCTTTCTGGTCATAAACTCATTATTTCCGATCGGCTGTATCTCCAGATAATCAAAGAAATTAACAAGTCTTGCAATCTCCTCATCCGGTGCATCATCTACGATTGCCCGGAACAGTTCACCGGCTTCGCAGGCAGAGCCTAAGATCAGCCCTTCTCTGTACTTATTGATCATACTCATCGGCATGCGTGGTCTACGATTGAAATATCTGACATGAGCCTCTGAGATCAGGCGATACAGATTTACACGGCCGATCTCATTTTTTGCCAGAATGATTCCATGATACGTTCTGCCTTTTTTGATCGTATCATCCGATGAAGCACCTAATTCATTTACATCCTCCACCGTCTTTACACCACGTTCTGCTAACATCTCATATAATTTTACAAAGATCTTTGCAGTTGCGTTTGCATCATCAACAGCCCGGTGATGATGTTCATTCTTTACGTTTAATGCCTTACAGACACGATCCAGTGTGAACTTACCAAGTTCCGGCAATAACACATGGCTGAGTGTCATGGTATCCATGATCGTATTATCGAATTTCATTCCAAGGTCTCTGGCATTTTTCTTGATAAATCCGGTATCGAATGCTGCATTATGCGCAACTACAATATCATCTCCACAGAATTCCAGAAACTTCGGCAGGATCACATCAACGGTCGGTGCATGCATGACCATCTCATCTGTAATGGAAGTCAACTGCTCGATATTATAAGGAATCGGTTCTTCCGGATTAATAAATTCCGAGAAACGGTCGATCTCCTCTCCATTTCTTACCTTTACGGCTCCGATCTCTATGATCCTGTTCTTCTTCTGACTAAGACCGGTCGTCTCGATATCGAATACGATATATTCTGTATTCAACTCCTGTCCTTTTGGATTGATGACCAGATTTTTCAGGTCATCGACAAAATACCCCTCACAGCCAAAGATCAGCTTGAATCCATCCTTCATGCCCTTTGCATGTGCTGCGATCGGAAATGCCTGTGCAACGCCATGATCTGTGATCGCGATTGCCGGGTGTCCCCAGTCATTTGCACGTTTCACGATCTTCTCGATATCAACGACACTGTCCATCTCGCTCATAACCGTATGCATATGTAATTCCACACGTTTTTCAAGCGACGTATCAACTCTCGGCACACGAAAGTCCGGTATGTGCTTGATGCCACGCACAGATGCTATATTTAGCTCCTTGGAAAAGGTATCATATAACGGTACACCCTTTAACCGATAGAAGCTTCCTTCTTTTAACTCGTCTTTATAAACCGGCACATCATCCCCAGAAGCAAATATCTTAAATGCGATCGTATCTTCAAAATCCGTGATATTGCAAATAAATAAGGTCTTACCGTTTCTTAAAACCTTTTCCTCCATCTTGATCAACTGACCATGAATACAGACTTCACCGATACCATCCACCAAGGTAGAAATCTTTACGAGTTCCCCTTCACAGTCTCTGCCATAGAATACATCCGGGTCATTCGAGGTATATTTCTTTCTTCTGGCGGCAAATGTCTCCTTCGGCTTTTCTTCCTGTGCAGGTGCTTTCTTTTCAGCCGAAGCATCCTTCTTACCTTCTCCAACCAGCTTCTTTTTATCTACCGATTTACCATCCAAGGTAAGATCCGCATCCTCATGTACATTACTTAAGATTGCCTCGATCTCAAGCTTCATCTTCTGTTCATTTGCGCGACGAAGCATCTCTTTGTCAGATTCTGTATAGTCAAAGCCAACCTTGATATCCATACCGAACCGTTTCTTATAAGTATCCTCCAGATATTTCTTGATCCCGATGGAATGGCTCTTTGACAGCTTACTGTCCTCCATCGCAAGTGTGATAATATCATCTGCATAGTACCATTCTGCCCGTTTTAACAAACGATATCCTACATGACTGATCTTCTCGACATCATATAAGATACTGTCCTTATACACCTCTGTTAAAGTTCTGGTATTATACTGTGAAGACAACTCATACCGGTCATCAATGATGACTTTATAACCTCGTCCGCGAAACAAATGTCCACAGATAATATCTTCCACCTGTGCGATCTTTGGACGGCTGATCAGATGCTTCGACATCAGACTGATAATAAGCTGGCGTTCTGTCTGCTTCATTACCACCTTCTCGATCATGGTATCCTCAAGCAGGGAAGACAGTTCTTTATCCATATTCAGTTCAGGAAATACTTCAAAAAATAATTTTGCTTCTACAGGCACGTTCTATTCACTCCAGTTATCTAACTCGTACTTTAATGTCGATAATATATCTTTCTCATCGATCTTCTTAATGATCTGTCCTTTTTTTATCAGGATGCCGCATCCTTTTCCGCCCGCAATACCAAGATCAGCTTCCCTTGCTTCTCCCGGTCCGTTTACAACACAGCCCATGACAGCAACCTTAATATTCAGATGATCATAATCTGCAACCAGCTTTTCTACCTGTTCTGCCAGTCCGATCAGATCGATCTCTGTTCTGCCACAGGTCGGACAGGACACAAGTTCAATCCCCCCTGTGCGAAGTCCAAGCGTTTTTAAGATCATCTTTGCTGTCATGATCTCATTGACCGGATCCCCTGTTAATGAAACACGGATCGTATCTCCGATTCCTTCATGAAGGATAATCCCCAGTCCTACGGAAGATTTGATATTGCCACTCATAACTGTACCGGATTCCGTGATACCTACATGCAGCGGATAATTGGTCTGATCTGCGATCAGCTCATGTGCTTTTACACACATCATAACATCGGAAGATTTGATACTGATAACCATATTGTCATATCCGCAGTTTTCGATCATATGAACCTTATCTAACGCACTCTCAACGATTCCTTCTGCTGTCACGCCGTGATATTTTTCAACTAATTCTTTTTCAAGAGAACCACTGTTTACACCGACACGGATTGGTATATTCCGTTCCTTACATGCTGCTACTACCTGCGCCAGCTTATCCTTGCCGCCGATATTGCCCGGATTGATACGTATCTTATCTGCTCCCGCTTCAGCGGCGGCGATCGCCAGGCGATAATCAAAATGAATATCTGCAACCAGCGGAATATGGATCTGCTTCTTGATCGCAGGGATTGCTGCCGCTGCCGCCTCGTCATTTACGGTGCTTCTGATGATGTCACAGCCTGCCTTTTCAAGCTTTAAAATCTGTGCAACCGTAGCATCTGCATCACTGGTCTTTGTATTTGTCATTGACTGGATCAGGATCGGATTTTCACCACCGATCACCCGGTCTCCTATCTTTATAACTTTTGTATGATTTCTATACATATTAACTCCTGTTCATTTAATGAAAGAATACATTCTTAATATCGTTAAATAATATCACAACCATCAACAGCATAACCAGAACAAATCCGATCAGCGTCACGATATTTTCCTTATCCTTCGGAACCTTCTTTCTGGTTACAGCCTCAATTAGCAGGAAAATGAACCGTCCTCCATCTAAGCCTGGTATCGGCAACAGGTTCATAACGCCAAGGTTTGCCGACAGCAGTACGATATAATTCATCCAGTTTAAGAACAGATCAAGCACACTGCTCTTTGCCGCCTCATTAAAGGTATCGTTCATATTCTTTGCTACTCCGACCGGACCGGATACCTCATCCGAGCTTACCTGTCGGGTAACGATCAGCTTCAGGCTTAAGAAAGTCGCTTTTACCCAGTATCTGATCTCGTAAGCAGAATACTTACAAAGTTCTCCAAAATTTTTCGGAAGCTGATAACCGACGCTCATAATTCCGATCTTATAGCCATCCGGTGTCTTTGCCGGATGTACGGTCGTATTATAGACCGTTCCATCTTCTTTCTCAAGTGTCAGATCGATCGGTGAACCATCTCCATAAATCTGCAGGTAGATCTGTAACTCACGGAAATTCTTAACCGTGCTTCCCTCAATCTTTAATATCCGGTCTCCATCTGATATTCCGGCTTCCTCAGCAGGATATACACCATTAAAATATTCTTCTGCATTTTCAATCTTATATTTTTCAACATTTTCTTTATTATATACAGCACCGATGATTGCTGGATCACTTCCACAGAAATGAATGATCACCATGGAAAATAAAAATGCGATCACAAAGTTCATTGCAGGTCCTGCAAGCACGACCGCCATTCTTGCCCAGACAGATTTCTTCTCAAATGAATTCTCATCATTTTCGTTTTCTTCATCATCTTCGCTGAGCATCATACAGTATCCTCCCAGTGGGATCAAACGCAGCGTATACTGTGTTTCTTTCTTATGGAACTGAAACAGCTTCGGGCCAAATCCCATCGAAAACTCTTTTACTGTGATATGATTGATCTTTGCTACGATAAAATGTCCCAGCTCATGAAAGAAAATGATGACACCAAAGACAAGTATGATCAATATGATATTCAAAAACTAACACCCACTTTCAATAAATTCATATACTTCCTGCTCGGTTGCAAGAATCTCATCTATATCAGGATTTTCAATCAATTTATGATGATCCATGGATGCACGGATAATATCATAGATATCAAGAAAATCGATTTTTCTGTCTAAGAACTGCTTTACTGCATATTCATTTGCTGCATTGAATACTGCAGGCATCGAACCACCGATGCCGATCGCCTCATATGCATATCGTAACCCAAGGAAAGTATCCATATCCGGTGTCTCTATTACGATCGAAGAAAGCTTCGTAAAGTCAAGACGGTCTCCCGGCATATATCTTCGTTCCGGATAAAACAGTGCATACTGGATCGGCAGCTTCATATCCGGCGTGCCGAGCTGTGCGATCACTGCTCCATCTTTATATTCTACCATCGAATGAATAATACTCTGCGGCTGGATCACAACCTGAATATTTTCCGATGCTACATCGAATAACCATTTTGCCTCGATAACTTCCAGTCCTTTATTTACCATTGTTGCTGAATCAATGGTGATCTTTCTTCCCATACTCCAGTTTGGATGTTTTAATGCGTCCTCTAATTTCACATGCTTTAAGAATTCTCTGTTCTTACCACGGAATGGTCCACCGGATGCTGTCAACAGAATTTTTTCAATAGAATCATGTGTATTTCCCTGCAACGACTGGAAGATTGCCGAATGTTCACTGTCAACCGGAAGAATCGATACACCTTTTTCTTTTGCAAGCGGCATAATGATATGTCCCGCTGTAACCAGCGTCTCTTTGTTTGCAAGGGCAATGTCTTTTCCCGCTTTAATCGCTGCCACAGTCGGTTGTATACCGATCATTCCCACAATTGCGGTAACTAATATATCCGATGTCTTGTATTCTGCAATCTCGATCAGCCCATCCATACCTGATACAACCCGGATATCCATATCTTTCAGACGGTCTTTTAATTCTTTTGCCAGCCCCTCATCCCACAGACCAACGATCTCCGGCTGGAATTCTCTTGCCTGCTTCTCTAATAAGTCTATGTTGCTTCCTGCTGATAAAGCACAGATTTTTATATCCTGATTCCATCTTGCGATCTCAAGTGTCTGTGTTCCTATAGATCCTGTAGATCCAATGATAGCCACATGCTTCATGTTCATTCTCCTTTATCCATTTCCTTACGTTTTTTAAACTCAGCCTTCTCTCCCCGTATGACATAAAGGAAAAGCAGCGTAATTATGAGCACAGTTCATCTGCACGCTCTCCCACACTGCTTTTTCTGATTACAACAAATATAATATAAGATAATACATAATTGGTGCTGTAAATATAATACTGTCAAACCGGTCAAGAATTCCACCATGTCCCGGTATCAGTTTACCATAATCCTTAATATCATTATTCCGCTTGATCGCAGAAGCTGCCAGATCCCCTATAACTGCAGGCAGCGCACATACAGCTCCGATCAATGCAAATATCCATACGGAATGTATCGTATCCATAAAATGATTATAGATCAGACCAAATACTAGTCCTAGGATTCCTGCTCCCAAGATTCCTCCGATCAATCCCTCGATGCTCTTCTTCGGGCTTAAGATTGGTGACATCTTGTGCTTGCCGATCGCACGTCCGACCAGGTATGCACAGGTATCATTGCCCCAAGAGCTGACAAAAATCAGCAGAACAAGTATCAGACCATGTTTCATATCTCTTATGATATACACATATGACAACATAACCCCTACATATACAAATGCAAAAAATGCTGCCATGATCTCTTTATCTTTGTAATTCGGATATGTGAGCACATAGATTGCCAGGATGACCAGCATATAAACCGCAATCAACGGTAATATAAACTGATGCAGATCAAAATACAATAATGCATAATAAAGAACGGTTGCTCCATAAGCTGCAAAACCAAGTCCTTTTTTATTCAGCCCATATATACGAAGTAACTCCATCACACCAACCAGTGAAACCGAACACATCACCACACATGTGAGTGCTCCGCCAAAATAAAGTGTGATCGCTGCAATGATCACCAGGATCACTGCACTGATTGCCCGTTGTTTAAACATATTATTTCCTCTTTATTTTACTCCGCCATATCGACGGTCTCTGTGACTGTAATACCGGCATGCGTTGACCAGCTCGTCCATATCAAAATCCGGCCATAATACATCCGTAAAATAGAATTCTGAATAAGCGATCTGCCATGGCAGGAAATTCGATGTACGAAGTTCCCCGCTGGTTCGGATCAATAGATCCGGATCTGTTAATTCTCTTGTATCCAGATAAGCACTGACGATATCTTCTGTAACTGCATCCGGTGATAATTTTCCATCCATGCAGTCATGTGCAATCTGTCTGACCGCTCTTGTGATCTCATCCCTGCCTCCATAATTGATTGCTACAGAAAACTGAAGTCCTGTATTATTCGCAGTAGCTTTCTCCAGATTATCCATTTTCTCCACAATATCCTCCGGAAGGTTCTCACGCTTGCCGATGATTCTTACGCGCATGTTATTTCGGTTGGAACGTTCGATACTGTCAACCAGATACTTACGGAAGATATTCATGATCGTAGAAACCTCTTCTACTGATCGTTTCCAGTTCTCCGTAGAAAACGCATATACCGTCAGATATTTGATTCCAAGCTCATCTGCATTCTCACATGTACGTTCGATTGCTTTTGCGCCCTCTGAATGTCCATAGGTTCTTGGCATCAGTCGTTTCTTTGCCCATCTTCCATTTCCATCCATGATGATCGCAACATGCTCAGGAATATTGATCATTTCTCCATTTATCTCTTTATTCATACTTACTCCAAATTAAACGGTTAAGATCTCTGTTGATTTCTTTTCAACAGCCTTATCGATCAAACCGACATATTTATCTGTCATCTTCTGGATCTTTTCCTCATTTACTTTTAATTCATCTTCAGAGATATCTCCGGCTTTCTCCATCTTCTTGATCGCATCGTTTGCATCTCTTCTGACATTACGGATTGCAACTTTTGCATTCTCTCCCTTTTTCTTGATATCCTTAACGATCTCTTTTCTTCTTTCCTCTGTCAGTTCAGGGAAATTCAGGATAATATTCTTACCATCATTGTTTGGTGTAAGGCCAAGGTCTGAATTCAGGATTGCTTTCTCGATTGCTTTTACCAGAGATGGCTCCCATGGTGCGATCATCAGTGTTCTTGCTTCCGGTACGGTGATATTTGCAAGCTGCTGCATTGGTGTAGGTACCCCATAATATTCTACCTTGATCTTATTTAAAATGTTAGGGTTGGCACGTCCTGCACGGATCGTTGCATATTCCCCTTCCAGATTCTCAACTGTCTTTGTCATTTTTTCTTCGTACTGTGTCAACATATCTTTGTTCCTCCTGTTTATTTATACGTTCACATATGTTCCTGTAAAGCCACCGGTAACTGCCTTTACAATACTGTCTTCGCCATTTAGACCAAATAACATCATCGGCATTTTATTCTCCATTGCAAGAACAGCGGATGCAAGATCAATAACTCCAAGCTTATTATCAACAATGTCTTTCATCTGCATGCTATCATATTTCTTTGCATTTGGATTTGTCTTAGGATCACTGTCATAGACGCCATCAATCGCTTTTGCGGATAAGACTACATCTGCCTTCACCTCAACTGCCATAAGAACAGTTGCCATATCTGTTGAGAAATACGGATGTCCGATTCCTCCGGCAAAGAAAACAACTTCTCCCTGTTCCATATATTCTACAGCTTTATCACGGTTGAACAGCTCTGTCATTGTTCCACATGCAAACGGTGTCATGATGTGTGATTTGATACCAAATACACGAAATGCATCTGCGGTATAGATACAGTTCATAACGGTTGCAAGCATTCCGATCGAATCTGCTTTTACACGATCCATATTTTCTGAGGTTCTGCCACGCCAGAAATTACCACCACCGATTACTACACAAAGCTGGATTCCTTTATCCAGAATCTTCTTCACCTGTCCGGCAACATCATATACGGTCTTTTCATCAAAGCCCTGCTTCTTTTCTCCGGCAAGTGCCTCTCCACTAAGTTTCAATAACACTCTGTTCATTTCCATAATTGTAACCTCTTATGTTTTCTCAAAATTTTTCTACCATAGTATAGCACAATATAACTATATTTCAAACAGGAAGTTGGAAAGATTTTATTCAATTTATCAGGTATCTCCTTCTATGGGCTATACAAAAAGAACACCATATAATCTAAGAAGGTTTCATGGTGTTCTTTCGTTTCTGATATTCTTTTATTATCCGATCTATAGACTATTTATTTACAATTGAATCAGGATCATCTTCTACCGTAAATGTATCCAGATCAATCTGGTTATAATATCCTGTATCATTGATGATATTTGCACTGATATTCTTAACCGTCTGGGATGGCTGATAATCATAATCATTGAACAGATATCTGTGAAGAACAACTACATTATTTTCCAGATCTCCTGCAACTACCAGACTACCCTTGCTGCCAAGTGTCGGTGTTGACCATGTAAATGGAAAACCGGTTGAGGATTCCAGTTTATAATTAAAGCAGTTCGTTGCAAGATCAAGGATCTCTTTCTTTGTAAGACTGGAACTGATATCATCTACAACCGCATTCAGGCAGTCATTCAGCTTTGTGATACCTGCACTCTTTGCTTTCTCGATCATCAGACTGATAACCTTTCTCTGTCTCCATGCTCTGGTGATATCACCCTGATCTGTGCTTCGGATTCTCGCATATGCTGTAGACTGAACACCATCCAGATGTACAACCCCTGTCTCATATACATAAGAAGACTGGATACCATTGACTCTCTGCTGCTCATCAATACACTGATTCAGCTTATCAAGCTCACTGGACTTTAATTCAATATCAAGACCACCAAGGGCATCAATTGCTTCTGTTAATGCCTTAAAATTTACAGTTACATAAGCTGTAATATTCAGGTCAAGATTCTTATTCAGGGTATTGATTGCTTCCTTGGCACCGCCATATGCATATGCATGTGTTACTTTTTCATAACTCTGTGAGTCATTTGCAAGCTCTAAATAAGTATCACGGTATACGGAAGACATCTTAACTTCCTGTGTGTCATTATTGATACTTACAATAATGATCGCATCAGAACGTGCTCCATTCTCTATCATATCAATATCACGGCTGTCGACACCAAATAATGCAATCGTGGTGTAACCGGTCATCTTCTTTACTGTTTCTTCTGACAAGTCATCATTGGCCTTTACACCCTCTAACTTCTCGTAGTGCATCTTACCAAGAGCGGAATTGATATAAGCATTTACAAATAGTACCGCTCCAAGGATGATCACAAGTACCTCTGCGATCAATGCAATGACCCATGGTTTATTTCTGCTTTTCTTCTTTTTCTTTTTTCTACCATTCCCAGAAGCGTTTCTTCTTACCGGTTCTCTGGCCGGTGATTTCTCGTAATGAACATCATCGGCATCATTATAATCGTCAAAATCTTCATCGCTAAAAATATTATCGCTCATTTTTATTCTCCTATACATTTGTACATCCGATCTGTCACATCAGATCAGTTACTGTCACTTATTTACGAATAAACAAAGTGTATTCTACTACAAACATATTTCAAATTCAACATATTCATAAAAATATAACATTTATGCTATGAATTTAAAATAAACTTCTCAATCACCGGTACCAGCCCGTCTTCATCATTCGAAAGAGTGATATAATCTGCATGATCCTTTACAATCTGTTGTGCATTTCCCATTGCTACCCCGACACCTGCATACTCGATCATGGTAAGATCATTAAATCCATCTCCACATGCGATCAGATCCTTAACATCCATATCCAGATATTTTAAAAGCTTTTCAAGTGAAGTCGCCTTATGGACATTCTTCGGCATTATCTCTACAAAAAATGGTTCGGAACGAAAAACTGTAACTTTATCTCCATACAGTGCATTTAATTCCTGTTCCACCTGTTCTGCAACATCACTTTCTGCTGTCAGAAGACATTTGTTCAGTGGAAAATCAATATATTCTTTGAAATTATCCACCTGATGTATCTCCATAAAATTCAATCTTGCTTCAAGGCTCATATATTCGTCGATCTGCGTACCTGTAATAACTGTATCACCTTCATAAGTAACCATTCCGATCTCCTTTTTTACGCAGTAATCATAAATTTCCCGTGCGATATCATTATCTACACACGCCTGATATACTATTTCACCCGTCTTATAATCAACGATCCTGCCACCATTAAACGCAAGTACATAGCCTTCATATTTGTCAAGCTTTAATGTATCAGCGATTTTTCGGATTCCGGGAAGCGGTCTGCCTGAAGCAATAGCCACTACATGTCCCTTCTCCTGTATCTCCATGATCTTTTCAAGCGTTGGCGGTGTTACTTCTTTTTTTGAATTTGTAAGTGTCCCATCAATATCTAATGCAATAATCTTTTTCATCATTCTTCTCCATTATGTGTAATCAAATTGATAATATATATTAGATTTGCATCTTTGTCCAGTAGTTTGCCATAAAAAAGAAAATCCCATACTATAATTTTCTTTTTCTTGTAAACTACCGCGTGATTGTATTATAATAACCAATCATAAATTCATCTTTTTTTATTAAAATTGTGAGGAAATCCTATGAATTACGATCTTTTTATTAATCAGAAAAAAATATCGGTCGATACAAAGGCCGCTGTTGCAGAATATATAAAACGCCTTTCCCCTTTCTGTAAAGTCAAAGTCATTCCTTGCAAAAAGCAACCAGAACTTATTACAAATGTCTATAATATCCAGATTCTTCCGGATGAACCGGGAAGTCA
>ERZ808240.3581-NODE-3581-length-14879-cov-3.584390_pt1 | contig 14879 bp, 17 predicted proteins | sample MGYA00521084_ERZ808240 | MGnify/ENA primary metagenome ERZ808240 (study PRJEB31516, sample SAMN03275571) | gut metagenome | biome: mammalia-associated habitat; material: feces | host: Papio cynocephalus | place: Kenya | collected 2012-08-06 ... | reverse complement strand
AAAATCACAATAATTAATGCATGGAAATAATAAAGAATGAATTTCTTCACAAGACGCCTGTTCCCCTCCTAGTCAGTAGGCACGAAAAGAAAAAAGGGAATGGCTTTTCAACCATTCCCATCTTAATGAGCCCACCGGGGTTCGAAGCCGTGAGACCGCTTAAACACTAGCTTTCTTCGGTCTCCTTTATGGCACTAGTCCAGTAGGAGCCGATAGCCTGTGTAACGATTTTTATGTAATGATTAGTGATGAAATAAGTGCCGAAAAAGTGCCCGAAATATTTTCAATTATTCTTATGTGATTTCAAGCATAATATACAAACAAATATTCTTACACAACACATATATCAACAGAGTTAATGTACACTAGACTCTAAACTAGCACCGGAAAAATCCATATAAGTTTTTCCACAATAAATGTTTCCTGATACAACTGTTAAATTATCATTATCAGATGTAAATGTGATTTGAAAAACACCTTTATAGTTATCTTTTAAGCTATCAAGCGGTTTGAATTCCTTAGTTTCACCCAAATCTCCTGATTCTGTAAAGTAGCTCTCTGCTTTTGATACATCAAATTCAAGTTTATTATCAGTTACTTTAATTGGAATATTTATTAATTTATCTATAAACCCCGAATCACTATTTTCTTTATAGCATTTTATAATAAGCTCACTTATTGCTATATCACCTTGTACACTATTTATTCTGATACTCACACAATATGTATAACCATTTTTAGTAATAAATTTACTATTCCACGACTTATTATCCAATGTTTTGACATCAAATTTTGCTTCTGTCTGTTTTTCAGTTATACTTTCAGTTGCAGGTACTGTTATATCATTATGAAGCTCCGTTTGCTGAGTAATGCCAGAACTAAGCTTTTCCTGTGTATCAGTATCCCTATTCTTTTTAATTTTATTTGTACCATATAGCAGAATTATAACAATAACAACAACTAATATTCCTATGATAGTACATAGTATAGGAACTAATTTATTTCTTTTTCTGTTAGGTTTATTCAAGGATTGTGTTGGTTGTTCCATTGTTTTTTTCTCAACTTTCGCACCACACTCTCCACAAAACAAGGCATCATCTTCTAGCTTTGCTCCGCAGTTTTCACAATATTTCATTCTTATCTCCTATTAATAATCTATTATTAATACTTATATAGCCACAACTCTTATTATTTTATCCATTTAATATCATCTATTAACTGTGTGATTATTCGACTTTTGTCCAAACCGTATTTTTACCCCAGTTAGTTGTTCCATTACTACCTGTTGGACTAATTAATGTTCCATCCGAATTTAAAACAAATTGAGCTGTATAGCCTTCTATTTCTGTTGGTCCCATTGGTGGAAAACTATCAATACATTTTGTAAATGAGCACACAATCGTTCCATCTGAATCAACTTCATATTCACCGCTATGATTGTTTCTATATCCTTTACATGAAACTGTTCCATCACTATTAAATACAAGCATATATTTTGAAGAATATTCCATAGTTTTATCATTTCCTGTGTAACTTGTCCACGAACCTAATATTGCATTTTTAGTCATTACACTTTTTGAAACAGTTGTAGCTTCCGTAGTTTTTACTGCTTCAGTTTTGCTACTCTCTGATGTTTCTTGTATTGTATTATTGCTGACAGATGTTTCCTCTATTGATTTACTGGATGTAATCGTCACCTGTTCATTTTTCCCTTTACTTGAATCGTCTGTTTTTTTGTTTATTACAACAACCATTATTATTACAACAACTACTAATACTCCAATAATTCCACATAATATTGGAATCAGAGGACTCTTTTTCTTTGGTGATTTATCTAAGCCACTATTCGTTGAAATAGTTTTGGATGTATTCTTGCTTCCAATATCATTTGTATTAACTGCTTCATTTGATTTAATTTCAACTTTATGTCCACATTCTTCACAGAACACCGCATCATCTTCAAGCTGTGCTCCACAGTTCTCACAATATTTCATAATATTTTCTCCTAGAATTTATATCCACATTTGCTACAAAACTTTGCCTGACCTTTTACCGAATTTCCACACTGTGGACATATTTTAAATTTCCTTTGTTCTATAACATCATCATCAGTTGCACATGCTTCTGAATACAATGGACTTTCTTTAATTGCATTCACAATATCAAGCAAAATAAATGAAATAGAGTTCAACATTTCCTTCTGTATTTTTGCATTAAGTTTAATATTCATACCATTATTTGTTGTAACAAACAAATCTGTAGATAAAAGCTTCTTCTGAACATTAAACGCAGTAATATCTTTAAGAAAAATTCTATTTACTATTCCTTTTTCATAATACAACAATGTTCCTTGTGTTATTGAGAATCCAGCCTCATGTTCAGCTAACCCTAAAAGTGAACCCTTTAAATTAGAAATTATCGGTTGTTCTATTGTATTTAAAGATGCAACTTCCTTCAAAGCCTTTTTATAATTGAGATCATTATTTACATCTCCATATATAACAAAACCACTTTCTGCACTTCTTATTACTGGATATTGCATTGCTATTTTATTTATTATTTCATTTATAATCACAGTATTACTTTCAAAAAATCTATCTCTTGCCATAGTCCATACTTTCGACTTCGTATCCTGATCATACAATGAACTTTCTACTCTTTTTTTGAATTTCTTTATGCTACTAGCACAAAATGGATTTTCCATTCCTTCGGCGAGTTCTTCCATACATACAGCTACCTTCTTTTGAGCAATAGCATTCTCAATAATTGTAAGCTTTCCTTCATTATCTTTTTTAAATGTATCTTTAAATTTATGATAGGTTTCTATTTGTTCTATACTCATTTTTTGATTTATACCCAAAAACCTATTATACTCTGCCTCTTCCTTAAATGATTTTCCTGTCTTAATTTTTTGAGCATTTTCCGTCATCAAACCATTATATACATCATAAAATTCTACTGCCTGTTTTTGTAGACTTTCCATTTCATCTAACGTTAAATCATTGATATTCTCAATATAACTGTTTATTTCATCTGCAATTGAACGTCCTACTCCAATCAAACTATCTATACATGAATCGAATAATTTTTTATAAACTTCATCTATAACTGCATTCTTGAGAAATTCTATTTTTTCATTTAGTGTTGTGCTATCCAAAGCTGCAATTTCTTTTGTAAGAATAGGAAGTACTATTTTTTCTTTCATTGAAATTATAGTTTTTGTTGGAACCTGCCCTCTTTGCTGATTAATAGCTTCTATCAGTTCCAATGCTTTATCCTTTGTAATATTATCGAAATCAATATCCTTAAATTTTCTTTCAACATCTTCTTGATTAAGCAGACTTAAACATGCATTTACAAATTTTTTGTCGTGTTCTGGAGTATAATCGTTATTACTCTGATAATTTCTTAACATTAAAATCATTTCATTAAGTTCATCATCTGATAATTTATTTGCATTTAAAGCTTTTTCATATATATCAGACTTTTCTTTCATAATAAGCATTGAATTCATAAATGTATATTGCTTTAGATCTTCATCTGTTAATCCTATTTGTCCGCAACAATTTTTTGCATATTCTAATGCTTTTTTTATATTATCACTTGCACATAATCCCGCATCGTTATAATCATCACCTAATATTTTCTTGGCATTACTAGTTATAGATGCTTCTATTCCATCAAAAACTTCAGTAACATTGTTTTGTCTCAAAAATTTCGCCACAGAACCACAGTCTGCTGTATATTTTTCCAATATATATTTATCTACTCTTTTATCAAATGGATTATTGATAAATGCATCTACTAATAATTCTCTTGGTATGACATCTTTATTTGTATTAAATATATTTCTTATATATTCATCTCGCAAATAATATGTTTCCATATTACGATCTATGTCAATTCCACTTTCATTTATATAAGCAATAACCTCCCCCTTAATGACATATGCAACCTGATTGATAATATGAAAAACTCCATCAACAAAATTTTTTCTAAACCTTTCTTTTTTCTCTCTAATTTCTCTTTCAATATCTGATTCAACTGCATTCTTCTGCTCTGTACCATCTTCACCACTTAATGCTTCAGATAATACAAGTCCAACTAAATCCCATCCGATACTTCCTGTACTTTCATAACTAACAGTATCATCATTTGCTTTTTTAGCATTGAATCCCGAACTAGGAAGCTCAATTTTTTCTCTTTTATATATTACTCTCAAATCGTTTTTAGCAGCATTCAACAATATTTCATATAAATCATTCATTTCCGACCAGTCATAGCCATATTTTATCTGATCTATTGGATATGAATATATTTTAAATTCACTAAGGGTATTAATTGCTCCATCAGCAATAACTTCTCTTATTATTTCAGGAAAATCATTCATATTAGTTAGAGGTTCTTTATCTATTGCTACTGAAAATGATGTATTCATATATTCGGTTATTCCCAAATTCATGCTACTCTCAAATTTCTTGATAATAGGCTCAAGCGAATTTTTTGAAAACTTATAATTAAATTTTAATGCGTTCATTTCTGCATTTGAAAATGAAATTTGTTTTCCAAACAATTCAACAGATATTCCTGTTCCTCCCTCATGCATGCTCTTCATTGATTGAGCACTATTCTTACGAAGTTCTGCATCATATTTTATCTTCTTAGACGGATCATTTAATGTTTCATATGCCTCATTAACTTCTGCCATTTTTTCATCATTAACTGCACCATTATCAACATGATATCTCTTTGCTAAAGTTCTATATGCTGCTTTTATAATTTCAGGTGTCGCATTAATTGATATTTCCAGTATTTCATAATAATTTTTAGCCATCTTTATATCTCCCTATTAATTACCCATTGTTCTACTCTTTACCCACACATGCGGTTTAGTTGTTCCACTCAATGTCTTACCTCTTCTAGGACACGTTCCTGGATCAGGTCGTCCTTGTGTAATAGTTCTTGTTCTTGTACTTCCGCACCATGAGCATTTGTATTCAATAACTTTCATAATTATTTACCTCCCTTATTCATAACTTTGCCGTTAAATAACTACAATTATTTTAGTACAAATATTTACTAAATTCAATAGTAAAAATTTTTACTTAGTATAATAAAAGAAAACAGTTTATTGGAGGTCTTATTGGATTATATTCAAAGAATTAGAGATCTTAGAGAAGATTCTGATTATACACAGGCGTATGTTGCACATGTACTTGGTACATCTCAAACTATGTATGCAAGATATGAACGAGGTGCAAATGAATTACCTATAAGACATTTGATTACCTTATGTAAATTATACAATGTGTCTAGTGATTATCTTTTAGGATTAAGCAATCAAAAATAAGAATGGTAACGCAACTATTAATGCTGTTCCCATTCTTATTTTTTGCTAAAATTCATTTGATAAACAATATGCTATTTTTCACCCCACCGGGTTAGTAACTCGTATTGGTATCAAACAAGCTGTCTATGAGGCTTTATTAAACATAAGCTCTCTTAACCACATTCCTCATCATCTCTCCTCAGAAGTGCCTAAAAAGGTGTCATAAGCACAAAATAAATATTATATAAGAAAATCCTGAGCAATCATTCATATAGACCACTCAGGACTTAATCATTATTAGTTTTAAAATTATTTAATACTCTTCAACTATTCTAAAATAGTGCCTTCTGCAAACTCTCTGTCATTCTTTTGCAATCGTCATCAAATACGCCAACATATATATTCATACTTGTTACAAAGCTACTATGCCCTAATGTATATTGTATGTTCTTTGCATTCACTCCTTTACTTGCAAGAATGCTAGCATATGTATGCCTTAGAGAATGTAAACTCTTATACTCTATATCTAGCTTCTGCATAAATTTTCTATACAGTTCAGATATCTTATACACTCTTAATGGGTTATTGTACTCATCTGTTAATAAGTAATCTGAATCATTTTTCCTATCTCGTTCTTGCTTTAGAAGTTCCATCAGTTCCTCTGTAACATAGATTTTTCTGTATCCATTGTATGACTTAGGTGCTTTCTCAAAATCTCCCATATGTCCTGCTGCCACTCTCGCATGTGATATGCTTATTGAGCAATCTTCGTAGTCAACATCCTTTATCTGCAATCCACCCATTTCTGAACGCCTCAATCCACATGTAAGACCTAGATATACAATCATTTTAGTGTTATTATCATCACATCTTGAAACCTCTTCAAGAAGAATTCTAGCTTCTTCTATTGTATATGGAGTTCTTTCATTAGGTCTTGTGCGTACAATCACAATATCCTCCACTGGGTTTCTCACAAAAGTTATATACTCTAATTTTCTTGCCATATTAAGCATTGCACGAAGGAGCATTATATAATTAGTCTTTGTCTTTGAACTTAGGTCTGTCATAGTATCAACATATGTCTGAATGTTTCTCAACTTTAGCTTATCCAGCCTGCAATTTCCAAGCATTGTTACAAGCCCATGTTTTTTATTATATAGCAGACTTCTGTCTGAAGCCTTTGTAGATGGTGAATGATACTGGTCTGTCATTTCTAAATAAATAGTTGCAAACTGTTTCAAAGTTATATTACTGCTTGCTGTATTACATTGAAGATAGTATTCATTTTCTTTCTGTGCTATGAACTTTTTTATTTCTGTCTTAGGTGCTCCTTTGGGAAACAACTTAGAGCCTCTTTTTCTAGTACCATTATATGTATACTTTTCGTATATTACTTTAGTTCTTCCATCTGCCTGAACCTCTATATGTGCCATATCTATCTTCCTTTCTTCTTAGTTGTAACAAGGTACTCAAGCCTGATACTTACTATACCCTGTTACAAAAATATTTTTCAAAATCTTCCGTAAGTTCGTGAAAGCCGTTTCTATCTTATGCTTTGTAAGGCACTATTCGCTTTCGCAAATTTTCACAAAGTTTCATCAAGAATTATTTTTTCTTTTGATTATTGTTATCTCTTTGAAAGCTCCTTTATTCTTTATGGAATATACTATTCCATACTCCTGCTGTAGGTTGCTCTGTACCTTTCGTAGCCTTGCAGAGAGGTGATTAGGTGTCTTAGGCAAAAGACTATCGCTGACAGCTAATTGCCTTGCTTCCATTTTCAAAGTCTTTAACAAGTCTGACATAGAACCAGTATATTCGCCTTTCTTTCTTTTTAGCAAACTTATTAAAGTATAAGAAATTATATCTTCATCTAAGGTCAGCTTGTTAACATTGTGCTGATTTCTCCATATTATCTCATCAACATCTTCTTCGGCTATGTCTAGACATCTGCCTATCTTGATACACTTTTCGTGCCAATCCGCTAAACGAACAAGTCTTGTCGTTTCAACTGGTTCATCATCAAACAAAACCTCTAAAAGAATATTGAAGATACTTCCTAATATTTGTGGCATATCCTCTTTAAAACTTTCCCATAGCTTTTCTTCAGTCAGTATTTCTTCCGAGTTAACCCTTGATAGATGTAAAATCAGTGAACGATCTAAAAGGTCTGATTCTTTGGCGACCATAGAAACTGAATTGATAGCAACGTGTGCCTTGATATTCACTAATGTTTCATCGCTATCAGTATACAATTTCCTTTTTGTAATACTTCCACCTGTACAAGATCTTGCAAGTAGGTCTGAGAAATCTCTTCTGATTGACGAACAATTATCTATGCAAGTATAGTAAGTATTGCATAAGCGTAAAGCTAAATCATCTAACTTCTTAGGCATACCTGTCAAATCTGCTGAAGAAGGGGAAACGAAGGAATGTGCTCTTACCAGAACCTTTCTCCCCATACAGATTGAGAATCGGACAGTTGATATTGGGCAAGAAACAGCTAACCAAATATAATGTAAATAGAATATTTTCTTCATCTGTAGATATGTTGAAGTGTTTCTTTACATACCCCAACAAATTACTAGCTGGACTATTCAAGTCTGGGTCAATCTGAATTTTGTAATCAATTCCTCTTCTAAAGAATATTTCATCTATCTGTACTATTGATATCTGTTCCCTATTTATTAATAAAACCAAGCCGTCATCCTGATTCAAATCATAAATATAATCAGTACCATCAAAGTATATTCTATGTACAAAATCATATGACAATTTATTTTCATAGCAAGACATTTGTATCAATGGTATTAAGAAGTCATTATCCAAACCTAAGAATTCACTATCATATTCATAAAATAGCCTCTTTAGTGCTGTGATAACTCTTTTGGATTGAATATTACCAAAAACACTTTGATTCTTTGTGCGAACCAATATGTAATCTTCGTCATATTTAGTCCTGTACGCTACAACTTTATTCTCAGATAACAAGTTATCATATGCCTTTTTTATTTTTCTCTCATTATCATTCATCGTCATCTACCTCATCGAATTCAAAATCATCATCTTCTGTATCATAGTATCCATCACTATCTTCTACCTCATCTTCGGTTTCATCAGATTCATCTAGGAAGTCTCCTGCAGACAGAGCCACAAGATTCTTGTAATTTCTAACAACTCCATTATTGTCAGTCCACTCTGTGCTAATCTCTTTTCCATAGAACTGGCAATTTTTGAGTTCATCTGTGTCAAAACCATCTTGGTATCCACCATACAATGTGTACATGAATTCAGTTAAGTAATCTGCAGCCTTTCCTTTATTAAAAAACTTATATTGGGTTATTACTGTCTGTCCAGTTTCTCCATCATGCATACGCACCTTTAACGTTAAATCATTATTTGTAAAATTGTATTCTGCTCCCAAAATCTCAACAACATATTCTTTATCTGTTATGACCTGTGGCTTTAAAGCTATCATTGCCATACTAATTACCTCCTGTAAATTTTTTTATATAATTTATAATCACTTAAATGATTGCATATTTTACATTCATTATTCCTTTCTATGAGCCATCTGACGTCATATTTTAATGGCTCATATATTTAATATTTCATATAAGCTTATCTGATGTTAGAATTATATTATATATAGTAACAACGTGCTGACAGGCTTTTTTTTAAACCTGTCCAGAATAAAATTCAAATGATATAATTATTACATCATATTAAAATTGGGGCGTATTATGAAGGAAAAAGAATCTATATTAAAAACTTATTTAGAGAATATTGAGAATTATTTAGATGATTGTAATTATGGTAACTCAGATTACAATAAAACTGCGTTGAGAATTTTTCAAAGAGCCTTAGATTTTTTGGATGTTAATGTAGCTAACCTGAAAGAGTTTAAACGTAGTTCACCTGTTATAATATTATCTAAAATATTTTGTCATTTTTCTTTCGATGAAGATTTTACTATTTGTGATTTATCCAGACAGCAGACAAAAAATATGCTAAATTATATTATTAATTATCACGAACAGGCAGATGTGAAAAAAAATGGACATACTATGTATTCAGATAAGGAATTAAGAGCGTTTTTTTATTATATATTATCCTACAAAGAATGGACGAATCAAGATAACTATTCTTCCAACAGAGAATATACAACTGCTATCAATTACCTCAACAAATATTTTCTAACTCTAAATTTATGGTTTGTAGCAAGAGACACACCTAACACACCATACATTTATGATGGAGATATCCCATTATTTGCAAAAGCACTATATCACAAGAGAGCATTACCTGATATGGACAACTACATTACAAGTTCAAATATTTGCGATATAATTGTTGATGAATATGCCTCTCATACCATCAAAGATATTTTAATTAAATAATTGCTAATTTCAAAAAAAGAGGAAGTACCCATGTGCAAACATTAGGTACTTCCTCTTTATATTAAATATTCTATAACAAGTAATATTGGATATTCCCCCATCTACCTTATAATACTATTTCTCTTTAGTATTCTTCTGCCCAAAGCATTGTCGCGTATGCTCCATCGTCTATTACATATACTGTTCCTTCTACATAGTTGCCATCAACAGAAGCAAATTCATATTCCGCCTTATATTCAGGTACTTCCTGTTCGTGGATGATTACCTGTTTCCATTCGTTTTCTTCACCCTTTCTTTTACTGAATCTAAATATCTGCAAATAGTCTAACTTATGTGTCTTTCCTGCTTCTCTAATCATTTTCCACATAAGAAACCTGTACTCTAAAGGTATTTTCTTATTGATACCTTTTGTTTCATATCTGTCCTTATCAAACATCTTATCACTCACTTCCTGTTTACGCTATTTTAGTATTATCAGTACTTCTCATATGGTATGATAGTAACCTCTTTCATATCCTCTGAATCAAGAACTATCTTCTCTGAATAGTACATTTTCTTTACTATATCCACAGCCTCATCAATAGACTCTGCTTTTATATGTTCTATTCTTGATAGTTGCTCTTTTACTTCAATGTCATATTCTCTTTGCATATAGCATTTCCTTTCCATACATCATTTCTTTATCTCTCCATTACAATTTCAGATTTCCCAATATCAAATATCTGTAATCAAATGGTATTCTAAGATTTATGTGATTCTTTACAATTCTGCAATTATTCAACATACTGCACCTCCTAGCTTGTCTTAATCCATTTTGCTTCCATATCCTCTATTACAGACCGCTTTTTATCCTCATAAGCACATGCATATGTATTAAGAGTGGTAGAGGCATCCGCATGTCCTAAAATATTCTGCACAGACTTGATATCTGCATTATTCTTAAGAGCAAGTGAAGCAAATGTATGCCTCAATGCGTGAAGATTAAGATATCTAATTTCATCCGAATGTGAATCCAGGAACTCTTTATATTCATTGGACAATGTTTCACTTCTCAATGGATTTCCACAATCATCCGTAAACAGAGCCTTTGAATCCACAAAATCTTCTCCTTTTGCAAACATCTTCTTGTAGTAATCGTTTCTTGCTTTCTTTATCAATGTACAAAGGGTATTAGTAATAGGAATTACCCTTACACTACTTGCAGTCTTAGTTTCTTTTACCACACATTTTCCTCTATGCTGATATACTCTTGCTTTATTGACATTTATAGTCCGTTCTATCAGATTCACATCGTCAAATCCCAATGCATTCATCTCTGAGCGTCTCATTCCAGTTGTTACAGCAAGATATATCAGTAATTTCACATTATCACATGCATCCTTGTCTACCAGTTCCAAAAGCTTCTTTACCTCATCTTCGTTATATGATTGAATCTGCTTCTTTACAATCTTTGGTGCAATTACATCACCTACGAAATTGTATGATTTATTTATATAGTGTAATTGCATAGCTTTGTCTATTATTCCGTGTATACACATTATTCTATTTTTTACAGTCTTAGCTGACAGTCCACTATCAACAAGAAAGTCCACGTACCTTTGTAAATGTATTGCATTCAGTTTTGACAACTGGATATCACCTAGAAATTCAAGAAAACCATTTTTCTTATTGTAAGCCATCTGCATATAGTTACTGCTTGTAGTTGGACTAAGGTGTTTCATATATGAATCCTCATATATTTTAAAGAACTGTCTGAATGATAACCTATCATAGTTTAGACCTACATCATCATCCTCATACTGCTTCTCCACAGTTCTGACAAATGCCTTGATTTCCTTCATATTCGCATTTTCAGGAAATGTTTTGCTCTTTCTCTTTCTTGCACCATTAATAGCTCTTACTTCGTACATTACTTTATATCGCTGGTGCTTAGTTCCTTCATCTATCACAACTATATGTGCCATTATTACATCTCCTTTGCTACAAAAAAAGACAGACAGGATATTGCTCCTATCTGCCTTATTTTTTGATTACATATTACAATCTTACTCTTACTTTCTTACCAGTCTTTGCTATTGAATAGGCAACTACGCTAGTTGTAACACCCTGTGCAAACAACTGTGCTGCTGTAACTGTTCCTGCTGCTATCAATGAAAATATCATATCTTATTCACCTCCCTTCAATGTACAAAAGTATCTTCTTTCATATGTCATTTGACACCATCCATATGTCCTAGAAATACTCAGAACATCCATTTTTCTGTATATCTTCTTTCCAAAATTTCATCAGATATTTTTGTCGTCATTTTTGCGTAAGTTTGCGAAATTCTTACAAGTACTGCTATTTGTGTAGCTTCTAAGCACTTTCGCAAATTTTCGGAAAATATGATGAAACTTTATGCCGCTATCATTTCTGTAGCCGCTATTACTGCTATACCTACGCAAAGTCCTAATCCAAACCACTGCATTCAATCATTCCTCCTCTCATCTTTTTACACTTCATCCTGTCTTTTTCTGCCTCTCCTTTTAGGCTCCATTTTCTCCTCACTATTATCTGTAAGCCTCAAAGCTATTTTCTCTTTCTCTGCATTTACATCAAGAGGCATTAGATTCCATCTTTCATCTCCATGCCTTAGTCCTAAGTACAAAACGTGTGTAGGGTCAGAACTCATAGTATCGTTATATTCTGAACCTATCTGATATACATTGTTCTTTATCTTGCTCTTACTTATTACTGTGAGAAGATTATGCTTTATTGTATTAGTCATCTTATTACCGCCAAGTGAACTTCCATATGCTATTATCAGCTTGCAGGAATCCGTATCTGTTTCATTGACAGCTTTTGAAATATACTCAAAATTCTCTGTATCATATGTAAGCTGTGATACTGCTGGCTTTCTTTCAAATACCTCTGAATACAGATTCATTATCCTTACCTCACTCACCCCCATTTCTTTCATATGATTAATCAGATGTAACTGTGTACTATCTATTTTGGTAATGTTATCACCATCAATAGTAGGATAAAGTCCTATCAGTATTGCCTTGTCTCCTTTATACCCTTCTATTCTTCTCTTTATCTCATATGTCCTGTCTCCATTGAATACAACCTCTGTTGTTATCTGTTCTCTCTTAGTCTCCATTTACTGCTCCTTTCTGCAATCACGATAGAAAAATACCCAGTATGCTTCTGTTCCTATATATGCCCTTACGTGCCACTCAGAACTATTATCTATACATATCAGGTCATCAAACTCATACTCATATTCATCCAGATTACAATTAGCAAGACAATCTTTATATGCCACACTATCTATGCCATTATCATCTGTCAGTATGTAGAAGTTGCCACAGGCACCATCTTCATAGCTTTCCTCAACAAGTCCTATATGATATTTGGCATTCTCTACTACCTTATTAGGTATGCTTTTATCAATCTTTGTGATATTCTCCAGTTCCTTTTCACTCTTGAATGTATACATATGACCTCCTGTTCTGTAAGCATTGTTTTACATTTTCTGTTCAATTTCTTATGTTACTTATTTTCATTTTCCAGCTTTGACTATATCTGTAACTCTATCTTTTCCTCTGTTTTGCAATTTTTTACTCAGCAATTCTTAATACATCTGTTGCAACATCATAGTAATACGGACTATCAGACAATCTTTCAACCTCACTTACATTTTCGTTGTTAACCTCTTTAATCATCTGCCTTATATATCCAACATCAGCCTTATTCTTATCTGCTATCATCAGCAATACTTCGTGGATTGATGAGGGAATTACAAATACTCCATCAATCATCTTTTCCACACAGAACTTCTTTAAGAATTCTGGATATAGCATACATATTGCCCCAAACTGTCTCGTTTCATTTGACAATATAAAAAGAGTCTCAGGAATATCTTCTACAATATCCTGAGACTCTTTCATCATATCATTAAGTGTTTCTGTCATAGATTTTATATCCGGAGCATAGTATTCTTTTGTATTCTTCATTGCAATAGTATACAATTCATCTTCTGTTACTCTCAGCATTGCCATCATACCATTATTGATATCTGATGATGTTATTCCCTCTGAATCTTTCTTGAATATTATCTTATAGACAACTGCCAGATCCAGACCTTCTACAATTCTATGTGGCATATCCTTTAGACGTTCCTTATTCGCTTCAGCATTGATTAGAATAGCAACTATGTTGTCTTTCTGTTTCTTAAGGCTCATTTCAAAATCTATATCAGGAAGTGAACTGCATTCTACATCACCAAAAAATGCTTCTAATGCTTCTCCATTCCAGTAATATATTCTTCCGATTTTCTCTCCATTCTTCCTGACAGAAATACCTTTCTTTACTGTATCATTGTTCTTTGTCACATCAACAATTCTTACCTCGTAATCATCGCCAAGTCTTTGCTGTAGCTTACTAACAACAGCACTTATCTTGTCATCCATAGCAAACCTCCTGTAAATAAAATAAGAGCAAGTACTGAAAGGGTTTCGCTACCTTAGTACTTGCTCTGTTTCTTGTATCAAATTTATTATATATATTTACAGGTTGGTGATTTACAAAATGCAGTAATCTTTGTATTATCTTACGTCACCGAGTGCCCAAAAAGTGCCCAACTTCACTACCAACGATTCTCCCAGTATCTATGCGACTTCGCAGGCTTTTTATACCTTTTCTATTGAAATCACACTTTTTCTGTTCTTAGACTACGACACCCGTTTGACCCCTGGTTCACTATGGCAAAAAAAAGAAAGGAACGGTATTTCAACCATTCCCTTTGCAATGAGCCCACCGGGGTTTGAACCCGGGACACCTAGATTAAAAGTCTAGTGCTCTACCAACTGAGCTATGAGCCCATATATAAATTTAAAAGCTATTTAGCTAATAGGACTTAGGATTTTCTTTCAAATCCAGCTGGGCTAGCTGGATTCGAACCAGCGTGATGCAGGGATCAAAACCCTGTGCCTTACCGCTTGGCGATAGCCCATTAGTTAAATAAGGGTGGGTACAGGGATTCGAACCCTGGACCTTCAGAGCCACAATCTGACGCGCTAACCAGCTGTGCTATACCCACCATAACATAAAAAAAGTGTGCCCGAAGGGATTCGAACCCCCGACCCACGGCTTAGAAGGCCGTTGC
>ERZ808240.3580-NODE-3580-length-14879-cov-27.727739_pt1 | contig 14879 bp, 9 predicted proteins | sample MGYA00521084_ERZ808240 | MGnify/ENA primary metagenome ERZ808240 (study PRJEB31516, sample SAMN03275571) | gut metagenome | biome: mammalia-associated habitat; material: feces | host: Papio cynocephalus | place: Kenya | collected 2012-08-06 ... | reverse complement strand
CAAGACCTGCTCGCCAGCCGTATGGACAAATACTTTAACGAATGATGCCTATGACCAACTTTGATTATCTGCGTGACATAGAGCCGCTTCACGACCTCTACGCTATTTGTAACGGGGCAGAGGCCTCGATGGAATCGGACCACGATGCCTGTGCGCTGAACTGTCGCCGTGGTCTCGAATGGTTGGTCAAGGCTATATACACTCTCAAAAAGGCTGGCATCGGTGAGCGTGCGTCTCTCTACGAACTTATGACCGGCGCACCTTTCGTTGAGTTTCTGGAAGATGACCGTCTGATGGCCGCAGCCCACTATATCCGCAAGGTCGGCAATGTCGCTGCCCACGCCGGCGGAGTGAAGAGTGGCGAGGCCTTTTTCTGCCTCCTTAACCTCTATAATCTTGTCGGCGGCACTTTGTTGAAACTGCGCGTCATTACTGCTCTTGCCCCGTTTGACAAGAACAATATTCCTAAAAATGCTGTCGGAATAGCATCTGGTGACACGGTGCCTTCACCATCATATTCATTCGTCAAAAGTGTCCCGGCGGAAGCCGTCCGGAGCAAGGCGCCGGCTCCGGTTGTCACCGACTACTCCGAGTTCGAGACACGCAGACTTTTCATTGATTTGATGCTGCGAGATGCAGGATGGGAGCTTGTGGGCAAGGATAATGTCCCGCTTCCGGGCAAGGTCGGCACCGAAATCGAGGTTCACGGGATGCCGGGGCAGGATGTCGGATTCGCAGACTATGTCCTTTACGATGACGGCGGCAAGCCGTTGGCCGTAATTGAGGCCAAGCGCACCGGCAAAGATTCGATTGCCGGCAAGCATCAGGCGGAACTCTATGCAGACTGCTTGGAGCGTCAGTGCGGAGTACGCCCTGTCATCTACTATTCAAACGGTTTTCAGACTTTTGTGATCGACGGTCTCGGCTATCCGCCGCGCAGGATTCTGGGATTCCACAGCAAGGAAGATTTGCAGGTGATTCTTCGCAGCCGCGGGCGGTCCAAGATTACCGACCAGAATGTCAAGGAATATATTACGGACCGCGAGTACCAGAAACGCGCCATCCACAGCATCTGCGACCACTTCAACAAGATGTACCGCCGTGGTCTGCTGGTGATGGCCACCGGCTCAGGAAAGACGCGCGTCGCCATTTCGCTTTGCGATGTTCTCCTCCGAAACAAATGGGCAAAGAACATCCTTTTTCTGGCCGACCGTACCGCACTTGTCTCTCAGGCTCAGAAGAACTTTGCCAAACTGCTGCCGGAGCAGACGACAAGCATTCTCAACGACCACAAGAACAGAGGCAAGGACGGCCGTCCGGATATGGATGCCCGCATCACATTCAGTACCTATCAGACTATGATCGGGTATATCGATGCGGACAAGAAAGACTTCTCTGTCGGTCGTTTTGACCTCATCATCATAGACGAGGCTCACCGCAGCGTGTTCGGCAAGTACACCGCCATCTTAGACTACTTTGATGCCTTGATGGTAGGCCTTACGGCTACGCCTCGCGAAGATGTGGACCGCAGCACCTACGAACTCTTCGGTCTGGACGGCGAGCCGAATTTTGATTATGAATTGTCAGAAGCCGTGAATGACAAGTATCTGGTAAACTTCGTGGTGATGAACCGCACAACCAAACGATTGAAGGAGGGCATCAAATACAAGGACCTCAAACCTGCCGAGAAGGAACAACTGGAAGACATCTGGAAATATGAGGCGGCTCGTTCGGAAGATGGTTCCGAGCCTACGCCACGTGACATTCGCGCATCAGAAATCACAAATTATATTTATAATCAGGACACCATTGACCGGGTTCTCGAAGACCTGATGACGACAGGGCTTACGGTCAATGGCGGTGACACGATAGGCAAGACGATTATCTTTGCGGGCAATCACGAGCACGCTGTCAAGATTGTCGAACGTTTTCAGAACCAGTATCCTGAATATGGCAGCGATTTTTGTGTACTCATTGACAATCAGGTTTCCAAGGCGCAGGATCTGATTGACAGTTTCTCCGTGCGAGGTAAGATGCCGCAGATTGTAGTTTCCGTGGATATGATGGACACCGGCATAGATGTACCGGATGTCCTGAACCTGGTGTTCTTCAAGCAGGTCAAGTCCAAAATCAAGTTCTGGCAGATGATTGGCCGCGGCACCCGTAAATCCACGGATGTGCACGGCGAAGGCCTGGACAAGCAGTTCTTCAACATCTACGACTGGTGCGGGAACTTCGACTTTTTTGATCTCACTCCGGACGGGGAACTTCAGACCCCTGTGCATTCGGTTACAGAGCGTCTTTTCGACCTCCGTGTGGACATGGCGGTAGCGCTTCAGAACGCTCAATTCCAACAGGATTCATTCGCACGTGAACTTCGGGATAATATAAAGCAAACGCTTCGCAGTCAGATTCTTGCATTGAACGACCGGAACATTACTGTCCGCCGTCATTGGGATGTCGTGGACAAATTCCGCAAGGAAGCCGCTTGGGTCTGCCTTTCGGAGATTGATGCATTAGATTTGAAAGACCGGATTGCACCAGTCGTTATCCGTAGTGTAACTGACAACTCGGCTCTACGCTTCGACATTCTCGTCCTTAACATCCAGTTGTCTCGGATTCTTCCTGAGCATTCGGCAAGTAAAAGTATTGCACACACCACGGAAATTGCAAAGTCCCTTCAGGGGAAAGCGTCCATACAGCAGGTGAACAGTAAGATTGAGGTCATAAACGAAGTTGTCCGACCGGATTTCTGGAAGGGCGCGACGTTGGAGAGACTTGAGAAGGTGCGCCTCGAAATCCGGGACTTGGTCCAGTTCATAAAGGATGACAAGAAACGCACGTTCACCATTAACATTCCCGATCTCATCGAGTACAAGGACGCTCCTGAGCATACACTTCCGTCACTCACATACAAAGAGCGGGTTATCGACTACATTTCCAAAAACAGGAAACACCCCGTGCTGGAAAAGATTCGAAATATGCAGCAGCTGACTCCAGACGATATTCTTTCTCTGGAGCATATTTGCTGGAAGGAATTGGGAACTAAAGAAGAGTATCGGAACTATGTCAGGCGTGGAGGTCTTATCTGCGGTGACAGTGTGGCGGCATTCCTCCGGTCCATTGTCGGAGTGAACCGCGAAAAGGCTTTGGAACTCTATTCAAAGTACCTCAATGACAGTCAGCTCAATCCGGAGCAGGAAGAATATGTCAAATGTGTTCTGGACTATGTCTGCTCCAATGGCGACATCCTCCCGGCTACACTTTACAAAGAAGAGCCTTTCTCAGACTGGGATCTCCAATCATTCTTCAATGTCAAGACTCCGGCTTTTGTCGGCTATGTCCGTAAACTTCACGACTTGATTGCCGTATGATTTAATTCCCGGCCACCCACTGGATGTGGTTCTCGTATTTCTGGCCGCCGCGCCGTTTGTCGTAGATGACCGAGAGCTTGCCGGTCTCGTCGCGGTAGTAGCCGTAGGAGGTGCTGCCGACGAGATAGACGGCGTTTCCGACACCGAGGTCGGCGAGCGCCTGGGCAAAGTCGTGGAAGGACCGGCCGGGATTCTTGCGCGGAAAAGAAAAAACCGTTATCTTTGCGCCGCATTACTTCAGGGCAGGGTGAGAATCCCGATCGGCGGTGACAGTCCGCGAGCCGAAAGGCAGGAGCCGTTGGAACTACGGCACCGACAGTGTTCTTGGAGCGGCTGAGTTTGACAATGCCTGCGGCGGACGGTGATGCGAGGTCCGTAGCGGGGCGGTTAGAACGAAGCCTGTTTCAGGTAAGTCTGGATGGAAGAAGATGACGGCCTGTCTTGTACGGTTAAGAAATCAGATGTTTCCAAAATAGTCTGTTTCTAAAATCGCCGGGCGGGCGTTTGAAGCCTTGAATTGTATGCCATGGGTTACAGTTTAAGGTTTTTTTTGAAACATGAAAAGAATAAATTGTTTCAGATTTGTCTTTTATTTTCGAGTATAGGTTTCTTTTGGAAGAGGGAGTGTACTGGAGGTACATGACCGATGAGAAAAGGAACATAGACCGAAAAGAATGAAAAAGATGAGGCAGTTTATTTTTTGAAGGTTTCTATAGTTATGAAAAAAGTTATCCTGCTCATGGGCATCACAATTCTTGCGGCAGCACGGACGATGTGCGCCGCCGATGTCCATGATTTTGCCGGCGACGGCGAGAAAACATCACCTTTCAGTGCGGACGGTTCCGTGCCGTCACAAGATGCGGACGGGCATGAATTTCCGGAATATGCGGCGGACACCCTAACCCTCCGGACGGCGGTGGTAAACGCCAATTTCGCTCATCCGGGCCGCTCGGCCCTGCGCCTTGCCACGGTCAGCGAGGAGAAGCTGAGGCAGCGCGGAGCCTCGCGCACCTATCCCGAACTGCTCAAGGGGCTTCCAGGGCTCTACGCCACGTCCGAATCCGGGAGCTACGGCGACGCGAAGCTCAACATCCGGGGTTTCGGACAGGAAAACATATCGGTCCTGCTCAACGGCATACCCATAAGCGGCCTTGTGACCGGCGGGATGTACTGGAACAATTGGATGGGACTTGCCGACGCGACATGGGCGGTGCAGGTGCAGAAGGGAGTGGGAGCCTCGATGCTTTCCGACGGGTCTGTCGGAGGCTCGGTCAACATCATTACAGAGTCTCCGTCGGAGCGCTTTTCCGCAGAGGCCGGGTTCTACGGTTCTGCCTGGGGCTCGCATTCGGCGGGGACTTCGGCTACAGGGCAGGCCTTGAGGGGAAACACCGGACCGTTCAAGGGCTATCTCAAACTCGGAAGCGGGCGTCTCGGGCACGGCTGGAGCATGAATCTTATGGCCTCGTATGTCGGTGGAAACGGATATGTCGAATCGACGTCCGTGAGTTCGTTTGCATATATGTTCAGTCTGGCGAAGACTTTCGGCGGCGAACACAGACTTGTATTCACCTCGCTCGGCTCCCCCGAGAGCCACGAACAGCGCAGCTCGCGCCTCAGTGCGTCCGAAGTCGGGGCATATGGCCTGCGCTACAACAAAAATTGGGGATGGCGCGACGGCAAGCCGTTCAATTTGAGCAAGAACAGCTACTTCAAACCCTATTTCACCCTTCAGCATTTGTGGAACGGACGGCGCATCTCGATGAAAAATTCGCTCTATCTGGCCGTCGGGAACGGCGGCGGAAGGTGGTCGGAGACAAAGGGACGTCCTATATCGTCGTTCACTACCGCCGACGGGCACATAGACTGGGATGCAGCGGTCGCCGCGAACAGAAATCCGGACGGTTCCGCGAACAACATCCTCAGCCGGTATATGGCCGGACACACCCATGCCGGGGCAATCGTGAGCGCGGAATGGCGGCTCACTGACCGCTGGACGATTGGCGGCGGACTTCACGGACAGCTCTATCACACATGGGAGCGGGAGCGGATTACCGACCTGCTCGGCGCGGACTGGTGGTTCGAGGACTATGAGAACAAATCGCTTGCGGGGCTTGCCGGGAGAAACTCCGTCAAAGGAGTGGGGGATTATGTGCGGACAGACAACGGGAAGCGGATATACCACGGAACTGCCTATCTCACCGTGAAATATGATTCCCGAAGCATCTCCGCCGACCTCGGGGCCTCGCTTTTCGGCAGCGCGAACCGGCGCTGGGACAGGTACAACTATGTCGGCGCGGACATTTTCAGCAAGACCGCGCACGGAACGGGCGCGAGCGTGAAGGGAGGGCTGTTGTGGCGCCCGGGACGCGGGCAGAGCCTCTATCTTAACGGCGGCTGGTACAGCAGGCTGCCCTACAGCAATGTCTGGTTCTCTTCCGGCAACAACGAGATGACGCGCGGGGTGAGGAACGAGCGGAACATCCTCGGCGAACTCGGCTGGAGGTGCGTGTGGGCAAGCGGAAGCCTCGAACTGACGGGATATGCCGCCCGGTGGAAGAACAAGTCGCTGATGTCGGACAAGTACCGTCAGATTGACAGCGAGGATGCCCGCTACATGGTGACCGGGCTTGACGCATTCCACTGCGGAGCTGAGGCAAGCCTGTTCCAGCGCATTGGAAAATGGCTTGAAATCAGCACCTTTGCCTCGGTGGGGGACTGGAGGTGGAAGAACGACGTGAGCGCGATAGTCTATGACGACTACTCCGGCGTGGAGAAGGGGCGCGTCAATGTCTTCTGCGACGGCCTGCCTGTGGGCGACGCTCCTCAGACCCAGACGGGCGCGTCCTCAAAGTTCCTTCTTCCGGCCGATTTCTCCATAAGCCTCGAATGGCAGTTCAACGACAGAATGTACGCGGACTTCGACCCTCTCTCAAGAACCGACCCGGACGACCGCAGGACATCATACCGCATTCCGGGGTATCATCTGCTGGGCGCCGACGTCTCCTGGGGGCATAATTTCAGTCTTTCAGGCACTTCCGGAAGTCACTGTGCCATCGGCGGCGTTCCGGACGGACAGGCGCATCATGGCCGTCAAGCCCGTCTGCAACTGTTTCTTCGCGGCGACAACCTTCTGAACACACGGTATATAGAGCGTGGCAAGGACGGCCAGAACCATGATCTTGAGACTTTCCGGGGCTTCTGGGGTTTCGGACGGATGTTTTCGTTCGGCGTAAGGCTCGGAATATGAGAAACCGAACAAAAATTCAGGCGGCTTCTGAGAAAAGTTCGCTAACTTTGCCGGCCGTACCGGAATGGGCTGTGATGCCTTCAGTCCGATAAAATTTTGAAAATATGTCTTTGACTTTAATGTTATCTCTCATAATTTCGCTCCTCGCGGCACAGAACGCTCCCCGGTCCGACAGCCCTCAGGACTACCGCCTGAAAGAAACCGTCATCTCCGCCCGCCTGCCAAAGCGTCTCAGGACTTATGTCCCGTTCTGGGGGACTCCGACGCCTTCAAAATGGACTCATGAGGACAGCCTTGCCTTTGACAACTGTGTGGCGAGCATCGACACGAGTCGCTCATTCCCGAACTGGATCTGCTGGAACCTCGACCTCGCTAGCGTCGCCGAGGACAAGTACAAGTTCCGCCGCTTCGTGAAGAAAGGCACGGTCGTCCCCTCCGAGAGCCTTCTGGTTCAGGTCATTGACGAATGCTACCGCTGGGCGTGGAAGAAGCCCTACGGCAACACGAACGTCGTTCTTGGCCCTGTCTATGCGGCAAAGGACAGCCAGGCTCCGTCGGCATGGTTCGTGGCGGTCTGCAAAAAGGACAGTGTCAAGGGCCTGATGCCTCTCGGCTTCACCTCGGTTGCCTTTCTCGTCCCGGCCTCGCCCTCTTCCCGGCCGAACCTCTACGACTATTCCACCTCAGTGAATTTCATCGAGTTCCGCACCGGCTACAACCTGTTCCCGTCCCTCCCGCCAAAAGTCCAGGAACAGGTTGAGGAGATGACCGCCTACGAACTCTTCTGCCCCTTCCAGGAAATCGACGAGAACGACCTCTACCTTCTCGAACCTGAATTTGAAGGCGGTTCCGACTCCTCCGAACCCTTTGACGTTGAATGATGTGCAGATTTTCCATGCAGATTTTCTCCGGAATATTTCGGAATGCGAAACGGATGTCGTATCTTTGCGCCGGAAAAGAAATGGTATTATAGTAGTGTTTAATGTTGTGCGGCTACGGGCCGCATTTTTAGTGTTCGGTATCTGATGAAATACACAAGGGTATTCCGTCCTAAATTCTTCCATTTGTTTCAGAAGGGACGGTACAGCAGGGAGAGGTTCGTCTCGGATCTCATCGCGGGAATCATCGTGGGCATCATCGCCCTCCCGCTCGCAATCGCATTCGGAATCGCCAGCGGCGTGACCCCTCAGCAGGGACTTATCACGGCAATCGTGGCCGGCTTCCTGATTTCGGTCTTCGGAGGGTCGCGCTTCCTCATCGGGGGACCCACGGGGGCCTTCATCGTCATCGTCGCCGGAATCGTCGGGCAGTACGGGATGGCCGGGCTTACGGTCGCGACGATTATGGCGGGCGTCATATTGGTCGTGATGGGCTTCTGCCGGCTCGGGACCATCTTCCATTTCATCCCATATCCCATCGTCGTCGGCTTCACCAGCGGCATCGCCCTCACGATTTTTTCGACGCAGATGAAGGATTTCTTCGGTCTAACGGATGTTTCCGTTCCGGCCGGATTCGTACCTGAGTGGATTTGCTATTTTCAGAACATCGGGAATATCAACTGGTTGGAGACGGTGCTCAGCGCGGGATGCCTTGCCGCGATAATTCTCTGGAACCGTTTCGGCAGCGGGAGGATTCCGGGGGCGCTTATTGCCCTGCTGCTCGGAACTGCGGTCTCCGTGCTTCTTCATCGTTTCTGCGGAATCGAGTTCGCGACGATAGGCTCCAAGTTTCCCGAACTTGCAGCCGGAATACCTCTGCCGAAGCCGACGATGCCGGACCTGAGCTTCGACGACGTGAAGAATCTGGTGTCTCCGGCATTCACGATTGCAATTCTCTGTGCCATCGAGTCGCTGCTTGCGGCCATGGTAGCCGACGGAGTCACCGGAAAGCAGCATGACTCCAACACTGAACTCATAGGGCAGGGGATAGCGAATATAATTACTCCGCTTTTCGGCGGCATTCCTGCCACCGGGGCGCTTGCAAGGACGATGGCGAGCATAAACAACGGCGCAAGGACATCCGTGGCGGGCATCGTGCACGCGGTGGTGCTTCTGCTGATTTATCTCTTCCTGATGCCCTATGCGGTCTATATCCCGCTCGCCTGCCTCGCCTCGATTCTCGTGGTCGTGGCCTACAACATGAGCGAATGGCGCACCTTCCGCTACCTTCTGAAGGGCGAGGCCCCAGATGTGGCGGTGCTTCTCATCACCTTTTTCCTCACCGTAATAGTCGATTTGACGGTGGCGATTGAGGTCGGGGTGCTTCTGGCCATTGTGCTGTTCGTAAGGCGTATGATGCAGACATCGAGCATCGAGGTTCTCAATCAGGCGAAGCTCGCCGCAACGGAGGACGATGAGAAGGCCAATCTTGAGGATACGGAATATCTCGACGTCCACAAGGGTGTGGAGGTGTATGAAATCAACGGACCTTATTTCTTTGGTCTGGCCGCCCAGTCGGAAGAGCTCGAACAGCGGAACAAGGCAGATACCTGCGTCAAGATTATCCGTATGAGAAAGGTTCCGTTCATAGATTCCACCGGAGTCAAGAACCTGAGGAATGTCTGCGACATGGCCCGGAAGAGGGGAGTTCGAGTCATCCTCTCCGGTGTCCGTCCCCGCGTGATGCACACCCTCGAAAAGTTCGGCGTCGATAAGGAACTCGGCCGCGAGAACATCTACGACCACATCATCCCCGCCCTCGCCGCCGCCAACTTCATCGCGGACAACAACAAAGAGAGCCGCAGGGCAAATGCGGCTCTCTGACGGGCGGAAAAGAACTTGTCCTGACTATCGCTTATTCGAGCGATAGTGGGACTTCACATAAATTCTCTTGTTGTTGACATTCCTGAAATGTCCTCTGACAAGAGTCTTTTTGTGAGATACCTTTTCAGACTGTGTCTCAAGGCATTCTCCCTCGCTTAAATAAATGGTGATATGAATCATATTTCCATGATTAAAAATAAGTTTGGAAACGAGGAGTGGCTTGGAGACGTACATCGCCCGTTAAAAACAAAATACAGAGCAGAATTTCCTCATGGGAAATTATACTCTGTATTTAATTCATTTCAGCGAGGGAGACTTGCCCTCTCCCAAACTTAATTCATATCACTTCACAAAGGTAAGCAAAGAAAGTTAAATACAAAATGTTTTTGTAACTTTTTTAGATAACTTTTTTACATTAAAAGCGTTGAGACATCTTTGCCGGAGGCGAGGGCTTCGCGGATTTGGGTGGAGGAGACGGGGACGAGCGGCATATCGATGAGCCTTATGCGGTAGCGGGGGCATTCGCGGAGAAGGTCGCGGCGGATGGCGGCCGTGTCGAAGCCTTCGCGGGGAAAGACGGCCGCGCCGTAGTCCGTGAGTATGCGGCGGTAGTCCTTCCAGCGGCGGAAATCGGCAATCTGGTCGCCGCCCACGACGAGGGTGAGGCTATCGGAGGGATTTTCTGATTTCAGCGCGTCGAGCGTGTCGATGGTGTAGTTCGGCGTCGGGAGGCGGAACTCTATGTCCGAGACGCTGACTCTGCCGTGCAAGGGTCTGCACCCTTTGCCTTGTTCTGCGCATGACGGGATGTCTCCGCTCAACTCAGGGTGTCTGGCAAGCGCCGCCCGGGCGGCGTCAAGCCGTGCCTGCGCATCCAGCGCTGTCGCCGTGGCCTTCAGCGGATTTATCGGCGAGACGACCAGCAGCACACGGTCATACAGCTCCGCCAGCCGTCTCAGAATCGCGAGATGGCCGATGTGCAGCGGGTTGAATGACCCGGAATAAACAGCAGTTTCCATTTAATCAGTAGTTGCTCTTTGTGTTTGTTCCCATTCCTAATAGGAACATAAAAATAAACAGATTCAGATTTGTCGGGTGTTTTCGAGTATATATTGGGGCTGTTTCTTAATGTTTCTAAAAACAGCTTGGAGGCAAAGTAAAATAGGGATTGCGGATGCAAGGCTTGCGACGAAGATAAAACCGCAGCAACCTTATGGTTGTGAGGATTTTATCAAGGAGCGTAACGCAGCAGACGCTGTCCTTATTTTTCTTTGCCGAGGAAATCGGACACCAGCTTCTCCGCATCCGCATAGGCCTTCTGCAGGTCATCGTTCACGATGATGTGGTCGAACTTGTCCGCGTATGTCATCTCCTCGGCTGCCTTGGCGACGCGGCGCTCGATTGCCTCAGGGGAGTCCGTGGCGCGGCTGACGAGTCTCTGACGGAGCACCTCCACCGACGGCGCCTGAATGAACACCGACAATGCGCGGTCTCCGAAATATTTCTTCAGATTCACCCCGCCCTTGACATCGACGTCGAAGATGATGGCGTTCCCCTTGTCCCAGATGCGTTCCACCTCGGACTTGAGGGTTCCGTAGAACGAGCCGGGATAGACCTCCTCATACTCGACAAACTCGCCGTCGGCTATCCTCCTTCTGAACTCGTCCGCGCTGATGAACCAGTAGGCCACGCCGTTCTTTTCCTCGCCTCTCGGGGCGCGTGAGGCCGCCGAAACCGAAAACTCGAGTTCCGGATGGAGTTTGAGGATATGATTGACTATCGTGCTCTTGCCCGAACCCGACGGGGCTGAAAAAATCACTACTTTACGGTTGTCCATATATTTATATCCCTTTTTCTTTAATTATATCCCTTTCTTTATCCCATTGAAACCGATTGCGGCTGTCTGAATTTATCATATACCCTATGACTGCCAATATGGCATATCCTTATATTCTCGTATGGTTTTTGTATTCCATATTTTATTGTTCGGCAAAATTAACTATTTTTGCCGAGATTTTTATGGCCTTTTAGGCGGGTATGGAATATTCCCGGGGAAGGCGACGGATACGGAAGAATATATTTTTATATAATTTTATAATTATGGTATCTTACAAGGAACTCGGTCTTGTGAACACCCGTGAGATGTTCGCGAAGGCCATCAAGGGAGGATATGCAATCCCTGCATTCAACTTCAACAACATGGAGCAGCTTCAGGCCATCATCCAGGCCGCTGCCGAGACAAAGTCACCTGTGATTCTTCAGGTTTCAAAGGGTGCGCGCAACTACGCCAACCAGACCCTTCTCCGCTACATGGCGGAGGGCGCCGTTCAGTACGCCAAGGAACTCGGCTGGGAGCATCCGCAGATTGTCCTCCACCTCGACCACGGCGATTCGTTCGAACTCTGCAAGAGCTGCGTCGATATGGGCTTCTCTTCAGTGATGATTGACGGTTCCGCACTTCCTTACGAGGACAACATCGCCCTCACCAAGAAGGTTGTCGAGTATGCTCACAAGTATGACGTGACCGTTGAGGCCGAGCTTGGAGTCCTCGCCGGCGTTGAGGATGAGGTTTCCGCAGAGGAGTCTCACTACACCAAGCCTGAGGAGGTCATCGACTTCGCTACCCGCACCGGCTGCGACTCTCTCGCAATCTCAATCGGAACTTCACACGGCGCATACAAGTTCAAGCCTGAACAGTGCACCCGTGACCCTAAGACAGGCCGTCTCGTTCCGCCGCCTCTCGCATTCGACGTCCTCCATGAGATTGAGAAGAAACTTCCTGGTTTCCCTATCGTTCTCCACGGCTCATCTTCAGTTCCGCAGGAGTATGTTGACACCATCAACAAATACGGCGGCAAGCTTCCTGACGCTGTCGGTATTCCTGAGGAGCAGCTCCGCGAGGCTGCGAAGAGCGCAGTCTGCAAGATCAACATCGACTCCGACTCCCGTCTTGCGATGACCGCTGCAATCCGCAAGGTCTTCGCCGAGAAACCGGGCGAGTTCGATCCGCGTAAGTACCTCGGACCTGCACGTGACGAGATGAAGAAGCTCTACGAGCACAAGATCGTGGACGTGCTTGGTTCTAACGGCAAGGCTGAATAATTTACGGGGCGCCTAAAAGGCGGTCTGCTGCGTTGGATGTCTTGATGAAATCCTCACAACCATAAGGTTGCTGCGGTATTCATCCGCGACATCCGCCTTGCATCCCATCCTTTTATGCATCCCCTTGTTTCAGGTGTTTTTTAGCAGGTTGACTTGAATTGAGTTCAGGTCAACCTGTTTGTTTTATGGTCATAGTCTTTGTTTTGTAATGGCAAGACCCCTGAGCGCCGTGCGAAGACCAGCGAAGCGTTGAGTTGTATGGTGTGCCCGGAGCACGATTTTCCCTTCGGGGGACGGGCGGAGTCTAGAACATAGGATCCCACGATGGGAGCTTTTCCGGCGTCTGCTTCATCATCTCAAGCACATCCTGCGGAACATATTTCTTCGCTACGACAAGGCGGAACATATACTCGTTGAACCACTCGTCGGTCATGATGAGGCAGCCCTTGTAGCCGGCGGACTCGCCCCAGCTGTTCTCGACCATCCATTTCTTTGCGGCTCCCGTCTCGGAATCGACATCGACCGCAATCAGCGTCATCGCGTGGGACGAGCCGCTGGCGTGGGTCTGCACCCGCTCGCGCTTGTTCATCCCGAACTTCACGCCGGTGAGGGACTCGTAGTCGAAGTTCGCGAGGTCGAGCGTTCCCTTGCTCCGGCTGAAGAACTTGCCCACGTCGCAGGAAAAATACATGGCGGTGTTGTCCTTTATGCTCGCGATTGCCATCTCCTTGATGCGTTCAACCGGCAGGTTCACATAGAGCCAGTTCTTCCCGTCATAGACATGACGGTCATAGTCAATCTCATAGACCTTTCCGTACTCGCGACAAGGGTCGTTCATCACCATGATGTAGCCGTTCTCAAGGTCTTCGCTTATGTACCTGTCATAAAATGATTTCGGGGTGAACTTCTCCACGCTCACAATCTCGCCCTTGCTGTTGCAGCGGGTCCATTCAAACTCTGTCGGCGGCTCTCCGAGACAGAGCGCGAGTATGCGATAGACATCCTTGAGCATCTCCACTTTCTGCCCCTCCAGACTCCTCACGGCCGCAGCCTCCGCCTTCTTGCCTTTCGGTGCGGCCGCCGCGTATGCCTGCCGCAGACGAAGCCCGTCCTCGCGGAGCTTGAGCTTCAGGAGCATCGCCATCTGTGAGGTGTTGTTGCTGCTGAACGTCTCGGGCATCGCCTCCGCCGGCACGACCCCGTATTTCGAGAGCAGGTCGGACACTCCGGTGAACTGTCCTCCGTCGCTCAGGGGGTTGCTGAACAGCCAATCGACCTGACGGTCGTCGTCCGGAAGTGCGCGGGTGTCGATGATTCCCTGAAGGAAGAGGTTGGCCTTCTCCAGCTGGTCGTAGAAAAAGACATAATTCTGCGAAAACTGAAACTCCGGCAGGTCGTATTCCTCTATCATCCTTGCCCTCAGGACATTAAGTCCGGTGAACAGCCAGCATCGCCCCGAAGACTTCTGGTCCGTGATTCCCTTGGTCTTCACCCTGTCCGAAAAATGTGTGTCAATCATCGCCGCATTCTCGCTGTTGACTGCAAGCGTCGCAATCGAAGTCCCCGCCAGCGCATTCCTCAGAGCCTTGTCCGAAGGCGTTCCTTGATAGCCCTTCGCGATTTCCGCGAGATTCTCGGCCGTGAGCCCTCCCGTCGCGGATGTCTGTGCCGCCGCCGACAGTCCGAGCGCCGTCGCGGCCAAAGTCAAAATAATCCTTTTCATATCCATACCTATATTATATATACTCACAAAATCCTTCTCCGCATTCCTGCGAGTGCGAATCGGTGCATCAAAATCTCAAAGTTACGAAAAATATGCTCAAATTCGTGAAACTTTGCGTACCTTTGGGTTTCAATCCGACGCGCTCGTGTTCCGGAAGAGGAATCCTGTGTGTCAAAAATTGATACCATAAATATGGCAACAGAGGAAAAAAGGCTCTATCTCATTGATGGTCATGCGCTTGTATTTAAGATGTACTACGCGCTTCTTTCGCATCCGATGATAAATTCAAAGGGCGCGGACACATCGATTCTTTTCGGATTCACGAAGTATCTCTTTGAACTTCTTGAAAAGGAGCGCCCGACCCATCTTGCGGTCTCCTTCGACCCTCCGGGAGGGACTTTCAGGCATGATGCCTATCCGGACTACAAGGGGACACGCAGCGCGACGCCCCAGCAGGTGATTGACGCGCTTGAGCCTCTGTGCGAGATTTGCCGGGCTCTGAACATACCGGTGCTGATGATTCCGAAATACGAGGCCGACGATGTCATCGGTTCAATGTCGAAAAAGGCTGAGGGCGAGGGATTTACGGTCTATATGGTGACACCGGACAAAGACTACGGACAGCTTGTCACCGATCATGTCTTCCAGCTCAGGCCGGGGAAGGCCGG
>ERZ808240.3579-NODE-3579-length-14883-cov-3.654033_pt1 | contig 14883 bp, 11 predicted proteins | sample MGYA00521084_ERZ808240 | MGnify/ENA primary metagenome ERZ808240 (study PRJEB31516, sample SAMN03275571) | gut metagenome | biome: mammalia-associated habitat; material: feces | host: Papio cynocephalus | place: Kenya | collected 2012-08-06 ... | reverse complement strand
TTCAAATAAAAAATCAGTGGATTATCCCTTGTCATTGCCATAAATACTCGATTAAACGTCTCATTTGACATTTTTCCTCTTACCGGTACAGGAATAATATCTTGATGAGACATAACCCCCTTATAAAAAGCATTGTAAATCGCTTTTTCTTTTCGATTGAGTTGTTGATAATAGTAACGATCTACAATCACTAATACGCACCTCCGTTTTGCCTATATTTTATCTCTCCCAAGCCACCTTGTAGCCGCAAGCAAAGCGACATCTGCCTTATGTTTTTTTACCATCCATAACATTTTTATGTTAAAGTAAAAATGTTATAGATGCAAAATTTCAACAGTGATCGAGTTATCAAATCTCCCCTTCTTCTACCAAACTTTCCAATTTTCCATTAGAATTCCATTTGTATACACTTTCTTTTATATCACTGTGTTTCTGTTTTTTCTCCTGTCCCATCGAATTATCAGAACCATCATCATAGTCTGGAACATTATCATCTACAACTACTATCAAATTCGACAACGCACGCGTATATGCAATGTACTTTTCATTACGAGACATTTTATTATCAACAACAAACACCCTGTCAAATTCAATACCTTTCACTTCATCTACATACATAACAGCAATCTTTCCTGCATCAATTTCTTCTCCAATGGAATTTTGAATCTCTTCTGACAACATTTCCATATGCAGATACTGTTTTTTCTTCACTCCTCTTGGTAGAAGAATTGCCACACGTTCAGTTCTATCATTCCATACTGATAATTCTTTTTCAAGTTCGCTTCGTGATATCTCTCTAACGCTTGCCCCATCCACACCAGTCTGCAAAACATCCATCTCAAAACATGTATTACAAAGCTTAGTAATCTGATTTGTATTTCGATAGTTCTCATTCAATACGAATTTACTTGCTGATAATTCATCCTCGACAACACTCCAATCCGAAATACCTCTTCCTGGTTTTATCAACTGGTTCGTATCACCAAATATATTAAACACAACTTTCCGCTGATTTAAACGACTTATAAGTCTATATTCATTAATAGCAACATCTTGTCCTTCATCTACACACATAAATTGTACCGAGCCATTTACATGCTTATAATACTTCATTGCAAAAATGAGTTGTGCATACAAATCAAATCTATGACATTTACCAACAATATTTTTTATTTTATGGGCCTCCTTAAAATCACGTACCGTTTCTTCAAATACCATTTGATACGTTCCAAGCACAGAATACGTATCTATCTTTTCATATAAATTCTTTATAGCATTTCTCACTTCTGTACTATATTTTGCTATCTCCAACTGGTGAAATTTCTCCTGAGCATTTTCAATTTCACTGTCAATTTCATGCATTTCAGATACAAAGTTGAAGTATTCTTGCTTTGTTCTTTTACACAATCTCACCTCGTCCTGACATTCTTTAACATATAATGCGACCTGACTCATCCAGTCAATCAACTCATCTTCGTTTCTCCCATTTAATGGCATTTTTAAAACCACAATTTCTGCATCCATTTTATTTGTAGCACGGTTAATATTTTTCTGCATTTCAGCAATCTCATTTTCCAGCTGCTCGATACGTGCTTTTTTTCCAAACATAATAACCGTTGACTGCACCTGACTAAGTTCGGAAGCCACACTGTTCATCTGTTCTTCCAACTCTGAAATAGCTCTTTGTTTTCCTTCCAAATATATACGAACTTTCTCCGCAACACGTGGAACTGCCTCATTGACAATACTTGCAGCTGATTTCTCCTTTTCTGGAAGCTGTGTTTCTAAGAAATTCTTACGATGATTCACTTTATCCAATTCATTCTTGGCAAGAAAAATCTTTTGATCTTCCATTTTAACAATAGTATCTAACGCCTCTACTGCAAATTGCATTTGTTGTACAACACGAGAATCATCATCATCTGAAATTGTTCTTCTCTCTTCCCCCATCGCATCAGCAAGATTATCTAAAATTTCAATTAATGCATTTCTTTCTGAAATCACTTTGTCATATACCTTCATAAACTTTGTAGCAAACTGATCAGAATAAATATAATTTACGAAATCCTGCCGGACTAACATCTCTGAAACCACTTTATTGTTTGGTTTAAACACAGAATCGTATTCAACCAGCATCTCAATATAATATTGTTCAATGGAAACTCTTGCAATATTGCCAATCTGCAAACCTTCTGCCAAGCCCTTAATATGTAGGCTGAACTGATCGTTTGGAGTTAATATCATTGCATTTTTTGTAAAGTCAAACGATTTCTGTTGATATTTTAATCTGGAAAGTCTATGCAATAATACCATTGTTTTTCCTGAACCTGCACATCCTTGAACAACAATATTTTGATTAAATGGAGCATTAACTATTTTATTTTGATTCTCCTGAATCGTAACAAAAATATCCGTAAGGCTGTGCTGTCTTTTTCGCATGTTAAGTACACGCACCAAAAAGGGATCTGTTATCCCATTCTTGAAAATCATATCCTCGTCCGTTCTTAAATTCTGATAACCATATAATATTGCATGATTTATTTCAAATTGTCTTGAAAGATTAATCGCATATTTTTTCCCATTATGCTGCACTTTTGTTGTCTGGTAATTAATCAATTCATAACCAAAATCACTGTTTGCGGAAATAACCACTTTTTTATCATTCAAAACAATATCAGTCGCCCCAATATAATAAGTCTCAGTCTCTCCATCAGCGGAAATGTCCACACGATACATATATGGTCTCGATATATAACTGTCTAACTCTTCTAATCGTTTTCCATACTTCATTTTACTTGCAGCTTTGGCAAATGTTAAGCCACCACCAGCTAATGCACCATCTATATCAATTGCATACTGTGAAATATAATCAGGACTGCTCTTAATAGCTTTTATTGATGTGTCAATATCATGTTCTACATTTTCTAAATGCTTTCGTTCCAGCGCAAACACCTCACCAGAGGTTATCATAAAATCCACATCATCAAAATCACTTATTATCGTTGTCTCCAATCTTCCATAACGATAAGCAGCTTTATAATCTTCCACATCCATATAATATTTCTGGCATTGCGGACAATATCCAACCATAAACATGTAGGCTTTCTTAGTTCCATTTTTCTCCTGAAGCATAATCAGCACTAAAACCTCATCTGTATTATGTCCCGATAAAGTACAGTAAATTGAATCCGATACAACAACCGTATCTTCCTCCGTCAATTTATAGCAATTTGCCGTATAATTATACTGATATGGTGACCGTTTCCCCTCTTCTATGATATATTCCGGCTTAATCTCCTTAACAGGGATTTGGTGTTTTTGTGGCTTTTTCTTTATCAGTGAGTCATGCTCAATCACCGGAACCCCATTCTTTGCACATTCATCTTCCAAATCAATTGCGTAAGCTTTCCGAATTAAAATTTTACCACACTGCTCACAATAATATCCGGTAAATGTTACCTTTCTATCTTTATATGTTCTGCAACATGGCATTTCAAACAATTCCTCTTCATGAATTGGACACATGGGATGGTCTTTGTTCCAATTTTCCGGAACAAACACTTTTTCCTGAAGGGGCATTTCATATTCTTCCAATTGACTTCGCAAATATCTATTTGTTAAGTCTAAATTATAAAAAGTGTGTGGAACATTGCGTTTTGAAAGCACACCATGAATATACTCCATATCAGGCTTTTTTCAATAGAACTTCCAATAATGATTCTATTATTAGCTTCTAGCCTTGCATCCCAATAATCTCGTACCGCTTTATAACCTTGATCTTTACTAATTATTGCTACCCTATCTGTTTTCCCATTTCCATAAAACTCTCCTACTCGTGTAGCAATATAAAAATCTAAACCATTTTTTCCGGTTCTAGCCAATTTGCAGGTATCAAAAGTACAACCAGAATTTAAAATCTGTTTCAAATAACGTTGTTCGCAAACATTGGCCGCCTTACTATAAAACAGTGTTAGATAATCACCTTTTTGCAAAAACTCTACTCCCCGCAGCCCTTCGCTATGCACATTCTCAAAATCCACTAAAAAATACATATCCTAGCTCCTTCTTTCTTTTTCTGCCGTTTCACGATACTTGACAATATCATCTTTCCAATCATCCTCAAAAAAATCTGTCGCACTCTCACATGTTACCGCTTTACTAAGTGCTCGCCCAACCGCTTCAAAATTAACCGCAATTCCTTCTGAATCATTTTCATAAGTTACAGAACGATTTCTGTTAATTCCAATCTTTTCCGCCTCCCTGCCTGCATCAATGTTGGCTCCTAAAAATAAGAATTCCCAGCCACACTCTTTCTTTGCCTCAATTTTTCTTCGGATTTGTTCGTAGCTATACTCTATACTGGAATTTTCTAAGCCATCCGTTGTAATTACAAATATAACTTTTCCGGCTCTATGCTGTTCCGGCAGATGTTTTTGAACATTATCTATTTTTTCAATTCCAGTTCCAACCGCATCAAGAAGTGCCGTACATCCCCGCACAAAGTATTCCTTTTCTGTTAACGGTTCAATAATTTCAATAGGAAAACGATCATGAATCACTTCAACTTCGTCATCAAATAAAATTGTTGTAACATTAACTTCTTTTTCTTCTTTCTTTTGACGAGCAATCATTCTGTTAAAGCCGTCTATGGTATCGCTCTCCAATCCCCCCATAGAACCGCTTCTATCCAAAATAAAAACCAGCTCTGTTAAGTCCATATTCATGTGAGTAACCTCCTTTGATTTATTGTAATCACATTATATCCACTGAACTTACAAAGCTGGTCGCATGATAGGCGACATATTGTATTATCTTACTAACTCATTCAAAAATCGGCTGTTCATAAGCATATAACACGTCATTAATTTCAAACATGTCATATATTTTATTCTGCAAAAAGTATGCAACAATAATATCCATTTTAGAACTCCTTGACAGTGCATATCCGGCAGAAGCCAGCAAATCTTTTGCCTCATCCAAAGACAATTGCAACGCAATTGTAAAAGCAAGTACCGTTTTCTTATTTGGTGTATAGTTCACATCTTTCCTAATCTTAGAAAAATGCCTTCGATCTACATATGCTTTTGTATATACTTCGGAATCCTTCAAATTTCTTTCATCTATCAATCTCAACAATCGTTGTGAAAAAGTTTCTTCCATCTGAGCCATCAAATCTTCTATATTACGATTTGTAGACATTGTAGAATACATACCATTTGTAATTTTCTTTTTTCTCATGCTTGCAACATCAAAATCTATATTTTCTGTTGTCTGTTCCTTCGCACGCTTTCTCTCCGCTTTCTTTTCCCGAAAAGCGGTTATGCGCTCAAAAACTGTTCGCATTTCTTTATCCAGTTTAATATCATCATTATCCGGTATATAATATTTTTCAATATATGCCTCTACCTCTTTTAGTATTTTTTTATCTGCCAAATTAATCGCCTCCTTTATGCTTCATTATATCACAATTTTTCTATCCTTTGTCGCATTAAAGGCGACAAAAAGCCCATCCGCAAGAGACAAACATTATCCTATCTCAATACGAATGGGCTTTTTCTATTTCCTTACTTTTCCCTTACTCTTCCGCTTTCAAATAATTTACATGCAGAAGTTCATGGCTTCTTCCTTTCAAGACTCCATTTTCGTAGAGCTGGCTCACGACCGGATTTTCGCCGGAGCGTTTAATAATCGCAGATTTGTCTGCTTTATACATTCCGGTAGAACGGACTGATAGCCAAATGGCTGACCGGCACCGCCGATACATCCATATGGACACGCCATAACCTCGACAAAATCGAAATGTTCTTCGCCGGAACGAATCTTTTCAATCAAATTATCCGCATTTCCAAGACCGTTTACGACGCCGATTCGCAGTGTTTTTTCGCCGATTTCAACCTCAGCCACTTTGACACCTTCGAGGCCACGGATACCGGTATACTCTAACTGGCGCATCGTCTCATTATCCTGTGCTGCCACATGACGGAGTGCTGCTTCTGTAACACCACCGGTTACACCGAAAATAACGCCTGCTCCGGAGTAAATGCTAAACGGCATATCCGGCGCACTTGGCTCGATTTCATCAAACTGGATTCCCAATTCTTTAATCATAAGAATCAGTTCTTTGGTTGTGATTACATAATCCACATCCGGCACATCATTTCGCTTAAATTCGTCTCTGTCCGCCTCATATTTCTTTGCTACACACGGCATAACCGCAACCGATACCGTTTCTAAGCCGGCTTCTTTATCTGCCGGTTTGTAATATTCTTTAATTACTGCGCCAAACATTTCCATTGGCGATTTACACGTAGAAACATAAGGAAGCATGTCACGGTGTTTTGTCTCCACAAAGCGGACCCAGCCCGGACAGCAGGAAGTAAATAATGGATATTTGTTTCCGTTTGGATATGTATTTTCGCCATTTTCCAATTTGCGTACAAGTTCTGCTGCCTCTTCCACAATTGTTAAATCAGCTGCCACACTTGTGTCAAATACAGTATCAAATCCACACATGCGAAGTGCGGTATAAATTTTACCAATTGAGTTTTTGCCCGGTTTTAACCCAAACTCTTCGCCAATCGCAACACGAACCGCTGGTGCAACCTGTGCAACAACACGCTTATTCGGAGCATACAGAGCCTGCCAAACCTGCTTTAAGTCTTTCTTTATGGTAATTGCCGCCGTCGGACAAACGGCTGCACACTGTCCACAGTTCACACAGTCTGTCTCAGCAATTTTTCGGTTAAATGCCGGTGTGACAACCATATTTGCGCCACGGTTTGCAAAATCAATTGCTCCAACATGCTGCACTTCATTACACATACGCACACAGTCACCACATAAAATACATTTACTTGGGTCACGCACAATCGAAAGCGAAGAATCGTCAATCATCCGCTCCGGATGCGTATTCGGAAATCTCACATCCGTCAGACGGAAGCGTGCCGCTAACATCTGCAAACGGCAGTTTCCATTTTTCTCACATACGGTACAATCTCTGCAATGAGATGCCAGTAAAAGCTCCAGAATCATCTTGCGGTAATCATGCAGACGACCGGTATTTGTTTTAATTACCATTTTATTTTTCGGCGGCGTCGAACAAGAAGCAATAATGCCTCCTCTCTCATCTTCTACCACACACATACGGCAGGCACCATAAATGGACATATCCGAATAGTAACAAAAGGTCGGTACATGAATCCCCACTTTATGAATGACCTGCAAAATATTTTTTTCATCCGTAAACTCGGCACGAATGCCATCAATTATCATATATTTTTTCTCAGCCATTGTTACACCTCCTTCACTGCACCAAAGTTACATCCATCTTTACATGCGCCACATTTAATACATTTTGTCGTATCAATGACATGCGGCTCTTTTACGTTTCCGGAAATTGCACCTACCGGACACATTCTCGCACATTTGGTACAGCCCTTACAAATTTCAGGGTCAATCTGAAGGCTTGTCAATGCTTTACACTGGCCTGCCGGACATTTTTTATCCACTACATGAGCAATGTATTCGTCACGGAAATACTTAAGCGTCGATACAACCGGTGAAGCGGCTGTTTTACCAAGACCACAAAGTGCCGTTGCCGAAACGGTCTCTGCCAATGTTTCCAATAACTCTATATGCTCCATCGTTCCGCGTCCCTCAGTAATATCCGTAAGCAGTTCAAGCATACGTTTTGTTCCCTCACGGCACGGCACACATTTACCACAAGATTCATTCTGGGTAAAATTCATAAAGAAACGTGCCACTTCAACCATACAGCTCTTATCATTCATAACAACAAGACCGCCGGAACCAATCATGGCACCTACTTTTTTCAGCGAATCAAAATCCAGTTTCATATCCAGATGATCTTCTGTCGCACTGATACACAGACATCCACCGGATGGTCCGCCAATCTGAACCGCTTTAAATGCACCACCTTTGACACCGCCGCCAATATCAAAAATAACTTCACGCAGCGTCGTTCCCATTGGCACCTCAATCAAACCGGTATTCTGTACATTTCCGGTAAGAGCAAATGCTTTCGTACCATGGTTGTTTGCCGGTCCATAGCCCTGATACCATTTGGCACCATTTAACAAAATCGGCGGTACATTACAAAATGTTTCTACGTTATTTAAAACCGTCGGCTTGTCAAACAAACCATGTTCTACGGTTCTCGGTGGCTTCACGCGCGGCATACCGCGATTTCCTTCAATTGATGTTGTCAGTGCACTTCCCTCACCACAGACAAATGCACCGGCTCCCTGGCTGATATGTAAATCAAAGTCAAAACCGGAGCCCAAAATATCTTTTCCTAACAGCCCGCGGTCCATTGCCTTGTCAATAGCTGTCTGAAGTCTCTCAACGGCAAGCGGATACTCCGCACGCACATAAATGTAGCCGTGATGCGCACCCGTCGCAATCGCAGCAATCAGCATACCTTCAATCACACGATGTGGCTCACCTTCCATCATGGAACGATCCATAAACGCACCCGGGTCACCCTCGTCACCATTACAAACAATATATTTTTCTTCTTCCTTCTGATCTAACACCTGCTGCCATTTTCTTCCTGCAGGGAATCCACCGCCTCCACGGCCACGCAGACAGGACTCCGTAATCTCATCGACAATACCCTGCGGCGTCATATCAAATAAAGCTTTTGCCACTGCACTATAGCCGCCAAGAGCCAGATACTCAGCAATACTTTCCGCATTAATATGTCCACAGTACTCAAGGGCAATACGAGTCTGCTGCTTATAAAACGGAATATCCTCCTGTTTTACATATGGATTTCCCTCCTGGTCTTTGTACACCAGACGGTCAATAACTTCGTCTCCTATAATGGATTTTTCGATAATTTCTTCGCAGTCATCCAGACTCACTTTTATGTACAGCCATCCCATCGGCTCGATACGAAGAAGCGGTCCCATCTCACAAAAACCGTGGCAGCCGCTCTTTTTTAATCCAATGCTGTCTCCATGCGGATCCTTTTCCAGAACAAGAGCACATTTTAATCCTTTGCTCTCAATGATGTCTTTCATTTTTGCATAAATCTCTAATGAGCCTCCGGCTACGCAGCCGGTTCCGGCGCAAATCAGGATTTGTTTTCTCTGACTGTTTAAGGAAGCACGATATTCCTCCTGTTTCGCAATCAGTTCCTCACGATTCTTAATTTTCATTCGCTGCCTCCTCCTTTAACTGCTTAATAAGTTCCCGCGCCTTTTCGGGTGTCATGGATGGATGCACATGGTCATTTACCGTACATACCGGTGCCAGACCACAGGCTCCCAGACAAGATACCGTTTCAACGGTAAAAAGCATATCATCAGAAGTTGGCTTCTCTTGTGTAACCCCAAGCGTTTTACGAAACTCTTCCAGAATCGGCACCGATTTTCGTACATGGCATGCTGTACCATCACATATTTTAATGACAAATTTGCCCTTTGGTTCCAAAGAAAAGTTCTCATAAAATGTTGCTACCCCATAAATCTTCGCCTCACTCATCTTCAACTCTTTAGCAATATAGCATAATGCCTCTTCCGGAAGATAGTGATACTCTTTCTGAACGTCCTGCATAATTGCAATCACAAGATTACTTTTATACTCATGTTTTGTCAGAATTTCATCCAGTTTTTGTTGCTGCTGTTCGTTCACAGTCCTTCTCCTTTCGACTTAAAAATATTGTTGGTATTCTCATTTCCCAATAACATATACCTACTGATAAATTTTATCATTTTTTAACAAAATAGTAAAGTTTTTTATCGAAATAAAATCGGCGTGATACAGAGAACTCATACAATAATTCTGCATCACACCGATTCTGTTTTTATTTTTTACGCAAGCACTTTTTGTTTTCTGATTGTCATCAACCCTTTACAGAGCCGAGGGCAACACCACGAATAATAAATTTTGACAGACACAAGTATACAACAATCAACGGGATAATTGCGAAACCAAGTATCATATAAATTTCGCCCAAATCCGTCAAGTAGGCTTCTGCCTGCAAACTTGCCACAACCAATGGAAGTGTAGCATTTTCACTGCTGTTATCCATCAACAACTGTGGCAGGAAGTAGTTGTTCCAAGAAGCAACAAACTGGAAAATCAACTGTACTGCCAATGCCGGTTTCAAAATCGGCATAACGACAAAGTTGAAAATGTAAAATTCATGTCCACCGTCAATTCGACCGGCTTCCACAATTTCAAGCGGCAGTGAACTCTCCATATACTGTTTGATAAAGAAGAATACCGCCGGAGATGCCAAAGTAGGGAAAATCAAAGGAATGAATGAATCTTTAATTCCCCATGCATCCATCATTTCCACAAAACCAAGTGCAGAAACCTGTGTCGGCACCATAAGGATTACCATGATGAACACAAACGCTGCCTTTTTCAAGCGGAAATTGTATGCATACAATCCGTAAGCAGTAAGTGTCGCAATGTATACACTGGTGACACATGAAACCACTGCTACAATTAATGAATTAAACATCGAATGCAGCACGGAAACTTTTGTCTCATTAATTGCATTCGTAAAGTTTCTGACAAAATCACCGCCCGGAAGCAGACTGAATGTCGTTTTTAATGTCGTTGTATCTTTTGTTGTATTCACCAAAAGCATGACAAACGGAAAGATACAGATAATACATACCAATATCAAAACAATATAGGCAACTGTTCGACGAAAGACAAGCATACGGTGACCGCGGATTTCATCCGCTGACAAATTTGCATATTTTGCCATTTACTGCACCCCCTTTGCCTGTTTTCTGGCTTTTCGTTCTGCTTTTTTACGAGCCTTTATTTCCTTATCCTCATCACTTTGCATGATACGGAACATAAAGATTCCAATCAGACCGGCAGCCAAGAACAATACAACGGATTCAGCACCGGCGACACCCATGTCACCCTGTGACGAGTTGATTCTCGTACTGATATCCATAACAACCGTTGATGCTACACCATTCGTACCACCACGGTTTACAATCAAGTTCGGAATATCGAACAACTGCAAACCACCAATCATAGAAGTAATCATAACATACAGCATAATCGGTTTCAGCATCGGCATAGTAATCCGTCGAAACTGCTGTTTCGCACTCGCACCATCAATTGCAGATGCTTCATAAAGAGCTGGGTCAATTCCCATAATACCTGCCATCAGAAGGATGGTCGTATTACCCGTCCACATCAGGAAGTTAATAAAGGCAATGATTAAACGAATGCCCCACTCATTTTCCAAAAAGTGAATGGACGTTCCAAATATATGATTGATTGGTCCGGTTACTGCAAACAGTTTACCAAACAATACTGCTATGGATGAGGCCATCAGCATATTCGGTAAATACAAAATAACCTTAACCGCACCAGTACCTTTCAATTTTAATCGAATGTCAGTAAACCAAGATGCAAAAAGCAATGATACAATAATCTGCGGAATAAATCCAAGCAGCCACAATAACATCGTATTACCAAAATATTTTACAATATCATATTTGGTAAAAAGGTCGATATAATTTTCAAAACCGGCAAACTCAAATACACTATTTAGGAAAATATCCGTTTTGTCATGAAAAAAGCTTCGATAAAACGTTGCAATCAACGGATATAACTGAAATACACCATAGCAAATGAAAAACGGAAGGATAAAAATCAGGCCCCATTTGCCATACTTTAATTTGTGCGGACGTTTATACGCCGTCACATCTTTCTTTCCAGCCATAAAATCCCCCTTACCTTTTGATAAAAATGGCGGGACAGGGGCACCCCGTCCCGCCAGAAAACTAATTCGTTTCTAAGCTGTTACCCATTATTTTTTCAAATCCGGATAACTCTTGATTACTTCGTTCTTGAAGTTGTCAATTGCTTTCTCTTTGCTTACTTTGCCCTGATAGTAATCTTTCATCTTAGCCATCAAGCTCTCGATGTACATCTGGTCATAAGGAGATACATTGCTGCAATTGATGTTGTCTGCTGCTGCACTCAAAGCTTTTACAAGAGACTGTCCACCAAGGAAGTCAGATGTTACATTTTCCTCTTCAAGCTTTTTGTTTGCTGCTTTGTTGTTTACGAAGTCTGAAGTATCTTTGCTGATGTTGAACATGATGTCTTTGTCACAGCAGAGTTTCTTCATGATGTCTGCAACCAATTTTGCATTATCTGTTCCAGTTGCTCCACAGATGAAGGAACCGCCCCAGTTGAATGACTGTGGTCCGGTTACTACAGCCCAGTCACCGTAGCTTCCGCCCGGTGTAAAGGAACCGTCATCGTTTTTCTTAGCGCCAGAGCCTTCTGCCATGGAGAAGTTAATGCCCCATGCAGGCATGAAGTAACCAAATACTTTACTGTCTTTGCCCATGTCAGCAGTCCACTCTTCAGCCCAAAGGCTTGTTCCGTTGTTGTAACCTTTGTCAGTGTACTCTTTTGTTGTGTCAATCCATTTCTCGATAGATGGGTCAATCTGGATAACACCTTCATCATTTACACATTTCTGGCTTACATTGTTTGAGTATACACGAAGTGCATCATCATAACCGGAAAGCATCTTGTATCCTTTGCTCTTCAAAGTCTCAGCTGCTGCTGCGAACTTATCCCAGTCAGATACCTGCTCCTGAATCTTTTCGATATCATCTGTTCCAAATACTTTTTTTGCGATAGAACGACGATAAACAAATCCACCAGGACAGCCCTGCCATGAAACAGCACGAAGAGTACCATCACTCTTTGTAGCAGCCTGTTTTGTGTAATCATACATCTGGCTCAAATCATCATCGGTAAGTCCGAGTGATTTAACATCCAGAGCCATGTCTGTATTTGTGTACTTGTTTACATAATCCATCTCGCAGAGGAACATATCAATTTTGTCATCTGCACTTGCGCTGTCCTGTTTTTTCAAAGCAGCATCCAGTTTTTTCTGATAAACACCACCTTCGTTTGTGTTTGTCACGAATTTAACTTTTACATCGCCGATACTCTGTGTATCTTTGTTGTAATCCGGATAATACTTTTCAAAACGCTCTTTGAACTCTGTGTTCCAAACATAAATGTTAAGAACTTTTCCGCCACCATCAGCTATTGTTTCAACTTTAGCTGAATCGTTGCTGTTTGATGAATTGCTTGCATCCTTGTTGCTGTCACTTCCGCCACATCCGGTAATTGAACCAACTACCATAGCCATAGACAATGCCAGCGCTAACCATTTTTTCCTCATAAATCAATACCCTCCTAAAATAATGATTTTTTAATTCTTCCACAAATTTCTTCATGAAAGTTGTGAACAGTTTCGTGTCATTCCTTTAAGGAATAACTTTTATTATTTCATCGAAAGAACCGAACATCCTCGTATTAATTCTCCTTGTACATCAAGTCTTTCAACAAGTGCCAGTTCCGGCTGTTCAATCAGCTCTACTAACTTTGCTGCTGCGACTCTTCCGATTTGTTCTGTATTCTGCCGGTAAGTCGTTATCTTCGGCTCAATCACGCGGGCAATTCTCTGTCCGTCATAACCGGCTACTGAGATATCGTCAGGAATCGAAAGTCCTTTGCTTCGAATCACATTAATACCTCCGATACAGGAAAAATCATCCGGATAAATAATACAAGTAGGTCTATCTTCCAATGATAATAATTCGTGAGTAATTTTTGCCGATACATCCGGTGCGTGGTAAATACCTTCCCGAATATATCTATCTTCGGTTTCTATCCCATACTTTTTCATCGTCCGTAAAAAACTTCCGATACGGCTTCTTGTAACAAAAGAATCCGCGCCGTGGATATAAGCAATTTTCTTATGTCCACATTGTATAATGTAAGAAACCAACTGTTCCATCCCTCTAATGTTGTCCGACATAACACATGCCTTGTCATTAAATATATAATCGATTGTCACAACCGGTATACCACTTTGAAGCAATTCTTTTACTTCTTCTGCTTCAAAATCCACACAAGCAACAATCACACCATCGACTCCGCGATATTTGCTGTGTTCACTATAGGACAATTCACTCTTTCCCATATGCCTTCCTAAAAAGGTTATATCATATCCCTTTTCTTCCACTCCCTGTCGGAAGCTGTCAAGCACTGGTGAAAAATAGGAATGGGTCAAACCACTTCGTGCTTCATCCGCAAATAACACTCCAATGTTATAGGTACGGTTTGTCTTTAGTGCACGAGCGGATGAGTTTGGTACATAGCCCATCTTCTTAGCCACCTCAAGCACCCGTTCTTTTGTCGAGGTACTTATATCAGTGCGTCCATTCAATGCTTTGCTTACTGTCGCAATCGACACACCACATGTTTCTGAGATGTCTTTCATTGATACCATGAGCATTCCTCGTTTTCCGTAATCGTTTTCGTAAGTCTACTGTACCACACTTTTCACAAAGAGTCAATACTAATTTTGATTTTTTTGTTGGAATTGCACAAATATCTTACTTGCATTTCCTTTCCACTTCCTATATAATGAAAATATCACGAAATCGTTTTCGTAAGTCCCCCAGGTCATCAAAGTCAACGATTTTTCGTGCTCGCACGAAGAAAATGTTGACCTTGATGACCGCAAAATATGAGGAAGAAGCGATTTGTGTAACAAATCTGCGGATTCCGAATATTTTCAGGAGTGCGTAAGCTGCGCAAGCAGCGGAGCACTCCGTCAGGGGACGCTATGCTAATACTATTATAAGGATGCTCTGCAAAGCATCAGAATGGAGGTTCTATGAAATTCGGAAAATTTGATGACGCCAATCGTGAATATGTGATTACAACCCCCAAAACACCACTGCCTTGGATTAACTACTTAGGCAGCACGGATTTCTTTTCTTTGATTTCCAACACTGGTGGCGGGGACAGGTTCTATTAAAATGCAAAACTGTTAAGCTTAAC
>ERZ808240.3577-NODE-3577-length-14890-cov-3.662353_pt1 | contig 14890 bp, 9 predicted proteins | sample MGYA00521084_ERZ808240 | MGnify/ENA primary metagenome ERZ808240 (study PRJEB31516, sample SAMN03275571) | gut metagenome | biome: mammalia-associated habitat; material: feces | host: Papio cynocephalus | place: Kenya | collected 2012-08-06 ... | reverse complement strand
GCCACCAGATTTTCAAAGGGGAGCATTCCCTGAATGTTCAGGTAGCGGGTGCCAGTGATCAGGTTCTTCTCATTTGCATTCTCCCCCGCTAACTGAAAACCGATCAAATGGCAGCGATTATAGAGGTATTTGCCCTCTACGCAGTCGTACTTTACGGTCTGCCAGCCGCTGGGTTTGATCTGCCCGATCTCGCCCCGCTCCTCAGTCGGCATCAATTCTGTACAGATATTGGCGTAGGCCACACCGCACCGGCCCAATTCATCCAGCTCACTGTAAGTCTCAAAGGGATCGGTGCGCTGTTTGTCCTCGTCAGAAAAGTACGGGGTATTATCGTTGACCGCCACATAGGCCGCATCTGTGTAGGCCGGAATACTGTCCAGCGTGACCGTCTGGCCTCCGGAGGAAGTACTGTCTGTCGAGACAGCAGGGTCGTTCTGCGCCGCACCGGTGCTTTTCTCCGCCGTGGCAAGGTCACCGCAGGCGGACAGGCTGAGCAGAAGCGCCAGCAGAAGGGGCAGGAAATGGATCAAGTGCTTTTTCATTTCATATATATCTCCTCTGTAATTTTTGGATGGGAAAATCCGGCGAAGTCCGTCTGCTCCGTCAGGCGAAACCCGGCGAGGTCGAGCGTGAAGCGCATATCGGCCGGATAACTGCGGTTCCAGCGATAGAGCACAATGCCCTCTGCATCGTCGGGGCAGTTCAGCTCCGCAAAACAGTACTCCCCCGCTCCGGCCTCGGGCAGAAAATGTTCACTCACCAGAACATTTTCAGGCAGAGCATCAAACTGTCGGGCAGAATAGGGACTCATCCACAGTTTCGACGCTCCCACCCTCTCCAGCAGATGTTGGCGCAAAACGCGGTCCTGGCTCTGCCGGCGGTGGTTGAAGGCCATGCCCATATTGTCATCCACACAGGCGATCAGGATCATTGCTGTCTCGCCTCCCACTCTCTCCGAGTCAGGCAGGAGACACGGCTGGCTGCGATGCCGCAGTATGGGGTCGGCTCCATAGGCAGATTGCCATGGCCGGGCAGTAAAATGCCTGCGCTGCCCACCGGCTCACCGCTCTCCTTCCGCACTACGGCATAGGTCTCCGGCGCAGAAAGCACACTGCGGATGATCTCCCGGCTGTTTTCCACGCTGGTATGCACCGGCCAGCCCGCGATGGGGTCCACCCGCGGGTTGCTGGCGTAGCGGTAAAGCGCCGGCGCATCCTCGTCCCGCCAGGGACGCAGGTACAGTCGGCACGTTTCGATCATCATTTCTTTGGCCTCACTTTTCTGAAATTCTTCAGTCATTTTACCATTTTTCATGCAATTTTGCAACCACAATGGGCAGTATGACGATTTTGATGTAGAAAGCGTCCAATCTTTTGTAGCTAGTTTTGAAAATAATGCTTGCAAAAGTATTTTTCAAAAGTATAATAGAACATAGTTGATTCGGCCGCGCCCCTGCGGCGGCGGTCAAAGAGGTTTGAGTTTTTCGAGTATTTTAAGAAAGGGCTGAACTTATGGCAGTACGCACCTTCAAAAAAGTTCTGGCCGCCAACCGCGGCGAGATCGCCATTCGTATCTTCCGGGCCTGCTACGACCTGGGCCTGCATACAGTGGCCATGTACTCCAATGAAGATACCAACTCTCTCTTCCGCACCAAGGCGGATGAGGCCTATCTGATCGGCGAAAACCAGAGTCCTCTGGGTGCCTATCTGGACATCCCCGGCATCATTGATCTGGCCAAGCGCCGCGGCGTGGACGCCATCCACCCCGGCTATGGCTTCCTTTCTGAGAACGCCGAGTTCGCCCGGGCCTGCGACGAGGCCGGCATCACCTTCGTCGGCCCTCCCGCCGATGTGCTGGCCAACATGGGCGACAAGCTGGCCGCCAAGGCGACCGCCATTGCCTGCGGCGTACCCATCATCCCCGGCTGCACCGAACCGCTGAAGGACGCTGACGAGGCACTGGAAAAGGCCATCAGCTTCGGCTTCCCCGTCATTCTGAAGGCCGCTGCCGGCGGCGGCGGCCGCGGTATGCGCCGGTGCAACACCCCCGAGGAGGTCAAGCCCGCCTTTGAGCTGGTCAAGAGTGAGGCCAAGAAGGCCTTTGGCAACGACGACATCTTCATCGAAAAGTTCCTCGTGGAGCCCAAGCACATCGAGGTGCAGATCCTGGCTGACAAGTACGGCCACGTCTACCACATCGGCGAGCGCGACTGCTCCCTCCAGCGCCGCTATCAGAAAGTGGTCGAGTTTGCCCCCGCATGGAGCGTACCCAAGGCAACCATCGACGCCCTGCATGAGGACGCCGTCAAGATCGCCAAGAGCGTGGGCTATGTCTCCGCCGGCACCGTGGAGTTCCTCGTGGACAAGGACGGCAACCACTACTTCATCGAGATGAACCCCCGCATTCAGGTGGAGCACACCGTCACTGAGCAGGTTACCGGCATTGATCTGGTGCGCGCCCAGCTGCTGATCGCTGAGGGCTATCCCCTCTCCACCCCGGAGATCGGCCTGAACAGCCAGGATGATGTGCATGTCAACGGCTACGCCATCCAGTGCCGCGTCACCACCGAGGATCCGCTGAACGGCTTCGCCCCCGACACCGGCAAGATCACCGCCTATCGTTCCGGCGGCGGCTTTGGTGTCCGTCTGGACGGCGGCAATGCCGGCACCGGCACCTCCATCTCTCCTTACTATGACTCCCTGCTGGTCAAGGTCACCTCCTGGGACAACACCTTTGAGGGCGTGTGCCGCAAGGCCATGCGCGCTATCAACGAGGTGCACATCCGCGGCGTCAAGACCAACATTCCCTTTGTCACCAACATTCTGCACCATCCCAAGTTCATCGCCGGTCAGTGCCACACCAAGTTTATCGATGACACCCCTGAGCTGTTCGAGATCGCGAACAGCCGTGACCGTGCGACCCGCGTGCTGAAGTACATCGCCAACATTCAGGTGGCGGCCCCCAACGCCGAGCGCAAGCAGTATGACACCCCCCGCTTCCCCCAGCCCAAGCGCGAGACGCTCCGGGACGGCCTCAAGCAGATGCTGGATCAGAAGGGCCCCGATGCCGTCAGGCGCTGGGTGCTGGATCAGAAAAAGCTGCTCATCACCGACACCACGATGCGCGACGCCCATCAGTCCCTGCTGTCCACCCGTATGCGCACCCGCGATATGCTGAAGGGCGCGGACGGCACCGCCGACATTCTGTCCGACTGCTTCTCTCTGGAGATGTGGGGCGGCGCCACCTTCGACGTGGCCTACCGCTTCCTCCACGAAGATCCGTGGGAGCGCCTCACTCTGCTGCGTGAGAAGATCCCGAACATCCCCTTCCAGATGCTGCTGCGCGGCGCCAACGCCGTTGGTTACTCCAACTACCCCGACAACCTGATCCGCGCCTTTGTCAAGGAGGCCGCTCAGTCCGGCATCGATGTGTTCCGTGTGTTCGACTCCCTGAACTGGATTCCCGGCATGGAGATCGCCATGGACGAGGTGCTGAAGCAGGGCAAGCTGTGCGAGGCCACCATGTGCTACACCGGCGACATTCTGGATCCCGCCCACGACCGCTATACACTTGAGTATTATGTCAACATGGCAAAGGAGCTGGAGAAGCGCGGCGCCCACCTGCTGGCCATCAAGGATATGTCCGGCCTGCTGAAGCCCTACGCCGCAAAGAAACTTATCACCACTCTGAAGCAGGAGGTGGGCCTGCCCATCCACCTGCACACCCACGACACCACCTCCAACCAGGTCGCCACCCTGCTGATGGCCGCCGAGGCCGGTGTAGACATCGTGGACACCGCCATCTCCTCCATGTCTTCCCTGACCAGCCAGCCCTCCATGAACGCCGTGGTCGCCGCGCTGGAAGGCACCGAACGCGACACCGGTCTGGAGCTCACTGAGCTGCAGAAGCTGACCGACTACTGGGCCGACGTGCGTCTGCGCTACGAGCGCTTTGACCACGGTCTGAAGAGCCCCGTCACCGACATCTACCGCTACGAGATCCCCGGCGGTCAGTACACCAACCTGCAGCCGCAGGTCATCTCCCTCGGTCTGGGCAGCCGCTTCGACGAGGTCAAGGAGATGTATAAGCAGGTCAACGATATGCTGGGCGGCATCGTCAAGGTGACCCCCTCCTCCAAGATGGTGGGCGATCTGGCCATCTTCATGGTCCAGAACAACCTGACCCCCGAGAACATCTGCACCAAGGGCAAGGATCTCAGCTATCCCGACTCCGTCGTGTCCTACTTCAAGGGCATGATGGGCCAGCCCGCCTGGGGCTTCCCGGAAGAACTGCAGAAGATCGTGCTGAAGGGTGAAAAGCCCATCACCTGCCGCCCCGGCGAGCTGCTGGAGCCGGTGGACTTCGACAAGGCCTGGAAGGAAGTCTCTGAGTTCTGCCCGAAGACCGATATGAAGCAGGTCATTGCCTACTGCTTCTACCCCAAGGTGGTCAAGGAATTCTGGGAACACGCCAAGGAGTACGGCTATCTGATGCGCATGGGCAGCCATGTGTTCTTCAACGGCATGGCTCTGGGCGAGACCAACAAGATCAACATCGAGGACGGCAAGACTCTGGTCATCAAGTACCTCGGTCTGGGCGAGCTGGACGACGAGGGCAACCGCGTGGTCGAGTTCGAGCTGAACGGTATGCGCCGTGAGGTCTCCGTGCCCGATCCAAGCGCTGCAGCCTCCGTCAAGCAGGTCACGCTGGCTGACCCCGAGGACAAGAGTCAGACCGGCGCCTCCATCCCCGGCCTGGTCAGCAAGATCAACGTCAAGGTGGGCGATACCGTGGAGGAAAACCAGGTCATCGCCGTGATTGAGGCCATGAAGATGGAGACCAGCGTCACCGCCCGCATGGCCGGCAAGGTGAAGTCCATTCTGGTGAGCGAAGGCAGCACGGTCAAGGCCGGCGAACTGCTCATCACTGTGGAGTGATCCACCACACTTACTTTACTTCCTCTCTTTTTCGATAAACTCCTCAAACTCAAACCCGAAGGCCCGGAGCGCTTGCGCTTCGGGCCTTCGGGTTTTGCTGTTTATTTTAGAGATTGTTCACAATTTAGTTGCACTTTACATTCTTGCTGTGATACAATATACACAAGAAGCAGGAACTCCTGCTTGCACGGTTCCAGAACCGGGAAAGGAGCGCATCATCGTGAACGTGAAATTTGTCGATCGCAAGGAAGAACAGCCCCACAATGTGCATTTTTATGCTGCGAAGAAGGTCGCCAAACTTGACCGCTTCTTCCGCTCGGACGCCGAGGCGACTGTCACCTTTACCCCCCAGAAGAAGGGCATGGTAAAAGCAGAGGTGGCCGTCAATGCCGGCGGAGCACTGTACCGGGGTGAATCCACCACCAGCGATGCCAATGCGTCCGTGGATGCCGCCATCTCCGCCATTGAGCGCCAGATCCGCAAGTACAAGACCCGTCTGGCCAAGCGCCTGCACAATGAAGAACTGGCCACCCTGCTGGCGCAGGAAGACATGGACGATGAAGTGGATGATATTAACATCATCCGCTCCAAGAAATTCACCATCAAACCGATGAGCCCGGAGGAGGCTGTTCTTCAGATGAATCTGACCGGCCACACCTTCTTCGTGTTCCGCAATGCGGACAACCATGACGCCATCGCAGTGGTCTACGCCCGCAATGACGGCGGCTATGGCCTTATTGAAGACAGCGCTGACTGACTGCGATAGAACAGGAATCCCGGAGCAAAATGCTCCGGGATTCCTTTATTCTGACTGGATCTGCACCATCCACTTTTTCGAGAAGAACCGACGCAGCACCAGCACATCCTTGACCAGACTGTCCAGCAGGACCACCGTCAGATAGACCGGCACCAGCGGCGCATGGAGCAGCAGTCCGGCCAGCGCCGCCGGAACACTGATGCACCAGACACCGAGGAAATCATAGAAGGCAGCCTTTTTACCGTCAGCACCGGCACGCAGAATGCCGCAGATATGAATATACTGCAGGAACCGCAGGGGCAGAGTCAGCGCCATCACGATCAGCAGCTGTCTCGCCAGCCCCGTCACATCGCCGGTCTGGTGAAAAATACCAGTGATAGGTATTCTCAGCAGGATCAAGGCCGCGCCGAACAGCGCCGCAATGACCGGCGTCCAGCAGGTGATGGCCAGCGCATTCTGGTAAGCCTGTTCCTTTCTCCCCCGGCCGACCTCCTTGCCCACCAGCACATTGGCGGAGTTGGCCAGCGAGAGGAACACGGTGGTGATGACGTTTTCCAGCGTGTTGCAGATCGTGAGAGCGGCATATTCCAGCGTGCCCATATGTCCGTAGATCATGTTGAGCACTGCCGTTCCGCCGCCCCAGAGCAACTCGTTGGCCATAATGGGCCAGGCTACTGTAAAGTACTGCTTCAGGAAAAGCTTATCAAAGGCAAACATCTCCCGCACGCCGGTGCGCAGCACCGTATGTCGGGCAATGCCAATGCTGTAAGTCACCGCCACGCCCACCCAGTTGGCAATACAGGAGGCGATGGCCGCGCCGGGCAGGCCCAGCCGCGGCGCACCGAAGTGGCCGAAGATCAGTGTATAATTCACCACGATATTGGTCAGCACACTGACCATAGTGCCATACATCGGCACACGCATCTGCTCCGTAGAGCGCAGCACCGCGTTGGCCGTATACTGTAAGCCGAAGGCGGGAAAGCCCAGTGCCACCAGACGGAGGTAGGCACTGCCTGCGGCAATGACCGCCGAGTCAGTGGAGTAAAATCCCATGACGACGCCGGGGCAGAACATGGTGAAACACATCAGCGCCAGCGTGACCGCCAGGCAGAAGCTCAGCCCGCCGCCATAGCTGCGGCGCACCTGCCGCATGGCCCCGGCGCCCCAGAACTGAGCCACCAGCACGCCTGCCGCGCCGGTAATGCCAAACAGGATCACATTCAGCAGCTGTATCCACGAGGCGGCAAGGCCGACAGCGGTCAGTTCGACGGTGCCCAGTGAGGAGATCATCAGCGTGTCCACCAGTGAAAAGGAGGAGGTGAGCAGATTCTGGGCCAGAATGGGCAGCGTGATGAGCAGAGCGGAACGACAGAAGGCGGGAGTGCCAAAATAGCGGGACAATTTCAAGGAATCACATCTCTTTCTCAAGTTCTTTGCAAATACACAAAAAACGGCCGGGGTATGCGTACATACTCCGGCCGTTGGTGTCTTTGGGAACGGCAAAACCAGATGGTTTCAAACCTCTGCGTATTTTATCAGTTTTTTCCCCGCTTGGCAATGGTGAAATCCACGAAAACCGAGATGCAGGTTCAGGTTTTCGGGTCATACTGCTGGACATAGGCGGCGATCAGATAGGCCACCGCATCGGTACCCAGCTTACCTGCGTCAATGACCAGGTCGTAATGGGACGGGTCGCCCCACTCTGTCTGCGTGTAGTAACGGTAGTAGTTGGAGCGGATCTTGTCTGTCTTGCGGATGAGTTTCCGGGCATCGGCCTCAGTGAGGCCGAACTCCTTCCGACACCGCATCACCCGGTTCTCCATATCGGAGCGCACAAACACATTGAACACGTTCTTGTGATCCTCCAGCACATAGTCCGCGCAACGGCCCACAATGACACAGGGGCCCTGATCTGCTGACCGGCGGATCACATCAAATTGGGCATCCGCCACCCGCATACCCACAGGCAGAAGCAGGGACGGATCATCCGTATACCACAACCCACCGTATTGATAGCCGCCCACATCGGCATAGCCCACTGGGCGCTCGTCATGGTGTGCCACCACGTCCTCCGCCAGCTGCGTGGACTTGACTGCCTCATCGATGATCTCCTTGTCATAATAGGGAATATCCAGCAGCTTGGACACCTTGTGCGCCGTCTCTGCGCCGCCGCTGCAAAACTCTCGTCCAATTGTGATGACCCAGTTCTTTTTCATAGTGATACCTCATTTCTGAACAGGTTTAATTACTGCCATTTCTGGATCAGGCTGCGGATCTGATCGGTAAACCTTGCCAGATCCTTGTTGGGCCGACCCTGGCTGGCCTGTGCCAGCCGAAGCAGTTCCCGCGCCGCTGCGATCAGTTTGTCGTAGAGCTGCACTGCCCGGGCTCCGGTGCGAGTACGGCTGTGGTCAATACGCCGTCCTTCTGCATACACGGTCATCTGGCCTGTGGCCAGATCATACTGGGTGCCGCTGTACGGCGCTTCCGCCCGATAGCCCTTCTGCACCAACAGGTCCTTGAAATCCTCGCAGGACTGCTCACTGCCGTGGTTAACGAACACGATAGACGGCTTCGGCTCAATGGCGCTCACCCAATCCAGCAGTCCCTTCTGGTCGGCGTGGCCGCTGGTACCGTGGAGGGAGGCGATCTCAGCGCTGACGGCGATCTCCTCGCCGAAAAGCTTCACCTTTTTTGCTCCGTCCAGCAGGTTTCGGCCCAGAGAACCCTCCGCCTGATAACCTACAAAGAGGATGGTGCTCTCGCTGCGCCACAGGTTATGCTTCAGATGGTGGCGGATCCGTCCCGCCTCGCACATTCCACTGGCAGAGAGGATGACCTTTGGCGTCGGATCCATATTGATCATCTTGGAATCCTCCGCCGTGGCAGAAATATGGATATCGTCAAACCAGATGGGATTCACGCCCTGGGCGAGTACAGCCCGGGCCTCATCGTCAAAGTAAGACGGGTCGCACTGAAGAAAGATCGCCGTGGCCTCATTGGCCAGCGGGCTGTCCACATAGACCGGGAAGCCGTCGTGGCCATGCACCAGCCCCTGCTCCTTGATCTCCCGAAGCGCATAGAGCATTTCCTGGGTGCGGCCCACCGCAAAGGACGGAATGACCACATTGCCCTTGCGATCCAGCGTACGCTGGATCACCGCAGCCAGCTCATTCACCGTGTCCACCGGGCCGGTGATCTCGTGCAGCCGATTGCCATAAGTGGACTCAATGACCAGGTAGTCGGCACTGTCCACGGTCTGCGGATCCTTCAGAATCGGCTTGAAGCGGTTTCCGACATCACCGGAAAAGACGATCTTTCTGGCCGCCTCCCCTTCTGTGAGCCACAGCTCAATGGCGGCGGACCCCAGCAGATGGCCCACATCGGTGAAGCGCAGCTCCACGCCCTCATCCACCTGATAGCGTCTGCCGTACTCACACCGCCGCAGCCGGCTGATGGCCCGCAGGGCATCGTCCAGATCATAGACCGGCTCTACTGCAGGCTCCCCGGCCCGCAGCGCCTTCCGGGTCTTCCACTCAGCGTCAGACATCTGGATATGGGCGCAGTCACGCAGCATGATGTTGCAGAGACTGCACGTCGCGTCCGTGGCAAAGATACTGCCTTTGAAGCCGTCCTTACAGAGTTTTGGCAGCATACCCGAGTGGTCAATATGGGCATGGGTCAGGAACACCGCCTCGATCTGACTGGGCGGCACCGGAAGCGGGACATTCTCAAAGACATTCAAGCCCTGCTCCATGCCGCAGTCCACAAGGAAGTACCTGCCGCCCACCTCCAGCAGTGTGCAGCTGCCGGTCACCTCATGGGTCGCACCGATAAAGGTCACTTTCATAGCGAAAACCTCCCTGTTGCCTGTGCAAAAGGACTTTTGCTTTCTGATTTTATTATACCCCTCGTTTTCGTCGTTTTCAATAGGTTATTTTATCTTTCATTCGAAGCAATGTTGCATTATGCACAATCTCCACCATTTGAGAATTTACAGGACAGCAGAATTTTGTAATTCTTTTTCACCAGATTCGCCTTGTACTGCCATACCAACTATTTTATAATATGAATGAATTTATGTGTTCCCCCATTTTATGTGGAAAGGATCCTACTTATGAAACGATTTCTCAGTGCCGCGCTGGGCGTTCTGATCCTGGCCGTCTGTGCCGGATGCGGTGCGTCTCACGGCGGCTCCTCTGCCACCGCGGGCAGCTCAGATTCGGCCCCTGCTCCGGCGGCACAATCCGCTGTCCAGTCTGCAGACCCTGCCGAAGCTGACTCCTCCTCCGCTGTGTCCAATCTTAACCCGGCTCCGGAGGCCACCGTGATTGAGAGCCAGGACTGCTTTGATGCCCCCTATCTCTTCCACCCGAAGGCTGACGGGACTTACCACTTCTGCGCCCAGACTGCCGACGCCTTTGTCGGCAGCGATGCCGACTATGATGGGGACACTATCAGCTGGACGATCTATGTACTGGAGGAGGAGTTCACCGACGCATGGCGTTATCTGTCTCAGGCCGCTCACCCCGTGGTCTCTGACCTGAACGGCTCTACCGACCTTCCGTTGAAGGCCGGGCAGTATGTCTACTGTGTCTGCTCCCTGAATGCCTTCACCGCTTCCCCCGCTCCTGACGGCTCCGGGGCACTTTCCATCACTCCGTTAAATATCCCCTATGAGCCCAGCGCATCCAACAACTATCAGCTGGACATCACCATCGGCTCCGAAAGCCATCTGGATCTGGATGGCGACGGCGTGGAGGACACGATCTATTACAGCATCCGCCCGATGCAGCTGTTGAACGACGGAAGCTACGACATGGCCATGCCGGAGTCGCTCACGATCAACGGAGTGGAATACCTCCAGACGGAAGCGGAAAACACACTCTCCAACTACGGCATCTGGCTGGAGAACCCGGACGTGACCTATTACTATCTGGTCGATCTGGATACAAGCGACAGCTATCGGGAGATCGCGCTGGCCGACTGGGGCAGCAATGACTGGCTGACCACCCATTTCTTCCGTTTTGACGGTGCCGACCTCACCTATCTGGGCCAAATCAGCGGCTTCCCGGACGACCACACCACTCAGTTCCACGGGGATGGAAGCGTTACCGCTATGACCCGGCTGGACGTGATGCAGACCTGGTCCGGCCCGCGCACCTATCGGCTGGAGGACGGGCAGTTTCATCTGGTGGACGGCGAGTTCTGCGTCCCGGTGCTCCCGGACGGCTGGAAAGTCACTCTGCGTCAGGAACTGACGGTCTACGCACGCCCTGACCGCAGTTCCGAGCAGCTCACCCTCTCCCCTGCCAGCACTGCGCTGAGCTTTCTCTCCACTGACGGGGAGCACTGGGTGCAGATCCAATGTGCCAACGGCGACACCGGCTGGGCCTACTTTCCTGAATTTTCACAGGTGGAATCCGGTGGTCAGACACTGGATTCCACTGAAGTATTTGGTAACCTGTTCCTCGCCGGATAAAACTGGACTGCGGTCTTCGCACTTTGCGCGAGGACCGCAGTTTTTTGTCATTCCCAGTTGATTTGCACTTTAAAATAAATTATGATATGAATAGTTTTTTTGCAAAAACAGAAGGAAGAGAAACCGAGGTATCACCCATGACACTCTATCACATTCTGATCGACTTTGGCAGTGGACTTGACCTGAATGGAAAGATCTCTGCCTCGCTGGCGATCCGCAAGATGATCGAGCGGCTCTCCAACGAATACGAAAGCCGCGTCCGCTCCGTACAGGATACGAAATGCGAGGTCGAACTGAGCAGCTCTGCCAATGATCTGACCGGCTCCCTGCGCAGTATGCTGAAGGACATGGCCGGAGGTATGTCCTGCCACATTGAAATCACATCCGAGGCTGGCGCCGACGCGGAAGCGCCCGTTTCCCCTGCCCCCGCCCAGCCGATCCCGCACAAACCGGTGGAACAGCCGACCCAAGGCAGCGGCAGACGCAGCAATGCACTGGCCGAGATCCTCGATCTGGTCGGTGCCGAAGAGTTCAAAGCATTGTGCGAGGAGCTGAATGCTATGGCTCCCGCCCTACATGCCCTGAAGGATCAGTCCTACCTCCAGCGCAACACTTATCTTTTCACCATTGACGATGGCTATGGCCTGACTCACGCCCTCAAGCTGATGGCGAAAATGCTCAAAGAGCTGAATCTGATCTCTGATGCAGAGCCCGCCGAGATCCGCCTGCCCAACACAGATGATGTGGATGAACTGGCCAAGCTGGAGGACAATATGCGCCGGGAAATGCGCAAGCTGGAGGGCTGTGTCGTCTGCCTCGACCTGAGCCAGTGCATGAGCAATCTGGACAAACCCGGCTACCGCAGTGTGCTGCGGACAGTCTATTCCAACTGCAAAAGCGTGCTGGTGTTCCGCATCCCCTTTCTGGAGCAGCGGGCCCTCCAGACCGTGCAGGCCATTCTGGACGATGTGTTCTTCCTGCGCACCATCACCTTTATTCCCATGGACTTTGAGGATCTGAGCAAGTGCGCCGCCCGGGCAGCCAAGAACTACGGCTTTACGCTGGACAGCTCCGCAGAGCCGATCCTCGCCCAGATGGTAGCCCACGAAAAGAGTGACGGCCGCTTTTACGGCATCAAATCCGTGGAAAAGATTGTTGATCAACTGGTATATGAAAAGCTGCGCCAGCTCCCCGCCGGCGAGGCCGTGGGCGGCACCATCACCGCCGCTGATCTGCGGCGGCTGGACGGCGAGGGCGACCTGATGGATCTGCCTGCCGAGGATAAGCTCCGCCAGCTCATCGGCATGGAACCGGTGGCCAAGCAGATCGATGAGATCGTCTCTCTGATCGAATACGCCATTAAAAACTCGACCTCTTCCTCCCGGCCCTCCATCCATATGCGCTTTGTGGGCAATCCGGGCACCGGCAAGACCACCGTGGCCCGCATTCTGGGCCAGATGCTCAAGGAGCGCGGCATTCTGCGCAAAGGCGTGTTCTTTGAGTATGAGGGCGTGGATCTGATCGCCAAATATGTAGGCCATACCGCGCCCAAGGTGTCCCAGATCTGCCGGGACGCCTACGGCAGCGTGCTGTTCATCGATGAGGCGTATGCACTGGCGGACACGGAAGAGAACCGCGCCGCCTCCTTCAATTCCGAAGCGCTGAACACCCTGCTCAGCGAGATGGAGAACCACCGGGACGACATGGTCGTCATCATGGCCGGCTACAAAGATGAAATTGACGACCTGATGCGTTCCAACCCCGGCCTTGTCCAGCGGATGCCCTATGAGATCAACTTCCCCAACTACACCCGGGAACAGCTTTCTGAGATTTTCTTTGCCCAGGCCCGGAAGGATTTCCTTTTTGGGGAGGAGTTCATCGAACGGGTACGCGAATATTTCCGCACGCTGCCCAACAACGTCTATCTGAGTCCCACCTTTGCCAACGCTCGGTTTGTGCGCAACCTGTTTGAGCGCACCTGGAGCAAGGCGGTCATGCGCTCCAAACTGGAAAAGGCAGAGCTCACCACTCTACTCCCCTCTGATTTTGACAAGGCCGCCGAGGAGATGGACGCCGCCAGCAACGGCGCCATGGTGTTTGGCAAGCACGCCTCCGGCGCCACCATGTTCTCCGAGGAAGAGGCCAAGCTCCGCTTTGCCGACGTGTGCGGCGAGGACGAGGCCAAGGAACTGCTGACGGAGCTGGTGGACTTTTTGAAGCACCCGGCCAAGTTCCAGGCCATCGGCGCCTCCATTCCCCATAGTGCACTGCTTTACGGCCCTCCCGGCACGGGCAAGACCATGCTGGCCAGGGCCGTTGCCGGCGAGGCAGGCGTACCCTTCCTGTCCATCTCAGGCAGCGAATTTGTAGATAAGTTCGTGGGGGCCGGTGCGGAAAAGGTCCGCTCCCTGTTCCAGAAGGCCCGGGAGCTCTCCCCCTGCATTGTGTTTATCGACGAGATCGACGCCATCGGCACCAGCCGGGCCGAAAGCGGCCACGCCGACTCGGTGCTGATCCAGCTGCTGACAGAGCTGGACGGCTTTGACGACAAGAGCGAAGTCATCGTGCTGGCCGCCACTAACCAGCCTCAGCTGCTGGATCCCGCCCTGCGGCGGCCCGGACGCTTTGACCGCCAGGTTCCAGTGGAACTGCCCGATCTGGAGGGCCGCGCGTCCATTCTGGAGCACTATCTCGCCAAGGTGGCCCACGAGGACGGCATCAATGTCAACGAGATCGCACGTCTGGCTGCCGGGTGCTCCGGCGCGGAGCTGCGCAACATCGTCAACGAAGCCGCGCTGGCCGCCCTGCGCCAGGGCCGGGACAAGGTGAACCAGACCGACCTGGCCGAGAGCATTGACGTCATTTCCGTCGGTTATCTGAAGAAGAACGACATTATGAGTGAGCACGAAAAGTGGGTCACCTGCTATCACGAGATCGGCCACGCACTGGCCGCCGCACTCCAGACGAACTCCGCCCCGGTGCAGAAGATCACGATCCTCCCCCGCACCTCCGGTGTGCTCGGCTTTGCCCAGCAGCTGGAGACCAGCGAGCCGGTCATGTACACCCGCACCCAGCTGGAAAACCGGATCGCCACGATCTGTGCCGGCCGGGCCGCTGAGGAGGTCCACTTCCACGAAGTGACCACGGGGGCATCTAACGACATTGAAAAGGCCACCAGCATGGCCCGTTCCATCATCGCCCGCTACGGCATGACAGATGAGTTCGACATGGTGTGCCTTGAGCGCTCCAGCGGCGGCTATCTGGGCGGCGGCACCCGCCAGCAGTGCAGCGAGGCCACTGCCCGGGCTGTGGATGAAAAGGTCATTGAGCTGGTACGCACTCAGCATAAAAAAGCCTTCGACCTGCTCAAGGCCAACGAAGGCAAACTGGAGGAACTCGCCAAGTTCCTCTTTGAAAAGGAAACGATCACCGGAACAGAATTTATGGAGATCCTGAATCGGTAATTCTTAAAAGGCACAGGCCTTCGGGAAGAATCCCGAAGGCCTGTTTTTTATTTCCACTTTCCCAATACCAGCACCGCCACGGTAAGCGCATCTGCGCCTCCGAAGCTGCCGGACGGGTTGTGCACGAAGACACGGGCGCGCTGGTTGTCTCCCTGCGGGACGATCTTCACATTCCAGCCGAACGCCGATCCTGCATTGTTTCCGGCGCTCTCCAACGTGCCGAACGCCGATACACCAGCTTGCAGGGCAC
>ERZ808240.3574-NODE-3574-length-14910-cov-10.222417_pt1 | contig 14910 bp, 13 predicted proteins | sample MGYA00521084_ERZ808240 | MGnify/ENA primary metagenome ERZ808240 (study PRJEB31516, sample SAMN03275571) | gut metagenome | biome: mammalia-associated habitat; material: feces | host: Papio cynocephalus | place: Kenya | collected 2012-08-06 ... | reverse complement strand
TCCGAAGACCATTGTGATATCCACTTCACCATAGGTGCATGTTTTGTTGAATTTGTGATGTCGGTATTTGTTGCTGGCTGCAACGGCAAAGATGTTTAAATTATGTTGTGGCAATTGACCTAAAACTTAATTTGCGTTTAACATCACTTAATTATAATCTAGCTAAAAGCAAACAACCTAACAGATATTTGCTGTTAATTTAATAGTGATGTCACAATTTGTTGTGGGGATTGAAGTAACAACAATAATTTGATTTTTTAAACTGAACATCACCTAAATTATATTATCGGAAGCCAGAGGCAAGCAGCCTGAAAGGATATTTGCCAATGGCTGATGTTAATTCAAACTGTGATGCTGTTAGTTATAACAGATTTGCGGTAGCAAATTTGGTTTGCGAATGCAATGAGCAAAACAACATCACATAGATTATATTACATTTTTTTAAAAAATTCAATCAAACAAAAAAAGTTTTAAATCTTGTTGCCGATGTGGTATAATTTTATGTATGAACAACTGGAAAATTATAATAAAAAATAAAGCGCTGGATGAAAAGACATATAGGGTGGCAAAGCCCAAACTATTGAAATTGTTAAAATTTATGTCGTTTGGCATAGATATTGAAACCGTTGTTAAGGTTGTGATTGTTGACAGAATTCCAACAGACCCAAAGGCAGACCCAAAAGATGATGCTGGGGCGAGTATGAGACCATACCAAAATTCATTTTTGATTGAAGTTAATGCAGAGGCAGTTAGGAATCTTGCAAATGACGATTATGGCATTCAAATGGAACTATATCACGAATTTGCCCACATATATGACCTTGTTGAAACTGCACGAATTGGTGGCTATGACAACAGAAATGATGCCAAGACAAAAAAAGAACAATTAACAAAATTGGGCTTTGAATACTGGACAGAATTTTTTGCCTACAATTTGACTTTTAGAGATTTGAAAATTTCATTTGCGCCAAGCGAATATGAATTGTATTTAAGATATTGCAAAATTGACACGCTAAATGACAAATACATTGACACCCACAATGAAAAATATATTAAATTATTAAACTATGCAATTTTTCAATTTGTATATCACAGTGCAGAGTTTCTTGCTGGCTACACTATGGGAAAGACAAAAGAGAGCAAATTGTCAAGGTCCATAACAAAACGAAAAGAGTTTGAACAATTTGCCAAGTTTTTGAGCGTAATGTCAAAATATAGTGTTAAAACTGCAAATAAGAATCACAAAAACATTAGGCATTTGCTTTACAAAATGGGGAAGTATATCTATAAAAAATTATATAAAAAGTATGGATTTGTGCTTGGGAGTGTGTGAAAACACACTTTTTTAATTGTTTTGATTGCCAATTATGGCAGTGATTATTTCATACACTTTGTTTGCAAGTTCATTTTGGTCAATTGAGATTTTGCCCAGCAAATTATCAATGTAAATTCCTGCAAGTCCGTCAACAATAAAATAAAGCTTTGTGTCATCAATGCCAAGTTGCATTTTTCTCATTTGTTTAACAAATTCAATTTTCATTTCATCAATCAATTCACGCGGAATGCCCTTTACAATAATTTTGTAAAATTTTTCATTTGTCTTGAAGTGCTCTGACAAAATGTTGATGAATCCCCTCAAGTTTTTGTTTTCGGCAGTCATCATAATTTCACTTGAAAGCATTTCAAAAAGTTCGGATTTCATTTCTTCAAGCACATCAATCAAATTGTTGTAGTGGTTGTAAAATGTTCCACGATTTATGTTTGCCGTTTTAACAATGTCGGAAACCGTTATGTTTGTTATGTCTTGCTTTTTTTCTAGCAGTGTTATTAGGGCAGAGCGAATTAACTCTTTTGACCTTACTGAATTTCTGTATGTTGCTTTCATATTATCTCCTTATTTCAAACTTTTTTCTTTAATTTTAAACACAAATTTGAATGAATGTTCAAAATTGAACAAACAGCTTTTTTGTGTGTGAGCTTTTTTTGAAAATTTGTAATATTATTATTGTGTAAAGAAATTTTTTGAATTTGAATTGCCATTTTAGGATTGCAATTTTTTGTTTGAAAAAATGTCTTTATAAAAGTTGAAAATTGACAAAGTATTTTGTTTTCAAATCAATTTTCAATGATATGATAACAAATTATTCAATTTTAGTCAAATGTTCAAAATTGAATAGAAGGAGAAGAAATGAGCGTTATTGAAGTGAACAACTTAACAAAAGACTATGGCTCTGGCCGTGGCGTGTTTGATGTCTCCTTTAAAATTGAAAAGGGAGAAGTGTTTGGCTTTTTAGGGCCAAATGGCGCTGGAAAGAGCACAACAATCAGACACCTTATGGGGTTTTCTAAACCAGATAGTGGCGAAACAAAAATTTTTGACAAAAACACTTTTGATAGATATTTTGAAATCTTAAACAAAGTTGGCTACATACCTGGCGAAATTGCCTTGCCTGCAGGACTTACTGGTTGGGAATTTATCAGGATGATGCAAAACCTAACACACATTCACAACGAAGAAAATTTGAACAGATTGCTTAATCTTTTCAAACTTGATGATGTGGTTTTGAAAGGCGAAACAAAGCGAATGAGTTTGGGTGTTAAGCGAAAACTTGCAGTTGTAACTGCATTTATGAGTGACCCAGATGTTTTGATTTTAGATGAACCAACAAGTGGACTTGACCCAGTTATGCAACAAGTTTTTATTGACTTTGTTAAAGAAGAAAAGGAAAGAGGCAAAACAATTTTGCTTTCAAGCCACATTTTTAGCGAAGTTGATGCAACTTGTGACCGAATTGCAATTATTAAAGATGGAAAAATTGTTTCCGAATTTGTTGCAGATGATTTGAAACACAAGTCAGCAAAATTTTATGAAATAACTTTTAAAAACAGCAAAGAGTTTGAAGAGTTTTGTAGTAACAACAAAAATTCAAAAGACCTAAAAATTTTGAATGTTGATGCAAAAAACAACTATGTTTTTATTTCAACAGATGACAGCTTGATTAACAAAGTTATTGCAATCTTGTCAAAGTATGAAATTGAAGATTTCAACAACAAAAAGGAAACTCTTGAAGATTACTTTATGAAATTTTACAAAGAAGAAAAAGATTTTGGAGGTGCACTATAATGGAGACAATAGAACTTAAACACCTAACAAAAGACTATGGCGAAGGCAAGGGCATTTTTGACATTGACCTAACAATTAAAAAGGGCGAAATGATTGGTTTTGTTGGAACAAATGGCAGTGGAAAAACAACGACCATAAGGAATATGCTTGGTTTTGTTAAGCCAACAAGCGGGCAAGCGTATGTAAATGGTTTGGAGTCTTGGAAAAATGCGAGTGAAATTGCAAAAAACGTTGGCTATGTTCCCGGAGAAATTGCTTTTCCGGACCTTGCAACAGGAACAGAGTTTTTGAAATGTCAAGCCGACTTTTTAGGGCTTAAAGATATGACTTATGCAAATTATCTCATTGAAAAATTGCAACTTGACCCAAGGGCAAATTTAAAGCGAATGAGCAAGGGTATGAAGCAAAAAACAGCACTTGTGGCTGCACTTATGAACAACCCAGACATCATCATTTTAGATGAGCCAACAACTGGTCTTGACCCACTTATGCGTGATGCATTTATGGAAATTATTAAAGATGAGCACAAGCGTGGTAAAACAATTTTTATGAGTAGTCACATGTTTGAAGAAATGGAAGGCACTTGTGACAGAGTTGCACTTATAAACAATGGTCACATTGTTGACATTGCTGATATGAATGCCATAAGAAACAGACCAAGCAAAGATTTTAAAATCGAGTTTAACAACTCAAAAGATTATGAAAACTTTAAAAAACTTGATTTTAACATCATTCGTGACCAACAAGAATACAATCAAGTTACTGTCAATGTTAAAAAAGAAAATATTGATGATTTGTTCAAGGCACTTACAAAATTTGACGTCAAATTTATTTCTGGCGTTAAATACACCTTGGAAAAACACTTTAAAGAGATATTATTAAAACAAAAGGAGAATGGAAATGTTTAGTAAAGCACTATTTAAACAATCTTGCAAAGCAAACGGCGTTATGTGGATTATTATTACATTTGCTGTTTGTTTGATGCTCAGTTGCGTTATGCTTATCAGTGGAAGTGGCAACATTGGCAAGGTTAAAAATTCATTGGAAGATACAATTATAACCGCTGAAATAAACGCAAATATAGAAAAGCGTTCAATTAACTATTACTCAATTGGAACAGATGGTTTGAAACAATATGATAAATTGTTTGTTCAAAACTATCAAAGCCTTTCAACTTATGCTGGAAGCGTTGACACTTGGTTTGCTGGTCAACCAAGCGAGGAGCAATTTCCTGCATACACAAACACTGTTCAAGGTTTGTATGCTCAAACATTTAACAACTGGCTTGCTCAAAAGCCAACAAAAACTAACGAAATGACAGAAGAGCAATATTCACAATTGCTTGCCGGCTGGATGGCAAAAAGACCATCACAATCAAGCACAGATGTCCTTGCAAAAGTTTGCTATATGGCAACTGCAAGTGACCTTCAAACTTATGAACAACAAAAGGCACTTGAAGTAAACAAAGACTACGTTGCTGGTTCAGATGAATCAAATGAAATTGTTGGTGCAGCTATTTGTGCGCTTGACCCAACTTTGAATGAAAGCATCAGTGAATTATACACAACAAACAATATTGATATTCCTGCTAGTTATGATATTCAAAGTTTGCTTGCACATTTGAGCGCTGGTGACATTGAAACATATCTTGCAAGCAGTGAAAGAGCAGAATATATTCAAAACAGAACTCAAATTGCAAGTGGTGTTTACATTGCTGGCAATATGACAACAGAAAAAAATATCAATCAACTTGTCGAAGCACTTTCTGGTTATGGCGTTACAAAAGAAAAATATGACACTTTTGGCTATACATTTGAAAACATCAATCACAAATCTCAAACAACACTCATTTCTTTCCAAGGCAGATATGACTACGAACTTGGCTTGCTTGATGAGAAATATCCAACTCCAGAACAAAAAGCAAGTGAAGAGTATGCAAATGCCGTTAAAACAATGGTTGCAGATTTAACTGCCGACCTATCTGACAGTTTGCTTGCATCACTTCCACAAGATGTTTCTAGTGCACTTGAAGAAGTTGGCCAAATGGACTTGTATAGTTTGATTGTTGGTTCAATATTCTACAAGATGGCAGGTTTGTTGCTTCCAATCATCTATATGATTATGGCTTCAAACAACCTTATCGCTGGTCAAGTTGACAGTGGAAGTATGGCTTACATTCTTTCAACTTCAACAAAGAGAAAACAAGTTACATTCACACAAGGTTTGTTCCTTGCTGGTTCATTGTTTGTTATGTTTTGTTGCACAACAATCACAAGTTGTGTTTGCCTTGCAATATTAAACAATCCATCACTTCAATTGACTTATGGAAAACTTATCTTATTAAATCTTGGCGCATTTGTAACTTTGTTTGCAATGAGTGGCATTTGCTTTTTGGCTTCTTGTTGGTTTGACAGAAGCAAAAACTCAATGTCTATTGGTGGAGGACTTAGTATGTTCTTCCTTGTTGCAACAATGCTTGGCTTGTTCGGTTCAAAAGTAATTCCTTCAGTTGTTAGACTTGATGCTTTGAACTACTTTAACTATGTTTCAATAATTTCATTGTTTGACGTAATTTCAATCATAAGTGGAGGCACAAACTTCATTTGGAAATTGGCAATACTTTTGGTTGTTGGTCTTGCAGGTTACATTCTTGGTTCAATCAAGTTTGAAAAGAAAGATTTGCCACTTTAATGTTAAACAAATTTATTTTAAATTTATTGTGATAGAAAGAACGTTGTTTTTTAGACGACGTTCTTTTTTGTTGCAATAGTTTTTACAAATTGCGAAAAATGTCGAATTTGTTTTGTTAATATTGCTTTTTGTCTAAAAATGTGATAAAATGTATTTCACATAGCAAAAGATAAATTGCTTGGAGGATTTCATGTTAACAGTCTCGACACTAGCAATGATGATTAGTGTGTTTGCGCTCTATATTTTAGCGCCGATTGGTTTTACTATTTTTGCAAAAGGTAAAAATGCAAATAAAATAAACAAAGTGGCATCTGCAATTGGAATTGTTTCATTCCTCGGATTAACTGCATTGTTTACTTTGCCAAGAGTGACGATGAACAGCCAACAAATAACACTTTTTTTCGAAGCAAACAGTAGTTGGTTCAACAAAAAATTTACAACTGTTTTTGATGGGACAGATAAATTTCATACACTTTTAAATGCTGTTATGTTAAGCCCTCTTGGTTTGATGTCGGTTCAGCACAGCAAAGCATCTGGCAAAAAACATGGGCTTGCAAAGGGCTTAATCTTAGGCTTAATCACTGGTGCAACAATTGAAACATTGCAATGGGCGTTGCCAATAAGTAGAGTGCCGGACATTTATGATATCATGTTAAATACTGCTGGTTCATTTTTGGGAGCTACGGGGATGACTTGCATTGAGGCTATCAAGTCAAAATTATTTCCAGAGACAAAGGCAAATAAGCAAAAATCTCTTGTGAATGATGAGCACGAAAACTTGACAAACCATCTTTCTAAAAGCAAGGCAAATCAACTTTGTGAAAATTTAGTAAAATCAGCAGAGAATAAAAACGTAAAAAACAACCCACTTGTTAAAAATCTTGTTAAAATTACAAAACCTCAAAAAGCTGAGATAAATTATCAACCTTTTTACCCAACCGAATTAACACAACAAAAAACAAAGTCTGAAAAAGGTCTTTCAAACACAATTTCAAAGCTTTCAGCACAAGATTCAAACGTTCAAAACAACAAACAAACGCCAGTTTTAGGTGGCTAGAAGAACAGATGTATTTCATAAAAAAAGAGCAATTTTGCTCTTTTTTATTATTGAGTGATTATGTTATTGTTGATTGGTTAAATCATTTGTATCTTGGTTGTATGCTTCTTTTTTGTGCATTAAATTTTTAAACACGGAGTTTGAAAGGTAATCAAAATTTTCTTGAGCATATTTGCAATTTTCTTTACAGATTTGTTCTGTCTCTTGTTCTATTTGAGTGTTTGAAAAATTTGGACGTAATTTACTAACAGTGTTTTTTATAATCTCTTCCATTTTTAAACCATCAATATTTTGACTTCTGCGATTTAACATATTGTAGGCAAAAAACTCATAGTTTCTAAACATTTTTTCTTCATTTGGATGTTGTCTGTGCATTGTTTCAAATATTGGTTTTAACTGTTCATCTTGTTTTAAAAACTTGAGAGCATTTTTATTGACCATTGCCCCAGTGCTAAACACAGAAATTCTATTGTTTGCAGTTGGAATGTTAAATACCATTGTCCCTCTATCTTTATATTTTTCTGGTTTTGTTATGCAATCAAAATCCGTGTTCATCGGCTGTATTCTTCTAATGTTTATATTTTTAATTTCATCAATTGGCAACATAAAAAAGTTTAGTCGTGGTTGTTTGTCGCCCTCTTTAATGCTGTCCCAAGTTGGGTCAAAGTAGTAGTAGCCATCAATGCCATACTTTTCATCTTTGAGATAGATTATCATATTTTGATGGTATTCAGGATTTTTTTTGGAGCCGACTTGAACAAAGTTAAAAAAAGTTTTTACGTTCGGCAAATCAAGTCTGCTTATTATTTCGTTAAAATATTCTGTGTAGCCAACACAAACAATTTTGTCACTATTCAATATTCCGTAAATTGTGCGAGACTTAAAAAGTGATTCTTTTGCGCTAACTTCTTTATATGGTCTTTTTATAACTTCAATATAGGCACTAAGTAGCATTTCAACTGGCGACATATTATTTTGTTTTATTTCATTTGCAATGTCATCAAGTTGAGAATTTGCATGCGCAACTTCGTCAGAATGCCAAGTTGTGTCACCATTTTCAATCCCAAAATTAACTCTACCAAATTTTCTTTCCAAGTTGTAGAGTGCTTTTAGTGATTGACCATTTAAATTTCCATTCATTGTTTGATGATTAAAAGAAATTGTGTATTCGTTTTTTCTTATTCCACTAAACAAAAGTTTTTTCATTATTATTTTTGCTTTTTTTTCAATGTCAGCATCTAAAAGGTCTTTTTCATCAAGTAGATATATAAATTTACAATCATAGTTAAGACCTTTTTTTTCATTATAAGCTGAGATTTTTTTAAATTCAGCAACGCATTCTTCAAATGGTTTTATGTTTTTTAAAGAGTAATAATATTTATATTCCATAACTAAATTTTATCATATTTTGAAAAAAAGTCAATATGCACAATGGAATTTTCGCCAATCTTGTGTGGTTAAAGCATTGAAAATATACACTAAAAAGCAAAATGCTGTTTTTTTGATTTGAAAAGAAAACGAAATTTTTTAATCGCAAATAAAAAAAGGTGGCAAGCATAGCCACCCTTATTAAATATTTTGAAAGACCAAGTTTAATTTTTTGGTAAAAATTCTTGCAAAACACTGTCTTTTGGCGCAATCTCAAAAGAAAGTTCTTCAAAATCTTTTAACCTATTTTTTAATTTGTTTAGTTCTTTGTTGTCACTTTCAAAATCTTTCAATATTTTTTTATAAATGCAAAGTTCATAGGCATGAAAACTGTTGATGTGATAGTTTGCATCATCTTTAAATGGGTCAATATACAAATTTTCGCCAAGTCTAACTTTTTGCCAAACTTTTAGAGTTCCATCAATTGATGTTGAACGAGTGTATAAATCTCTTATCATTCGTCTGTAAATTCGCACATCAAAATGTTTAAGCAAAAGTTTGCCATTTTGATAAATGTCAGTGTTTGCTGAAAGATAAATTTTGTAGCTTTTGTTAATTGGAATGTATTTGTCAATTATTGGATTGAGTGCATGCAAGCCTTCAATAACAACAATTCCGTGAGGAGAAAGACTGGTTGGTGCGTTTAAAAACTCTTTTTTGCCAGTGACAAAGTTGTATGTTGGCAAAGTAGTGGCTTCGCCACGCAAAAGTTTTTTCATGCAACTGCCAAACAAATGCCAGTCTATACTGTCTGATGTTTCGTAGTTAAGTTCACCATCTTCCCAAAATGGTGTTTCATCTCGTTCAACAAAAAAGTCATCAAGTGAAAGTGGAAGAGTGTCATAACCTGCTTTTTCAAGCCTCCTTGCAAGCAATTTGCTTGTTGTTGTCTTTCCACTGCTACTTGGTCCTGTCAAAAGGACAAATTTAATGCTTTTGTCATTTGTTATAGTTTTTGTTACTTCATCAACTTGATTGCGATATTTATTTTCACATTCCAAAACAAAATTTTTGCAATTGTTTTTTACACTTTCATTTATATATTCTAAGTCTATTTTTTCTGCTTCCATAATTTCTCCGTATGCAAATAAAATATTACCATAAATTGCAAAATTTTGCAAAATATTTATGATAATTGTTTTTAATAAATAATTTTATGTATAATTTTTAATTGTTGACAATAAAATGTAAAAATACTAAAAGTAAATAAAACATTTAAAATACTAAAATATAAATTTAATTTTTGATTATTTAAAGGTTCCCAAATTATAAATTAGATGTTACATATCAAAGATGTCAAAAAAATAGATATTTAAAAACAATTGAAAAAAACAATCAAGCAACAATTGACAAATGATGTCAGCGTTATTATACTATTCACGATTAAAGGAGTTTTTATGTGGCAAGCAGTTTTGGATGCACTTGTTGATTCACTTAAAACTTTGCCAATTCTTTTTTTGGTGTATCTTATGATTGAGTTCATAGAGCACAAAGGTGAAGTTAAGTTTGAAAAGATAGTTGCATCTAGCAAAAAATATGGTCCACTTTGGGGCGCTGGACTTGGTTGTATTCCACAATGTGGATTTTCAGCTGTTATGGCAGACTTATACAACAGAAAGATGATAACAATTGGCACTTTGTTTGCTGTGTTCATCGCAACCAGTGATGAAGCATTTGCGCTTCTTGTTTCAAAACCGAATTACATTTTGTCAGTGCTGGTTTTGATTGGAATAAAACTTGTTTTGGCAATTGTGATTGGCTATGCAATTGACCTGATTTTTAGAAAACAGAATTTGCAAGCAGATACTTTTGAGCATAGTGACCATTTTGAACACGAGCATTCACACAGCCATACAAAAGAGCAGATTGAAGAAGAAAAAACTAAATCTGCAAGTTGTGAAACTTGTGAGGTGGAGAAAAAGACTTGTGGAACTTGTGAACACAATCACTTGCACCATCATCACGAGCTTGAAAATGACGCAACAAAGAAAAAATCAACAATATTTTGGCATATTGTTTTGCAAGCATTTATTCATACAATTGAAATCTTTTTGTGGATTTTAATTGCAAACCTTCTCATCACGGTTTTGTTGCAACTTTCTGGTGGTGAAAACACATTGAAAACAATTATGGGGACAAATGCGTGGTATCAGCCATTTGTTTGTGCTTTTATTGGGTTGATTCCAAATTGTGCAGGAAGTGTTGCATTGGTTGAACTTTATATGGAAGGCATAATTTCTTTTGCTTCTTGCATTGGGGGGTTGTGTTCTGGTGCTGGTATTGGACTTATCATTTTGTTCAAAAACAAAAAAGGCATCAAACAAAACTTGCTTATAATGCTTGCACTATATTTGATTGGTGTTGTTGTTGGTCTGTTATTTAATTTATTTTTACCAGCAAGCATATAAACCTACGCCTACATTAAATATTGCATAAAAAAACTCCACAATGGATTGATTTCCATTTGGAGTTGTTTTTTTATTCGCTCATTGCTTCGTCAAGTTCTTCGTTCAATGAATCTTGTAAATCTTTCATTTTTGTTTTTATGTCTTCAATTTCATGACAAAGTTTGTCTTTTTTGCATTGCAAATCATAAAGTTTTGCAAGATAGTCATCAAGCAACATAGAAGCACCCACTTCGCTGTTGATATCTGTAGGGCTCATAAAAGCTCTTTCTTTCAAATTGTCGATGTTTGATTTGCATTCGTAAATATAGCCGTTGATGTCATCAAGCTCGGCATTTTTTGAATACAATTTTGAATCTAGCTCATACAACAACTTTCTTTTTTGAGCAGTTTTTTCACGAGCCTTGCGTCTTGCCTTTCTTATTTTTTTAATTCCTCTATTTAATTTAATCTCTTCAATAATACTCATATTATATCTCCAACAATGCTATTATATCACAAAAACCAAAAATGTCAATATTGAATTTAATATTGCGTTAATAAGCTTTTAAAAATGATAAATTAAAATAAAAAAACACCCATTGGGTGCTTTTTATTACAAATTAAGCAATCTGCAAATGCTGTGATGTGTAATCATAAATACAAGGTCCAAAATCCAAACGATTGTGAAACCAAATACCAATCTGATTATGCCAGCAACAATTTTTCCTTCCATAAATCTTGTGATTGCTCCGCAAAGCCAAGATGTTACTGGAATGATTGCAAGAATCAAACTTACAACCCAACTAAGACCAAAATAGTCTTTTCTATGTGCTTTTGCCATATTTTCATCTCCTTTTGTTATTACATTCATATTATAATACATAATTTTTTAGAACGCAACAAATAACAACAAATTTTTTCTTGCCATTTTTTTGCAATACTATTATATACATATTATAATTTTTTTGATTTATGCCTAAAAGCATAAAAAAATCGCACGTTGTGCGACTTTCTGGTAGCCCCAAGCAGGCTCGAACTGCTGATACCACCGTGAAAGGGTGGTGTCTTAACCACTTGACCATGGGGCCACGAACTCCAATAGCGGAGAACTGGTAGCGGTGAGTGGACTCGAACCACTGACCTTCCGGGTATGAGCCGAACGCTATAACCAACTAAGCTACACCGCCATTAGTCAACTTTAGAATGATAACATAAAATGCCGTATATTGTCAATAATAAAACATAAAAAAGTTTTAAAACATTGAAATAATTTTTTAAAATACTTCCCACTGACGCACATATTTGACAATTTTTGCTTGTGTGTGATAAAATGTTTATGTGAGAGATTTTGTCACAAAAGATGAATTTGGAGGCTTGTATGAAGGAATTTGAAACATATTTCAACAAAACATCAAATGAACTTGATGAGCTCACTTCAAAAATTTTGACAACAGATGACAATCTTTCAAAAATTGCTGTTGCTGTTTTTGTGGAACTTTCAAAACATTTAAAACAATTTTTAGCACTGGGAAAAAATTGTTTAAATGAAGATGTTAAAAACATTTTAGATGATATTTACACAAAAGCAAAAGAGCAGTTTGAACAAAATTTTTTGGAAATTAAAATGCTTTTGGATGGAAATAAACCAGTTACAGTTTTTTACACTGCAACGCTCAGCAATGCAGATGTTAAAAACAAAACAGATAACTATAATCAAAATTTGGCAGTCCTTTTTGACCAAGTTACAAATGAAACAAACAATCAAATTAGAGATAAACTTTTAAAAGCAGTGTCCGATTTTAGAACTGCAATTTCAGACGTCAATCAAAATGTTGACTAGAATCTCAAAAAAGTGTAATAATTTTTTTGCAATCAAATAAAATATAAATAGTGCTTGACAAATATTGTTTAATTGTCTATACTAATTAAGTCTTGCGTAAAGACTATGTCGCGGGGTGGAGCAGCTGGCAGCTCGTTGGGCTCATAACCCAAAGGTCGTAAGTTCGAATCTTACCCCCGCAACCAATGAGGAGATACCGAACTGGTATCTTTTTTATTGCTCTGGGTTATATGCTTAGTAAAGCGAGCATATAAGGTGTTGCGGGAGGAAGTGAGAAAACCCCTCAACCAATGAGGAGATACCGAACTGGTATCTTTTTTTATTTTAGTAGAGTGTAAAATCTTACTGATTACATTACAATTCAAAGACAAATATTGCGTTCTTCAAATTTGTTGCCGTTAACAGAACTGGACAAAGCTTTCTATGAGGCACTAAAAGATTACAAACGCTAAAGGTTGACAATTTTCAGAAATAAAGTAAAATATAAAAAATGGGAGATAAGGAAAATGACAGATGAAAAATTTAAAAAATACACATCAAATTATTACTATGACGATTACAACAACCTTTACGATATTATTGAGTATTGGAAACAAAATCCAGGTCTTGTTGATTATCGTTTTCGTTATAAAAATGTCAGTTATATAATACAGGTTGAATATTTCCCTGTTCCAGAATATGGTAAACCATATATTTCATACTATTTAACGCATGACAAAAGTGATGAGCACATAACATACTTTGATTCATTTGAAGATATGCTTGAGAACTACCGCTTGCAAGATGGCACATTGCTTTTGGACTATATGACTGACCCAAAATATGACGATGCCGAATAACAAAAAATGATGGACAAAGCCATCATTTTTTTATTGGCAAATAACAATTAAGGTTTGTTTTGATTACAAAAAACAATCTATTTATGTAAAAGTTCGAATGTTCATTTGAGCGGACAACCAATGAGAAGATACCGAACTGGTATCTTTTTTATTGTTTTGAGTTATATGCTTAGCAAAGCGGGCATATAAGGTGTTGCGGGAGGAAGTGAGAAAACCCCTCAACCAATGAGGAGATACCGAACTGGTATCTTTTTTTATTTTAGTAGAGTGTAAAATCTTACTGATTACATTACAATTCAAAGACAAATATTGCGTTTTTCAAATTTGTTGGCGTTAACAGAACTGGACAAAGCTTTTTATGATGCGCTAAAAGATTACAAACGCTAAAGGTTGACAATTTCCAGAAATAAAGTAAAATATAAAAAACGGGGGATGTAAAAAAATGACAGATGAAAAATATAAAAAATATATAATGAAAAAAGGCTTTAGCATCGAATATTTTGATAATCTGTATGACATAATTGAATATTGGAAAGATAACCCGGGTTATGTTGACTACTTGTTTACTTATAAAAACATAGATTATGTTATACAAGTTGAATATTTCCCAGGACCAAATCATGGTAAACCGTTTGTTGCGTATTATTTAAAACCGGATTTTAGAGATGAGCACATAACATACTTTGATTCATTTGAAGAAATGCTTGAAAATTATCACTTGCAAGATGGCACATTGCTTTTGGACTATATGACCGACCCCAAATATGCCGATGCCGAATAACAAAAAATGATGGACAAAGCCATCATTTTTTTATTGGCAAATAACAATTAAGGTTTGTTTTGATTACAAAAAACAATCTATTTATGTAAAGGTTCGAATGTTCATTTGAGCGGACAACCAATGAGAGGATACCGAACTGGTATCTTTTTTTATTGCTTTGGGTTATATGCTTAGCAAAGCGGGCATATAAAGTGTTGCGGGAGGAAGTGAGAAGCGCCCCGCAACCAGTGAGAAGATACCGAACTGGTATCTTTTTTTATTTTGGTCGAGTATAAAATCTTACTGATTACATTTCAACTCCAAGACAAATATTGCGTTTTTCAAATTTGTTGCCGTTGACAGAACTTGACAAAGCCTTCTATGAGGTGCTAAAAGATTACAAACGTTGATGATTGACAATTTGTAAAAAATTAAATATTATAAATATAGGAGATGATGAACATGACAGATGAGAAGTATAAAAAATATGTCGTGAATAAAGATTTTGGTGTTTATTACTATACTAACTTATATGACATTTTTGAATTTTGGAAATCCGACTCGTTTTTAGTTGATTACAGATTTGGCTATAAAAAAGTAACTTATCAAATTTGCGTTGAATATGTGGCAGGTCCAAATTGTGGTAAACCCTATATTGCATATTATTTGAAACCTGATTATAGTGATGAGCACATAACATACTTTGACTCATTTGAAGAAATGTTTGAGAATTATCACTTGCAAGATGGCACATTGCTTTTGGACTATATGACCGACCCCAAAT
>ERZ808240.3573-NODE-3573-length-14923-cov-3.988499_pt1 | contig 14923 bp, 15 predicted proteins | sample MGYA00521084_ERZ808240 | MGnify/ENA primary metagenome ERZ808240 (study PRJEB31516, sample SAMN03275571) | gut metagenome | biome: mammalia-associated habitat; material: feces | host: Papio cynocephalus | place: Kenya | collected 2012-08-06 ... | reverse complement strand
AACAACGCGCCCGAGGTCATCTATTCTACGCACTATTCCTGTCGCTTTCATAAATTTAGCTCCTTAAAAAACTTTGTTGCCTTAATAGTTTTTCAAGGAGCTTTAAAATTATACCGTTGTTATTTTTTGCGGGCTGTTTATTTAAACATTTTTATTCGCAAAAACAAAATTGCGACAATTACGCTTAAAAGCACGGCAATTCCGATTATAATAAGGAACCCTAAGGGACTTCCGGCAAACGGCATACCGGCGGCGTTGACGTTCATACCGTACGCGCTGAATATCATTGTCGGAACGGAGAGGATAATAGTTACTATCGCGAGCACTTTCATTACTATGTTCAGATTGTTTGATATTACCGACGCAAAAGCGTCCATGGTTCCGCTCAAAATTCCGCTGTATATATTAGCCATTTCAATAGCCTGCTTGTTTTCTACAATAGCGTCGTCAAGCAGCTCGGAATCTTCGGGGTATTTCTTTATTGTCTCCGTCCTCAAAAGTTTTTCGAGCACTATTTCGTTTGAACGCAGAGCGGTGGAAAAATAAACAAGGCTTTTTTCGAGCTTCAAAAGCTCAATCAGCTCCCGATTTTGCGTGGAACGGTGAAGCTGCGCTTCAACCTCTTCGCTTCGGCGGTCTATATTATGCAGATATTGCAGATAAAGCGTTGCAATGTTGTAAAGAAGCTGCAGTACAAAGCGCGATTTCATTCCCGTGTTGAAGCCTCTTACTCTTTTGTCGATAAAGGAGCTTAAAACCGGAGTGCTTTCGCTGCAAACCGTTATTATGGCTCCGTTTACGATTATAACGGACATCGGTATGGTGCTGTAGAGCTCTCTGTCGCTCTGCTCCTCGACCGTGGGTATATTCACGAGTACCATTGTATAGCCTTCGTCCGCGTCAATTCGCGAACGCTCGTCAACGTCGAGTGCGGCTTTTATAATATCAGTGTCAAGAGAATACTCGTCCGATACGGCTTTGATTTCGTCTTCGTCGGGCGCAATCATTGATATCCAACAGCCGTTTTGTGGTTTGTCGAGCCTTTTCAGAGTTTCGTTTTCGGTAAGGTAGTAGCGAACCATATTTCATCAGTCCCTAAAATAAAAGCAGAATTTTTATCTTTATAATTTTAATATAACCCCTATGGTTTTGTCAAATCAAAAACATCATCACAAAGTTAGTTTATGCCTTTTTTAGCGGTGCTTTCCGCATATATTTTGCGGCTTTAAACGCAAAATAATAAAACAAAAAGAAAGGACGATGTAATTATGAAACACAAAACAGAGCAGTATTCTCCGGCTGAAAATACTCTTGATAAAATACCCGTTACAAAACCCGATGCAAAATCGGTTACGGGACTTGTTAAATCGGGTGGCAGAGTAACGGGCTACAGATTGTCGGATAATTCTATAGTTGACAGAGAAATGGCTGTTTCTCTCGCGCAGAAGGGCGAAATTTCAGGCGTCGGCATAGCGCACAGAGGCGAGACGCGATATTTGAAATCGATACCCGACGGCAGCGAAAGCAATAATCTCAGCAATTTGCCGACGATTTCCGATAACTGATTTGCTTATCTCCGAATTCCTGCCGAGGGACTGCTTCGGCGGGAATTTTTGCGTTGCGCTTTGCGAAATTCCGACAGCAGAATAGCGTGCGGACGTCCGTCATATATTTTAAAGTAACCCATACAGCGTAAATATGTCTTAAACGGTTGACAACAAAAGTGCGGCTGTGCTAACATATTACAGTAAAAATCAGAAAACGACAAACGAACACGTATAATGTCAAAGTTAGTCAAAACTAACACATTGCGGAGGAATAAGATGACTCTTGATATGCTGAAAAACGGTGAAACGGCTGTAATTAAAACGGTAGGCGGAGAGGGCGCACTCAGACTGCGCTTCCTTGATATGGGGCTTATTCCGCGTACGGCTGTAACTCTTCAAAAGACCGCGCCCATGGGCGACCCGATAGAAATAAGGGTCAGAGGATATGAATTGACGCTCAGAAAAGCCGACGCGAAACTTATAGAAGTAGAAAAGGCGTAATACGGTTAAAATTCGGAAAGGTAAAGGATAGTAAATGATATTTGCACTTGCAGGGAATCAAAACTGCGGTAAAACAACACTTTTTAATGCGTTGACAGGCTCAAATCAGCACGTCGGAAATTTTCCCGGCGTTACGGTTGACCAAAAAATGGGAAGCATAAAGGGGGCAAAAAATTGCTCCGTTGTCGATCTTCCCGGTATTTATTCGATAAGGCCGTATACACAAGAGGAGATAGTTTCGCGTGACTTTATACTTGACGGCAAGCCCGACGGAATAATTAACATAGTCGATGCCACAAATATTGAGCGCAACCTCTATTTGACCTTACAGCTTTTGGAGCTTAACCTGCCCATGGTGCTGGCGCTCAATATGATGGACGAAGTCAGGGCAAACGGCGGAACGGTCGATGTCAAAAAACTCAGCGAGAGCCTCGGCATACCGGTAATTCCGATAAGCGCCGCAAAAAACGAGGGCGTTTCGGAGCTTTCGGATAAAATGGTATACGTCGCAAAAAATCGGGTCTTGCCGAAAAGAATAGACTTTTGCTCCGATGGCCCCGTGCACCGCTGTATTCACGCAGTAGCCCACGTAATAGAGGACCATGCGCGAAGCATATCGGTTCCTCCGAGGTTTTGTGCCACAAAGCTTATAGAGGGCGACGAATATTTTGCCGATAAACTCGGTCTTGATAAAAACGAACGCGAGCTTATTGAGCACAGCGTTGTGGAAATGGAGCATGATACCGGTCTTGACCGCAATGCGGCGCTTGCCGATATGCGCTATACGTTTATTGAGAAAGCGGTTGCGGGTTCGGTGGTTAAGTGCCATGAGAGCCGCGAACATAAACGAAGCGTAAAAATAGATAAGATTCTTACGGGAAAATATACGGCTCTGCCGGTGTTTTTCGGCGTAATGTTCCTTGTGTTCTGGCTCACCTTTAATGTTATAGGTTCGCGCCTTTCCGACCTGCTGTCGCTCGGTATAGACGCGCTTACGGACCTATGCGACAGAGGACTTACCGCATACGGAATAAATCCGATAGTTCACAGCCTTATTATCGACGGTATATTTGCCGGAGTGGGAAGCGTTTTGAGCTTTTTGCCGATAATAGTTACACTGTTCTTCTTCCTGTCAATACTTGAGGATACAGGATATATGGCGCGCGTTGCTTTCGTTATGGATAAGCTTCTCAGAAAAATAGGACTTTCGGGCAGAAGCTTTGTCCCCATGCTCATAGGCTTCGGTTGCTCCGTGCCTGCGATAATGGCAACGAGAACGCTCTCCTCGGACCGCGACCGCAAAATGACTATCCTTTTAACTCCGTATATGAGCTGTTCAGCAAAAATACCGATATATGCCGTGTTTACGGCGGCGTTCTTTACGAAATACCGCGCGCTTGTTATGATAGGGCTTTATGCCACGGGTATACTTCTCGGCATAATTGTTGCGCTGATATTAAAAAGAACCGCTTTCCGCGGCGAACCCGTACCGTTTGTAATGGAGCTTCCCAATTACCGTATGCCATCGCCGAAAAGCGTCTTTCTGCTGCTTTGGGAAAAAGCGCGCGATTTTCTGCAAAGGGCATTTACCGTAATTTTCCTTGCGACAATTATAATCTGGTTTTTGCAGTCGTTTGATACAAGGCTCAATGTTGTGGACGACAGTGCGAACAGCCTGCTCGCTATGATAGGCAAATTTATAGCACCGATATTTAAACCTCTCGGTTTCGGTGATTGGCGCGCCGTAACGGCGCTTATATCGGGCTTTACCGCAAAAGAAGCCGTTGTAAGTACGCTGTCGGTTCTTATGAATACGGGTACGGCGCAGCTCGGAACGGTTCTTCCGAGCCTGTTTACGGGGCTTTCGGCTGTCAGCTTTCTTGTGTTTACCCTTTTGTATACACCGTGCGTTGCGGCTGTTGCCACCATCAAAAAAGAGCTCGGTTCGCGCATTAAAACCGTGGGCGTCGTATTTATGCAGTGCGCCGTCGCCTACATAGCGTCGTTTATTGTTTACAATGTGGGAGGCCTTTTCGTATGAATACCGCAGATATTGTGATTATCTGCATTTTGCTGGCGGCAGTTGCGGCGGCAACGATTTATATAGTCAGACGTCGCAAAAAGGGCAAATGCATTGGCTGCTCGGGTAATTGCGCTTCTTGTGCCGTGTCGTCAAAAAATAAAAATCGCTGAATTAAAATTTTTAAAATCGGTATGATAAAAAGGGTCCGTAAAACGAAAGCTTTTACAGACCCTTTTTGCGAACTATAAAACCGTGAGCTTACTTTTTCTCGTAGCTTTTGCAGAAATGCGGATCTTGAATCTGCTGATTTGTGCATGAGCAATCATGAGTTACCTCAATAACGCTCTTGTCGCAGCCGCAGCCGGCAGTGTTGTGTACACACTCGCATACGTCGCATTTTACGCCTTTGTTTTCCATAATGTCACCTCCCGTAAGATGATATTATATTTTGCGCAAATATAAATTCTTTATACGGCAAAGTGACAGGCAAAATCGAATTTTTCGGATAAAATTTCCAAACGATTTTTTTAAATAAAGTTCATATGGAAGAGCGTTCAATTCGCGGCGGCATTTTTGATTTGTTTGCCGGCGGAATCTATTTTGTAATCGCTGTCGTATATAAGCTCGCTTACCGTAACAAACGAATAGCCCTTTTTCTCAAGCTCCGTGAGAATTCGGTCGAGCGCGTCGGGCGTGTTTTTTATATCGTTGTGAAAGAGTATAATTGAACCGCACTCGGTCTTTTCCGTTACGCGCTTTACTATTTCATCGGTGCCGAGCCCTTTCCAGTCAAGCGAATCGACGGACCATTGTATTGTTTTCATATTCAGACTTGTTGCGGCATTTATGGTATCGTTGGAATAATCGCCCGACGGAGCACGCAAAAGAACGGGTGAAACGCCTATGGCTTTTTTTATTGATTCATTGCAAAGTGTTATATCGTTTATCGTTTCATCTTCCGAAAGACGCGAATACATCTTGTGCGACGCAGAGTGATTTCCTATCTCGTGTCCGGCGGCATAAAATGCCTTTACGCTGTCGGGATATTTTTCCGCCCATTCCCCGACGACGAAAAATGTAGCCTTGGCGTTATGATTTTTTAAAATTTCTATGAGCCTTTCCGTGTCGTCGGCACCCCATGCCGCGTCAAAAGTGACGGCTACCCTTTTTTCGTCTGTCTCAACGCAGTAAATCGGCACAAGCTTTCCGTCTGCCGTTGCCGCGGCGGCTTTAAGATTGTTTTTTCTGCCGTAAACCCCGAATGCGGTGAGAAGCAAAGACAAAACGACGGCGGTTATTACGGTGAGGCTTCTCTTAGTCAAAATTATATATTTCAAAAAATACCCCCTTTCATACTAAGTGTATGAAGGGGGTAAAGCTTTAAGACTTTATTCGGCTATCGGTTCGCTCTCTTTTTCACGAAGCTCGCGAAGTTCTTTTTCTATGGATTCCTCCATTGACGGCTCGGTAGCTTTTCTGTTTTTGAATTTCTTTGATACCGCAATGTTGATTATAACATTTGCGAGGAACAATGCTATTCCCACCGCAAAGAACGGGGAGACGGAACCTGTAACTATGTTGACGCTTGTTTCGCCCGAGGCATTTAAAAAGGCGTAAACGAAGTATGCCGAAAGTCCCCAAAAAACGGTGCTTAAGGCATTTAATACCGTGTCGGCTTTGCTGCTTAGCGACATCGACGCTATCAGCACTACAAAGAAATTCACAACTCCGAGTGCGACAGCCAAAAATGCAAATCCCACGCCGAGGAACATTTTTATAAAAACACCGCCGAGCGCTTCGCCGTGTATCAGCGAAAGCGACGCTTTTATATCAAATTTGGTCATATAGTTAAGTATAAATGTAAGGAACGAAACGCTCTCGGTCTTTTCGTAAAACGGGAAGTCGAGAGTGATTTTTGCAAGCGGCACAACGAGAGCCACAAGCGGCAAAAGCGTAAAAACAAGGCGTATTATCATAAGAGGGGAGCCTACCGTGCCGTATTTGAAGTTGCTCACTTTATAGTGCAGTTTTGCAAAAGCCGTCTCGGCTGTGTCGGCGTCTTTTTCAAGCCTCTCCTCCCATTTGTAGTTGGGAATATTGACTCCGCAGTGTTTACATTCGGCGCGGAAGTTGTACCAATGAAGCCTTGCTCCGCATTTAGGGCATTTTGCCATAATTCTCAATCCTCTTTATTATTATTTGTTTTTTGTTTTTATAAGCCTTATTACATTCCATGAAAACGGCTTTAAAACAGCGTGTGCCGTTTTGCCGTCAACCGTTGGAATTTCTCCGTTTACCGGATAAACGTTTATTTTGTCAAATCCGTTGACCGCGTTTTTGTCAAAGCCGTACATCTCAATATGCTCTTTGCCAGAGAAGCTTTCGAGGTCCAAAAGATTTATGCACATATCGCAGCTTTCTTCCGGGTCTCTGTTTACCGCGAATACGGTAAGCGTGTTGCCGTCATCGCTTAAAACCGCAACGGAGTCTACATCGGGAACATCCGTAAACTCTTTTGTATCGTGCTTGCCGCAGACTGTGTTTGAGAGTAAAACGGTTCCTCTGCCGTAATTCGACGCATGCATAAACGGGTAGAAGATGGTTTGCTCAAAAACTCCGCCGCCGTTTTCGGTCATAATCGGAGCTATGACGTTTACAAGCTGTGCAAGGCACGCAACCTTAACTCTGTCGGCGTGCTTTAACAGAGTTATCAGCATAAGTCCGACCAAAAGCGCGTCCTCAAACGTGTATACGTCCTCGAGCTGGTGCGGAGCGGTGCTCCATTTTTCAACCTCGTCGCCGTTTGAATGGAACCATACGTTCCACTCGTCAAACGAGAGATTAACGGTGTGATTTGAGTGTTTTCTGCCCTTTACGGAATCGCAAATGCAAACTACGGTCTTTATAAATTCATCCATAGCCATGCTCTTTGCGAGGAAGCTCTGCGTGTCGCCGAGCTTGTTGTCGTAATATTGATGGAGCGATATGTAGTCCACGCTGTCGTAGGCTATGTCAAGGCAGGTGTCCTCCCACTTGCCGAAGGTTTTCATATGGTCGTTGGAGCTGCCGCAAATTACGGTTTCGATTGAATCGTCCGTAAGCTTCATAGCCTTTGACGTCTGATCCGCCAAAAAGGCGTATTCTTTCGCTTCTTTGTGACCGAGCTGCCAGCCGCCGTCCATCTCGTTGCCGAGACACCACAGCTTTATGCCGTAGGGCTTTTCCGCACCGTTTTTGCGGCGCATATCGCTGTAATAGGTGCCGCCGGGGTGATTGCAGTATTCAACAAGATTTCTTGCGTCCTCGGCTCCGCGAAGCCCGAGATTTACAGCCATCATACAAGACGTGTCGGCCTTTTTGCACCACTTCATAAATTCGTCCGTGCCGAAGAGATTGGGCTCCGTAACGCCCCAGGCGAGTTCAAGCCTTTTCGGTCTTTCGCTCACGGGTCCTACGCCGTCCTCCCACCTGTAACCGGAAACAAAATTTCCGCCGGGGTAGCGCACTATCGGTACGCGAAGCTTTTTAACTTCGTCGATAACGTCTTTTCTGAATCCGTCTTCGTCGGCGCAGGGGTGACCGGGTTCATATATTCCGCCGTATACGGCTCTGCCGAGGTGTTCTATAAAAGAACCGAAGATTCTGTCGTCAACCTTGCCTACTTTAAATTCGCCGGCAAGTGATAATTCGGCTTTTTTCATTTTATGTCTCCTGAAAAGTTATTTCTTCTTGGATTTCTCGGTCGTGGTTTCTTCTTTTGACGTGTCCGCCTTTTCGTATATGAAAGTGCGCAGTGCCGAGACGTTTTTATCCATATCTATCGACAGGACGTTGCCGGCGGCTTTTTTAACGCTCTTCCAGCTTCCGTCAATCGGAATCTGCATTTGGGCAATGTCATATTTCATATATTTTACGGAGCTCTTGGCAAGACTTAAAAGCTCGTCCTTGGTAAGGTCGGTTTCAATCATCGGCATAACCTTTTCGGCTATCGAATAAATCGCCGTCGGATTTGACTTTGCCTTGTCTATAATAGCCGTTATCATCTTGCGCTGACGCTGTGTTCGGTAGAAGTCGCTGTCGAGATAGCGCATACGGCTGTACCAAAGCGCCTGCATACCGCTGAAGTGATTTACGCCCGCGCTTATGTTTCCGGAGAAAGCGTCTTTTTCCGCCTGAGTCATATTGTAACGCGCGTTTATGTAGTTTGCTTCTTTTTCGGTGACGTCAATGTCAACGCCGCCGAGCTCGTCGATTATAGTGGTAAACATATCAAAGTTGACGAGCATATAGTTATCTATATCCACCTTGAAATTGTATTCTAATGTGTCCACAAGAAGCTGGCGGCCGCCGTGGCTCTGCGCCGCGTTTATCTTGTTCCATCTCCAGCCGGGAATTTCAACATATGTGTCGCGGAGAACGGAGGTGAGCTTTAACTGCTTGTTCTTTTCGTCAATGGAAAGAATCATCATAGTGTCGGACCTTGTGCTGTCCGAGCTCTCGCCCTCGCGCGCGTCAACACCTATCAGAAGAATGTTGCGAACGGAATCGGAATGTGCAAGCTTTGATGAATCTATGTATTGATTTTCCTGAAGCGGAGAGTAGTTAACTTCGCCGAGAAGTTTTTTAGCCTGAAAATACACAACCGCGGCAAAGCATACGCAAAGAGCCAGTATTACCGCTATTATTATGCCTACCGCCTTTCCGGCACTGTGGCTGTGAGCTTTCTTTTCTTTGGTCTGCTTACCGCTTGAAATATCGGTAAAGCCGTGTTCGTCGGAAACCCTTTTTGCTCTGCTGTTTGCGGCTTTGTTGTAGTTATAGCTGTAAGGCTTAACTTCGGGATTTGTGTTTATCTCCCTGTGGCGCGGAACGGGAACTTCGTCCGCCTGCCCACCACGGTTCGGCTCGTCGTTTCTTCCCGTGAAGAAATCCTCAAAATCGTTTTCGCTTTTTTTTCCGGAAGAAACCGCGCGACCCTCTTCTTCGCTGTCGCTGTATATATCTTCGTAACCGTCCTTTTTGGAAGAACTGTAAATATCTTCAAACTCGTTATTGCCGAACTTTTTGTCATCTGCCATAATTGACACCCTTTCACACAATAGCTCATTATAATGAATACATTTTATCGTAAATTGCGGCTTTTCACAATCCCTTTTAGTTAAAATTTTTACAAAAAGAGTAATTTTTAATATCATTTTAAATAATAAGGCTTGTTTTGCGGCATAAAGTGTAATTTTGTCTTGAAACAAACGGAGAAACCCTGTATAATATCTTCAGATTTTTCTAAGGAGAACCACGATGCTGGGAAAGTTTGTCAAAGTGAGGGTCACAAGACCCATAGGATTCTTTGACGGCAACAGCAAGACGCAGTACCGCCTTAATTACGGTACGGTCGAAAGCGGACTTGAGCCGCACTCTCCCGTTAAGGGCGCCTTTATTATGGGCATAAATCATCCGGTCAGTAATTTTGACGGCAGGGTGATTGCCGCCGTTAAAGTACCTAAGACAAAAGGCGTAGTTATTGTTGTGTCGCCAAAGAGCAAAAGATTTATTGTGAACGATGTGCGCGACGCGCTCTCGTTTATCTACAAAAAAGGTTCTTATTCCGTAGATTGCCTTTACGAGCGCAGCTGCGGCGCGATAGTTTACCGCGAAATAGCAGGCGAAAGAAGATTTCTGCTTATAAAAAACAAGCGCAGCGCAAATTGGGGTTTCCCAAAAGGTCACGTTGAAGACGGCGAGACCAATGAGGATACCGCGAGACGCGAAGTTCTTGAAGAAACGGGGCTTCATATAGATATTATTCCAGAATTCAAGAGCCGTTCGGAGTATAAAATTCAGGGCAGAATAGAAAAAACGGTTATAATCTACATCGCCTCCACAAAGGATACAAGAACCGTTATTCAGCCGGAGGAGATTGAGGATTACATCTGGTTAAGCTACGATAACGCTTACAAAACCCTTAATTATGAAAATGATAAGGCTATACTCAAAAAAGCAAAGGCTTATTTGACGGAACACTCTATCTGATTAAAGGAGAACTATATGCTTTCTACATTTTCACAGTATTTTATGACGCTTTCCGCGACAGAAAACCTCGCGGAAAAAATGGTGCATTTTTTCGGGGGCACCATACCGCCATGGCTTACGGTATTCATAATTTCGCTTTTCCCGATTCTTGAGAACCGCGGCGGTATGATAGCCGCAAGGCTTCTCGATATGAATATGCTTCAGGCATTTATCATCTCATATCTCGGAAATCTTGTGCCGATACCGTTTATCCTTTTGTTTATCAAAAAGATATTTGAGTGGCTGAGAAAGATAAAGGGCTTTGATAAAATAATAAAGCGCTTTGAGGCAAAAGCCGAAAAAAACCGCGACAAGATAAATCGCGGCAAGCAATGGGGGCTTCTCCTGTTCGTTGCGATTCCGCTTCCCGGCACGGGAGGATGGACCGGCGCGCTTATGGCGTCGCTTTTGGAAATACCGCCGAAAAAGGCATTCCCGATAATTGCCCTCGGCGTGCTTATAGCCGGGCTTATAATGACCACCGTGACATACGGTATAGGCTGGATAATCACCGGCGCATAATCGAATACGAATTTTAAAGACTGCTCTTGCCTTGCGGCAAAGGCGGTCTTTTTTAAAAGAGAGGGAGAGTCCAACCCAATGCACCTGAAAAGCCGGACTCTGCTCGACTGCGTTTTACATGTCAAAAAAATCACGTGTTATTTGTGACTATTGCCTATTGATTTTCTCTTCTTTGATTGATAACATTTTAACGTAAGCGGTTAAACGTTTACTCATGTTGCTGTTGAATTTAATTTTTATAATTACGGAGGAATAAGTTATGGCTAACAGGTTTGTTCTTAACGAAACTTCATATCACGGCAAGGGCGCAATAGAGAGCATTGCCGACGAAGCAAAGGGCAGAGGCTTTAAAAAGGCTTTTGTATGCTCCGACCCCGATCTTCTTAAATTCGGAGTTACGAAAAAGGTTACGGATGTTCTCGACAAAGCAGGGCTTGACTACGAAATATATTCCGACATCAAGGCTAACCCCACAATTGAAAATTGTCAGCACGGCGTTGAAAAATTTAAGGCTTCGGGCGCGGATTATCTTATCGCAATAGGCGGTGGTTCGTCTATGGATACGTCAAAGGCGATAGGTATAGTTGTTGCAAATCCGGAATTTTCCGATATCAGAAGTCTTGAGGGCGTAGCTCCCACAAAACATAAGGCAGTTCCGATATTTGCAGTCCCAACAACCGCAGGTACGGCGGCAGAGGTTACCATAAATTATGTTATAACCGATACCGAGAAAAACAGAAAAATGGTTTGCGTTGATGTGCACGATATTCCGGTAGTTGAATTTTTTGATCCCAAAATGATGTCAAGTATGCCGAAGGGTCTCACCGCCGCAACGGGTATGGATGCTCTTACGCACGCTATCGAGGGTTATATCACCAAAGCCGCATGGGAGCTTTCCGATATGTTCCATTTAAAGGCTATCGAAATAATTTCACGCGCTCTCAGAGGCGCCGTTGAAAACACCCCCAAGGGCAGAGAGGAAATGGCTCTCGGTCAGTATATAGCAGGCATGGGCTTCTCAAACGTAGGACTCGGCATAGTTCACTCCATGGCGCATCCTCTCGGCGCATTGTATGATACTCCCCACGGCGTTGCAAATGCAATAATTTTGCCTACGGTAATGGAATACAACGCTCCGGCTACCGGCGAAAAATACAGAGATATAGCAAAGGCAATGGGCGTAAAAGGCACCGACGATATGTCACAGGAGGAATACAGAAAAGCAGCGGTTGACGCTGTAAGACGTCTCGCCGCAGATGTAGGTATACCTAAAAATCTTAAGGATATTGTCAAGGAAGAGGATATACAATTCCTTTCCGAATCCGCATTTGCCGATGCCTGCCGTCCGGGCAACCCACGCGATACAAGCGTTGAAGAAATCGCAGAACTTTATCGCTCCCTTATTTAAGCGGCTTAAAGCCGTCCCCTCGCATAAAGAACGGGCTGCCTCGGCGGTCCGTTCTTTTTTCGGTAAAGACAAGCTTTACACTGCAATTATCTTTTGTTATTATGATAATATATTGTGATACGGGGGAGAGCGCTTTTGCGTTTTTGAATTATGGATACCAAAGAAAACAGACTGAAAAATCGCCTTGAGGAGCTGTCCTTGCGCGCCGCCGAGCAGCGAAGAACCGTAAGCTCCGACTTTTTGACGCTTGACGAGCAAAATATTTTGAATTCCGCAGAGCTTTATACAAGAGCTTATCTTTACGGCGGTTATCCGCTTGCGGAACGCCGCGCCGCGCTCTTCGGCGAAAAGGGCGACGAAGAAAAAATATCGGAATGCGAATTCTTATGGGTTAAAATATCTCCGGTGTCAAAAAAGTTTGCGGACAGCCTTACGCACCGGGATTTTCTCGGTACGCTTATGGGGCTCGGTATTAAGCGCGAAACGGTCGGCGATATACTCATAGACAACAACTGCGGATATGTTTTCTGCGAGAAAAAGGTAGCGCGGTTTATAATCGAAAACCTCGACAGGGTAAAGCACACCACGGTGCGGTGCGAAGATGTTTTGTCGCCGCCCGAAAGTATCGGCGCCCTGCCCGAAGAACAAACCGTTACGGTGCCGTCGCTTCGGCTCGATGCCGTGGTTGCCGCCGTTTATAAAATGTCGCGCAGCGACTCACAGGCATTATTTATGCAAAAGCTGATATTTGTAAACGGTAAAATGACCGTTAACTCCTCGTATATACCGAAGGACGGCGAGATAATATCGGTGCGGCACAAAGGCAGATTTGTCTTTTGCGGCAAAATCGGAGAGACAAAAAAACAGCGCCTTAAAATCTCCGTCAGAGTTTTTTAATACGAAAAAAGACGGGACCGTAAAAACCGAGTTTTTACAGTCCCTCTTATTTATGTTATGAGTTTTGGTCTATCTGCTCCTGCAAATTCGGTATAATAACTTTTTGCGTAAGCAAAAATACCGTGAGGCCGTCTTTAAGCGAGCAGCCGTCATTGCCGCTGTATCCGCCCGTGCGGCTGACGGCGGAGCAGTCCGCGTTTACATAGTAAACGTATTTGAGCGTGTCTGCGTTACGTATAGGTTTGCCGTTTTCGTCGCGGCTGCCGTCAAATTGCCAGACGTAGTTATTATCTCTGCCCTTTATCGAATAGGCGGTGATAAGACCCTCGCGGTCGATACCGTATTTTGCGACAACGGCGTCAACAAACTTGTTATCTGTATTAAAGTCAAGCTGTGAATTGCCGTATTCGGGTACGTATTCCGTAGTTTCAGGCTCTTTTGCGGCATCGGTGGTAGGCTTTTGCGCCTTTGTGGGTTTTGTAGCCTTTTCTGTGTCCTTTTCCGTTGTTGTTTCGACGGAAACCGTTGTTTCAATATTCGCGACGGTTGACGGCGCGTTTTTGTCTTCGGTGCTTTTTTTGTCGCAGGAACAAAGACACAGGAGCATCAGCAATATGCATATCGGGGTTTTTAAATGCTTCATATCATACCTTATTAAAAATCAAGCGGTGTAACCGAAATTACACCGCTCGTTTGAGTCTTGTGTCTGTCAGCCGCCTATGATACCGCCGATGAATTCCATTATAGTGTCGATAACGGGCTGAATTGTCGGAAGTACGTTAGCGTTGAAGAACTCTTTGATTGTCTCTAAAATAGTGTTAAAATCCATGAAAAAACATCTCCTTCTTAAACTTGAAATATATAGGAATACTCCTGTGTATAATATAACACCGTGCGGCATAAAAGAAAAGAGTTTTCGCACAAAAAACAGCACAAATTTAAAGTGCGCTGATTGGTAAAAACTTACAAAATAGCTTCTCATATCTGTTTTTTACCCACAATGAAATATATGTTTTTATTGTAAGAAAAAATATTTTGTGATACAATAATAGCACCGTAAATATGTTATCGCCGAAGAAGCGAAAGTTTATCTTCTGTGCGGTAACAGTGCATAAATTTGTTTGGGAGAGTGTTATTATGGCTCTTAAAACGGGCGCGGTAATAATTGCCGCTGACGGCGGAAACCAAAAAAAACCGATGTATATGAACGAGCTCTTATCGGTACCGCTCATTTCATATGTTTTGTCATATTCTGCGTCGGGTGAAGCGGAAAAAACGGCGCTTGCCGTTAAAAGAGCCGATTTTGTTCCCGACGGTATAAAGAACGGACTTGATGTTTTTACATCGCCGAACGCCGAAAAGGACAGCGATTATCTTCTTTCGGCAGCCGATTATATAAGTAAGTTTGACTATATATATGTACTGTACGGCAATGTGCCGCTTCTGAGCGGAAAATCGCTCAAAAATGCCCTGTCCCTTTGTATCTCGGAGAAAGCAAAGGCGGCGGCAATCTTTTCAAGACAGCCGTCGGGTGAAGAAGTAATAGGCGCATACGTTTTTTCGTCCGAGATACTCGTCCCGCTTTTAAAAGACGGGTCGCATTCAGCCGCAGAGCTGTTTTCCGAAGCCTGTAAAAACGGCGAAAAGACGGCAAAATATGATACGCAGACTTTTTCCGAGACGTTGCCCGTATATGATATGCGCTCGCTTCATAATATATCGGAGATACTTCGCATAAGCGAAATCGAGCGGCAGCTTGACTGCGGCGTAAATATACCGTGCTTTGACGGTGTTATGATATCTCCCAATGTTAAAATAGGTGAGGGTACTTTGATTTTGCCGGGCACGGTGCTCAGCGGCAAAGTGACAATCGGTAAAAACTGTACCGTGGGACCGAACACGATTCTTCGCGATACCGTCGTAGGCGACGACGCATATCTGAACAGCGTTCAGAGA
>ERZ808240.3572-NODE-3572-length-14923-cov-31.601359_pt1 | contig 14923 bp, 14 predicted proteins | sample MGYA00521084_ERZ808240 | MGnify/ENA primary metagenome ERZ808240 (study PRJEB31516, sample SAMN03275571) | gut metagenome | biome: mammalia-associated habitat; material: feces | host: Papio cynocephalus | place: Kenya | collected 2012-08-06 ... | reverse complement strand
CCGCGCTGCATCTGATTGTAGTGCAGATTAAGGGATACAGCCTCTACCGGATGGACGAGGTTTTGTAGATTGATGCCCCGGCAATGCAGGGATTAACATCATTGGAAATTGAATCAAGCGGCTCTCCGGCCAACAAATCGCAGCACCCGAGAACGAGTGCTGCGACTGCTGTAACTGTCGAAAGTACAGAATGTTTCATAATCAGGGGCAATTATTCCATTACCTTCACGCGGATGTTGCGGTACCATACATTGTCTCCGTGGTCCTGGAAACCGATGTAGCCCTCGCGGTTCGGACCGCCGCAGTTGTTGAGGAGTTCGAAGGCGATTGGCCAGTTCTGCGGATTGAACTTGCAGTTCTTGAGCATATCCGTCCACTGCTGGGTCCACAGATGGTACTCAAGCATATTCTCGCCGTTCTGGTAATGAACCACGGTGCCCTTGTAGACCATGATTGCGCCGGTCTGCCATTTGCCGTAGCCGGTGAAGTTCTGAGGCTTCGCCGGAATCATGTCGTAGAGGGAAGCCGACTGACGGTTGCCGTCCTTGCCGAGAAGGGCATGGCGTATGTGAAGGCCACGACGTCTTTCGTGTCGAACTGTCCCCAGGCCTCATTGAAAGGAACCCAGCAGACGATGCACTGGAACTTCTTCAGCCCGGCAATAATCTCGGACCATTCCTTGTAGAAATTTGCCTTCGCCCCGTCGGATGCCGGAAATTCGTTGCCCATATCGTAGCCATCCGCAATCCAGTCCCCGTATTTCGCATGTATGGCATACGACGGCATATCCTGCCAGACCAGCATTCCGAGCCTGTCGCAGTGCCAGTACCATCTGTCCGGCTCCACCTTCATGTGCTTGCGTATCATATTGAATCCGTATTCCCTCGCCATCTCGATGTCATACTTGAGCGCCTCGTCCGTAGGCGCAGTGTAGAGCCCGTCCGGGAACCAGCCCTGATCAAGCGGCCCGAACTGAAAGACCGGCTCGCCGTTGAGAACCATACGCTTCACTCCCGAAGAGTCCCGGACTGAGCCGATTGAACGCATCGCCGTGTAGGCCTGAACCTTGTCAAGCGTCCTGCCGTTCCTGACGAGACTGATTGCAAGACCATATAGATAAGGAGAGTCCGGCGACCAGAGGTGCACGTCCTCAACTTTCAGCACAAGGGGCCGGCCGGGGGCCGCCTGTGTCCTTGCCAGGACTTTCCTGCCTGGATTCGCGGTATCGTAGCCGATGCATCCCTCAAGGAGTTCCGCCACCAACATGTCGCCTGACTCAGTTCCCGCCGTCTCGACGGTAAGGCTCACGCTGCGGCTGTCATGGTCAGAAACCGGAAGGTAGTCCACGACGTAAGCCTGCGGCACCGGTTCCATCCACACGCTCTGCCATATTCCCGATACGGGTGTGTACCACGCCGGCTTTGCCTTCAGCGCCTGCTTTCCGCAAGGCTGGAAATCGTTGTCAGTCGCATCAAGCACCTTGAGTCTGAGGCTCTGCACGGAACCTTTGGCAAGATAGGGAGTTATGTCGCAGGTGAACGAGGTGTAGCCCCCTGTATGCCGGGTGACGAACCGGCCGTTCACGAAGACCTGCGCATCCCAATCGACGGCGCCGAAGTGAAGGAGCACCCTGGACTTGCGCCATGAAGAAGGAACCTTAAAGGAGGTCTCGTACCAAAGCGCGTCATCGGCCGTAAATGACCGTCCGACGCCGGAAAGTGAGGACTCAATGGAAAAAGGCACGAGAATCCGGCCGTCCGGAGTCCCGAAAGACGAGCTGTCCCTCGGCGTGACGGCGTAGTCCCAGAGCCCGTTGAGAGACGACCATTTGCTCCGGACCATCTGCGGACGAGGATATTCCGGAAGCGAATTCTCCGGAGAGACTTCCTTCGCCCACCTGGTGCGGATGTGGTTCCCTGCAGGCTGCCAGAGAGAGTCATCGCTCCCGGACGCACATGACGCGAATATGGCGAGGGCTAAGAAAAATAATGACACGTGATGTAATTTCATTGCTTATCAGTTTTTTATATTGATTATGTATTTTGTCGTTTCGTATTATGTCACGCCCACACGATGTTGTAGATTTTGCAATGCGTTTTGTTTCGCAAATGTATGTCAAATTAGGAGATTATAGTTGCAGGTTATTGTTTTTCTCTATACATTTGTTAAAAATTGCAGCGCATTACACAAGCGTTACGAACTTGTGACAGATTGGTTAAAAAGGCAATAATAAACTGTTTCTGATGAAGCTTACTGACACAGAACGAAACAAATGCTTCGTGTTTCCGCAGAGCGCGGAAAACAAGCGGGAAGAAGACCGGATTTATGCGATCGGATACCAGAATGTAAGGCCGGGAGACAAGTATCCGCTTGAAGGATTTCCCATGGAGACGCAGTTCAACGACGACGGAGGGCGCGCGGTGGACGCCTTTCAGCTCATCATGATTGCGGACGGGAGCGGATACTTCCTCGACAGGGGCATCCAGTACGAGGTCTCAAGGGGAGCGCTCCTGCTAGTCCGTCCGGGGATATGGCATTCCTACAAGCCGAATCCCGCGACTGGATGGACGGAGTATTTCTTCGGCTTTGACGGAGATATGATGAGAAGGGTCATCTCGGACGCATTTCCGTCAGACAGCACCAACGTGTATCAGGTGAAGGACACGGAAGAGGTCGTGAAGATATTCCGGAAAGCGCTCGAATGGGCGCGCGCGGATACGGAGGACACGATGCTGTTCCTGAAGGCGCTGCTGTCGCTGCTGCTTTCGGAGATTGTGCACGGAAAATCGATGAATCCTAAGGACGGACGCAACACGACGAGGCTGGTCGCGAAGGCACGCGCCTACATGGAGGCGAACATCCAGAAGAAAATCGACATGAACGAGATTGCCGACTCGCTCGGAGTCAGCTACACGTCGTTTGCGGTTGCGTTCAAGACCCAGACCGGAGAGTCCCCCGTCCGCTTCCTCAGGAAGCTGCGCCTGCAGAAGGCCCGCTACGAGCTGCAGAACACGAATATGTCGGTCAAGCAGATAGCCCTCGACTGCGGATTCTCGTCAAGCGAATATTTCTGCAATTTCTTCAGGGAGGAGCTGGGCGTGACGCCGTCGGTCTTCAGGGACAGGGGGTGAACGGGGAACGGGACTGCGGGTTTGTAAGTTTTTTGTGCGTTTTTGTAAAAATATTGCTATATTCGCTGCAAATTCTTAATAATTGGTAACCATGATCAACTACCACATTGACGAAATAGACCAGAAGATACTGTCCTTTCTTATAAAGAACGCGAGGACGCCGTTCCTCGAAATAGCGCGTGAGTGCGGCGTGTCGGGAGCGGCCATCCACCAGAGGGTGAAGAGGCTTGAGACCAACGGAATCATCACCGGGTCGCGCGTGATGGTGAAGCCGCAGGCGATAGGGCTGAACATCTGCGCGTTCGTGAGTATATCCATCTCCGAGGGCAACAAGTACCCGGAGGTCGTGGAAGCGCTGGAAAACATTCAGGAAGTGGTTGAGTGCCACTTTGTTACCGGCCGCTACGCGCTGCTCGTGAAGCTCTACTGCTTCGACCACGACCACCTGATGCAGGTGCTTGTGAACACGATTCAGAAGCTGCCCTATGTGCAATCGACGGACACTATGATTTCGCTGGACCAGCCTATTGAGAGGCAGGTGTGGGTCAATGAGTATAAGAATACCATATTCACTTCCAGAAAAAGATAGCTGTGCATCCCCTTTCCCAAAGCTGATTGGCTCTGCTACTTGGAAAGATTGATAATGGATTGTGCAAGGAGCAGGTCCTCTTTTGTCGTGATCTTGAAGTTCAGGCGCTCGCCCTGAAGGAAGGAGAGCCTCACGCCGGAGCGCTCCACGACCGAGGCGTCGTCGGTGAAGGCAGGGTCGTAGGGCTGGGAATATGCGGCCTTGAGGACCTCTGAACGGAAAATCTGCGGGGTCTGGACGGCATACAGGAGCGAGCGGTCGAGCTGAATGTCAAGGCTTTCCAGAGTTTCCCGCCCGGAAGCGTCCTTCGTCTTCGAGAGCGCCCGCATCGTATCAACGGCGGGGATGACCGGAACCAGCGCCGGGACATCCTCTGCACGTGCGAACATATCCCCTATCAGTTTTTCCGAAACGAACGGGCGCACGCCGTCATGGACAGCGACGAGAGCGCCGTCGGGGACCTTCGCGAGCGCGTTCCTCACCGAATGGAAGCGTGTCATCCCTCCCTTGACGATTGTCTGCGGCACAACCATCCCCGAACCGAGACAATAGTCCTTCCACAAGTCAATATAGTCAGGATTCATCACCGTGACCACCCTTATGTCCGGACAGGCCGTGACGAAACGGTCAATCGTGCGGTGCAGGACGGAGCGCTCCCCTATCCGGAGAAACTGCTTCGGCAGCTCCGCGCCCATCCTGAGCCCGCGTCCTCCGGCGACGACGACGAGATATTTTCTTCTTTCGTTCATATTATATTCGATGAATATTCGCAAATATGAGTTTTTTTGCCTAATTTTACAAGATTTTTGGAAACATGAACTCAATGAACCGCGCATACGGGGATATGTACTTGAAAAAAGAAAATAAGGTAAGGATATGGCTTTTTCATTTTTGACGCAGGAACTTGCGATTGACCTCGGGACGGCGAACACCGTCATATTCCAGAACGACAAGATTGTGCTGGACGAGCCGAGCATCGTGGCTATCGACATCGTGACCGGAAAGCCCATCGCGCTGGGACAGAAGGCAAAGACGATGCAGGGAAAGGAAAACCCTAAAATAAAGACCGTCAGGCCGCTGAAGGACGGAGTGATTGCGGACTTCGACGCGGCGGAGATGATGATAAGGGGATTCATCAAGCAGATTAACAGCACGCGCAAGTCGCTCTTCCAGCCGAACATCAAGATGGTCGTCGGCATCCCTTCGGGAAGTACGGAGGTGGAGAAGAGGGCTGTGCGCGACTCGTCCGAACACGCCGGCGGAAGGGACCTCTACCTGATTTACGAGCCTATGGCCGCTGCGGTCGGAATCGGCCTTGACGTGCAGGCGGCACGGGGCAACATGATTGTCGATATCGGAGGCGGAACCACGGAGATTGCCGTGATTTCGCTCGGCGGAATCGTAGTGCAGGACAGCATCAAGGTGGCCGGCGACGTGCTCACGGGGGACATCATGCAGTTCATGCGCCAGCAGCACAACATCAAGGTGGGCGAAGGCACGGCGGAGCAGATAAAGATCCGCGTCGGCTCGGTGCTCACCAAGCTTGAGGAAGAGCCGGAGCCGATGAAGGTGAACGGGCCTAACCTCATGACGGCGCACCCTGTGGAAGCGACGGTGACCTATCAGGAAATCGCGACCTGTCTCGACAAGTCCATCGCGAGAATCGAGGCCGGAGTACTGCACGTCCTTGAGCAGACTCCTCCGGAGCTCTACTCCGACATAGTCGAGGGAGGAATCTATCTCTCCGGCGGCGGAGCGCTGCTCAGAGGACTCGCGAAGCGCCTGAGTGACAAGGTGAACATCCAGTTCCACGTCGCGGAAGACCCGCTCAGGGCCGTGGCGCGCGGAACCTGCACCGCGCTCAAGCACACTGACGACTACTCGTTCCTCATGAGATAGCGGGAAATCCGGAATGCAGAGGCGCAGCCCCATATCAGGATTAGTGACCGCAGTCGTCTTCCTTGTTCTGGAGGCGGCTGCGATTGCCGTTCTGCATTACGGCAACGAACTACAGAGAAGCTGGCTTTCGAACGCCGGTCACAGCGTCATGTCCGTGCTCTGGAGCGGAGGAGAGAAAGTGAGGGGATATTTTGCCCTGTCCGCCAAAAACGACTCGCTCGCGGCCGAGAACGCGAGGCTCGCCGCACGTGTGCGCTGCCTTGAGGACAATGTCGCGGCAGCGGGGATTGATGTCAGGGAGGACATCCGGGGGGCCAACGGGAGGTTCCGCTTCACTCCTGCGGAAATCGTTAAGCTCAGCGACAACCGCCAGCACAACTACATCATACTCGACAAGGGAGCGGAGGACGGGATTCTCGAAGGAGCCGGGGCCATCACCGAAAAGGGGGTCGTCGGAATCGTCGAGAACGTGAGCGCACACTACAGCTACGGAATCAGCTTCCGCAACTACAAGATGAGCGTCAGCGCGAGGCTCGGGAAGGAAGGGCCCGTGGGGCCGATGAGCTGGGACGGTTTCCGGAACGCCGTGCTTGAGGAAATTCCCCATCACCTCGTTGAAGGCCTCGGGGACACGGTCTATACGAGCGGCTTCTCCGCCATATTTCCGAGGGACATCCCGCTCGGGGTGACGGTGGGCTCGAAGCTCAAGGACGGGGCGACCTACAATCTTGAAGTCAGGCTGTTTGAGGAGTTCAGCAGCCTCAAGTACGTCACGATCGTGAGCAACCCGGACGCGGAGGAATTGGAATCATTGGAAAAGGAGGACAGGTGATATGGTCAGGACCGACACGAAATTCATAGCGACATGGATTCTTCTGGTCGTGTGCCAGATTGTCATCTGCGACTGCGTCTTCCTCGGCCCGATGGTGACTGTGACCCTGCTGCCCGCTATCGTCATGTTCCTCCCCCTCTACACGAGGACGGAGGTCTCGATGCTGATTGCCTTCGCCGCAGGCTTCGCCGTCGATTGGCTTTCGGACGGGGTCCTCGGGCTGAACATGGCCGCGCTCGTGCCGGTCGCCCTCATGCAGAAGCCGCTCGTGAGACTGTTCATAGGCGAGGACACGGTCGTGAGGACTGAGGCGCTTTCAGTCGTGAAGAGCGGATGGCCGAGGATGCTCGCGCTGGTCACCGTGGCCACGGCGGTCTTTCTGCTCGTCTATGTGGTTCTCGACGGCGCCGGGGAACGGTCGCCCGGCTTCACCGCAGCCCGGCTCGGATGTTCCCTCGCCGCGAGTCTCATTCCGGCGGCAATCGTAATCCACATCTTCTCACACGGAAACACGAGGGATTAGACCATGGTCTTGGACAGGAAAAATAAGCTTATGATCGGGCTGGGGACGGCTGTGCTCATCCTCATGGTCCGGCTTTTCGTAATCCAGATAATAGACGACCGCTACAAGATTGACTCGTCGAACAATTCGATGGTCTATTCCACGATATATCCCACACGAGGCATCATCCACGACCGCAACGACAGGATTCTCGTCGGCAACAAGGTGGTCTATGACCTTCTCGTCACTCCGCGCGAGGTCACGGAATTCGACACCCTCGCGTTCTGCACGGTGCTCGACATAGACACGACTTTCGTGAGGGAGAAGATGTCCGAGTACCGAAGGTTCAGGACAAGAATCGGCTGGCAGACACTTCCCTTTCTCAAGCAGCTGCCTCCGGAAAGGTACATGAAGTTCGCGGAGGTCGAGTACAGGTTCCCGGGGTTCAGGGGGCAGGCCAGAAGCGTCAGGGAGTATCCGTATAACGCGGGTGGAAACCTACTTGGGTATGTGTCCGAGGTCGATGCGGACTTTCTGAAGAAGCACCCGGACGAGTACCGCAGCGGAGACTATGCAGGAAAGACGGGAATAGAGGCGGCGATGGAGGATGAACTCCGGGGGCAGAAGGGCTACAACATCTACCTGCGCAACTCCAGCAACCGCATCCAGACACGCTTCCGTGACGGGGATATGGACCGTGAGGCAGTGCCTGGCAATGACATCACCACGACCATAGACGCGGAGCTCCAGCACTACGGACAGACGCTCATGGACCGCAAGGTCGGTTCGCTGGTGGCCATCGAGCCATCGACCGGAGAGATTCTCACGATGGTGTCAAGCCCGGGAATAGACGTGGATATGCTCGCGGACATAGGCAACCACTACGCCGAGATTCTCGGCAACCCCTACAAGCCGATGTTCAACCGCGCCGTGCAGGCTCCCTACCCTCCGGGCTCCGTGTTCAAGCTCGTGAACGCCCTGATAGGGCTTCAGGAGGGGGTGGTCACCCCGGCCACCACGCACCCGTGCAGCAGGGGCTACCACTTCGGGAGGAACAAGCTCGGCTGCCATGTGCACAAGTCGCCGCTTAACCTTGAGGAGTCCATCATGATGTCCTGCAACGCATACTACTGCTATGTGCTCCGGGACATACTCGACAACAGGAAATACGCCAACGTCGCCGAAGGGCTCGACGCATGGAACGCCTATGTGAAGAGCTTCGGCTTCGGCCAGAAGCTCGGCAGCGACTTCCCGTCGGAGCTCGGGGGATTCGTGCCGGATTCCAAATACTACGACAAGCGCTACCGCAAGGGCGGATGGAAGTCGCTCACTGTCATATCTCTGTCCATCGGACAGGGCGAGCTTGGCTGCACGCCGCTCCACCTCGCCAACCTCTGCGCGACCGTAGCCAACAGGGGCTACTACTACATCCCCCACATAATAAAAGACTCGGAAAACCACAGGATTGACGACAAGTACCGGGTGCGCCGCTACACCAAGGTCGATACCGTCCATTTCCCGAAAGTCATCAACGGAATGTACCGCGCCGTGAACAGCGGCTACGGCTCCGGGGGAACGGCGAGCGTGGCGGCTGTTCCGGGGCTGGAAATCTGCGGCAAGACAGGAACGGCGCAGAACCCTCGCGGAGACGACAACTCGGTGTTCATCTGCTTCGCCCCGAGGGACGACCCCAAGATTGCGGTGGCGGCCTATGTGGAGAACGGCGGATTCGGCGCGACATGGGCGGCTCCGATAGCGTCGCTGCTGGTCGAGAAGTATCTCAACGGGGAGATTTCGGAATCACGCAGGCCGCTGGAACAGAGGGTGATTTCCGGAGACCTGATGCATAAGGTAAAGAAGGACTGACAGAAATGGGACTCTACGACACAAGGACAAACAGGCGCAGCCTCGCGAAGACCATCGACTGGTGGCTTCTGGGCTGCTATTTCGCGCTCGTGGCAGTCGGAATCCTGAACATCTACGCCTCGGTCCATTCTGTCGATGGAGGCAACATCTTTGACCCGTCGCTGCGCAGCGGCAAGCAAATTATCTGGCTGCTGATTTCGCTCGGCGTCGGTGCACTGGTTCTGTTCGTGATTCCTCCGAGGATATATGAGGGATTCTCGCTGCCGCTCTACATCCTGATGCTCGGGCTGCTCGTGGCGGTGATTTTTCTCAGCCACGACGTCAACGGCTCGCGTTCCTGGTTCTCGCTCGGCCCGGTAAGCTTCCAGCCGGCGGAGCTGTCCAAGACCACGACATCGCTGATGCTCGCCACGCTCATGAGCCAGGTTGACTACAGGATAAACAAGACCCGGGACTTTCTGCTCACAGCGGCGATAATACTCCTCCCGATGGCCATTATAGTGGCCCAGAAGGAAACCGGCTCGGCGCTCGTCTATTGCGGGTTCGTCTTCATGCTCTACCGCGAAGGCCTCTCGGGATGGTTCATCGTGACGGCGGGGATGGCCATACTCATATTCATCCTAACCCTCACGGTCAGCCCCTACGCGGCCATACTGGCGCTCTCGGTCGTCGTGACGGCGTACATCGCGCTCAAGGCGGGAAAGACAAAGCTTCTCCTGTTCATCGGGATTCCGGTGACGCTGCTCTTCGCATTCGTCCCGACGATTTTCGACAGGATTGCGCAGGCCATCGGCAATCCGGACTCGCTCTTCATGAAAATAAAGCCGGTCTATCTGCTTTTTCTCACCATCCTTATAGCCGTGCCCTTCGCGCTCCGCTCCGCATTCCGCAACAGGCATTTCTACACCTACATCGCCGTCGTAGCGCTGTTTGCCGGCATAGCCTTCACCTATTCCGTCGATTTCATCTTCAACAACATACTCCAGGACCACCAGCGCAGCCGAATCGAGGTCCTTCTCGGGCTGAAGGACGACCCGGCAGGCGTGGGCTACAACGTGAACCAGTCCATGATTGCCATCGGCTCAGGTGGATTCGCCGGCAAGGGCTATCTTCAGGGTACTCAGACAACCTACGGGTTCGTCCCCGAGCAGAGCACCGACTTCATCTTCTGCACCGTCGGCGAGGAGTGGGGATTCCTTGGCTCGGTGGCCGTAGTACTCCTCTATGCCCTGATGATCTGGAGAATCGTCAGCGACGCGGAGCACAGCCGCGAGGGATTCACGAGGATTTACGGATATTGCTTCGCCGGCTGCATATTCATGCACCTTTTCATCAATGTCGGAATGACCATAGGCCTCATGCCCGTCATCGGAATCCCGCTTCCGTTCATAAGCTACGGAGGCTCGTCCCTGCTGTCGTTCTCACTGATGTTCTTCATTTTCATGGCTCTGGACAAAAACGAGAGGAAATATTTTTAGCGGTTTTATGAAAAAGCTGACATTTTTGACTTTCATTCTCCTTCTCGGGATTTTCCCGTTCGGAGGAGGCGGAATCTATATGTCCGCGCAGACTCTTGGAGAGAAAATCGACTGGGACAATGACATACGGAACATAAGGCTTAACGACATTCCGTCCTTCAGGTACAAATACGACGACTACCTCCAGTTCACCCCTGCCGCGGCAATGATTCTGATGCGCGCCTGCGGCGTGGAAGGAAGAAACGGCGGATGGGGTCATTGGCTCGGCGCGGAGGCGTTCTCCGCAGGAATCATGTCCATTGCCGTGAACGGGATAAAGTACAGCGTCAGAAGGCTGCGCCCGGACGGCAGCACGCGCAATTCATTTCCGTCGGGACACACCGCGACGGCGTTCATGTGCGCGACGATGCTTCACAAGGAGTACGGCTGGCGCTCCCCGTGGATAAGCTTCGCGGGCTATGCCGCCGCGACCATAACCGGAGCGTCAAGGATAATGAACCACAGGCATTGGCACACCGACATTCTCGCCGGCGCAATCATAGGCGTCGGCTCGGTCGAGCTCGGCTACCTCATCAGCGACGCGATTTTCAAGAAGAAGAACATCTCCGACGCATGGAAGCCGCTTCAGTTCGACGAGGACAGGTCCCTGAGCTACTGTTCCCTCGAATCCCTCTACGGCCACCGCTACGGCATAGGTCCCCACGGCCGCCTGTCGGGAGGTCTCGCCGCCGTTCAGGCCGACATTCCGTTCCATCCCAGAGTCTCCGCCCGCATCCGCCTCGGCATCAGTTCCCTGCGCGACCGTGACACCGCCTCCGAAACCGCCTCTGAACTCGGCCTGACCGCCAACTTCTACGACTACCTCGCCGGAGCGGTCTTCAACTGGCCGTTCGCCAAAGTACTCTATGCCGAGGCCGGAGCGCTGGTCGGCGGAGGCTACCGCAGCCCGCGCTGTCCCGAAGCCATGAAGCCGCTGATAAACAGAGGCTACGGCGAGTTCCTCTGCGGCGGCTCCTTCGGCATCCGCCTCGGCTGCAACTTCCGCCTGAAGCTCCACGCCGAGTACAACCTGATGCTCCCCCTCAACCACTCCCTCCTCCTCGCCTTCGGCAGCGGCTTCTTCTGGTAGCAGCACTAATCGCGGACAGGTGCAGGAATGCCCTTGCGGAGGAGCGCCCAGGCGGAGGCGAGGTAGCCGAGGAGGAGGACGGTGTGAACCCCGAGCTTCCACCGGAGGAGGTGGCGGTCGGTGTCCCAGCCGGCGAAGTGGAAAAGCTGTGTGTCAATCATGGTCGCGATGCCGTAGAAGAGGAACATCAGGGCGAGCGTGCCGAGGATGCGGTCCCAGCGGTAGGGAATCGGCCAGTGCTTCTGCCCGAGGACCGCGCTGAGGACGAACATCGTCACATAGCTGGCGAGATGCCCGAAGGCCGCCGCCCAATAGGAATACTTAGGCATGAAGACGAGATTGACGACGAGCGTCACGACAAGACCCGCCGAGGTAATCCAGATTGCCATGTTCGTCTTGCCGGAGAGCTTATACCACATCGACACATTGAAGAGCATCCCCAGAATCATGTAGGAGAAGAGCATTATCGGAACCACGCCGACCCCGCTGCGGAAATCGCGTCCGAGAAGCAGCGAGATGATGTCTATATAATATATGACTCCAAGGAACACGAGTCCGCAGAACGCCGTGAAGAGTTCCATGACCCTCGCGTAGAGTTCCTTGCTGCCCCGGTCCTTCGCCCGCTGGAAAAAGAACGGCTCGGCCGCGAAGCGGAACATCTGGATGAAGAGGTTCATAATGACCGCGAGTTTCACCGCCGCCTGAAACACGCCGAGGCTCGACTGCCACTGCTCCGCGTTGGTGTCGAGGAAGCGGAAGAGTATGCGGTCGAGGAAGTCGTTGACTATCCCGGGGAGAGCCGCCACCATAAGAGGCAGGGAATATGTGAGCATCTGCCGGAGCAGCCGTCCGTCGAACTCGAAGTTCAGTCGTATGAGGTCAGGAATGAAAAGCAGCGCACAGACTATGCAGCTGAGGAAAATCGCGAAAATCACATAGCTGAAGTCGGGAGTCGGACTTATGAAATGGAGCAGCCACACATCAGAAGGAGTGAGCTGCGACACCTCGACCCCGAGGGCGGCCGCCCGGCGGGAACAGAAGGACACGAACGGGAAGAAAAGCAGGATGTTCGCGCCCGTCTCCACCAGAATCTTCACTGTCTTGAACACCGCGAACCTGACGGCGCGGTGCTCCTGCCGGAGCTTCGCGAACAGGATGGCAGTGATGCTGTCGAGCGCGAGTATGCCGCCCATATACATAATGCAGCTTCCGTAGCCGTCGTAGCCCAGAAGATGCGCAAGCGGCTTCGCGAAGACAATCATGAGCGCGAGGAAGGCGAAGCTCACCGCGCTCACCATCGCGAGGGCGCTCGAATATACCCTGTTCGGCTGCGCTCCCTCCTTGTTGGCGAAGCGGAAGCACCCTGTCTCCAGCCCCATGACTAGAACCACCTGCAGCACGGCTATGTAGGCCATGAACTCGGTCACCACTCCATAGCTCGCCGTGGTGAGCAGCCTCGTGTAGAACGGAACGAAGAGGAAGTTTATTATGCGGGCGAGTATCGTGCTCAGCCCATAGACGGCGGTCTCCCCCGCCAGCTGTTTCAAAGGATTCTTTGCCATAATGCAAAAGTAGTCAATTTTTATATATTTTTAACAGGCCACCGCTTGCGAAGCAAATGGTTTTTTCTAACTTTGCACGTCAAAATCCGGAGGAGAATCCCTCCGCGCAAATCAGGAAACCATATATGAGAAGAACAGGAATCATCTTAGCGGCAGCCATAACTGTATGTTTATGCGCCGCCTCATGCGGTAATGGCAGACGCGCGAAGAAAGCTGCGGAAGAACAGAAAGACAGTATAATTATGGTACAGAACAGCGAACCGGAATTCGACATCGTCACGACGGAGGGAACAATCCGCGTGAGACTCTACAGCAAGACCCCGAGGCACAGGGACAATTTCTGCAGGCTCGTGAGCGAGCATTACTATGACAGCCTGCTCTTCCACAGGGTCATCAACGGCTTCATGATTCAGACCGGAGACCCATACACCCGCGACAGCTCCAAGACCGAGCTCTACGGACAGGGCGGCCCGGACTACACGATTCCGGCGGAGTTCGTCAGCGAATACTACCACAAGAAGGGAGCGCTCGCCGCCGCTCGCCGGGGGGATGTCGCCAATCCGCGCAAGTCCTCAAGCGGCTCGCAGTTCTACATAGTTCAGGACGAGATGAACTGCATACACCTCGACGGGCAATACACCGTGTTCGGAGAGACAATCGACGGTCTGGACGTGATAGACAGGATTGCCGCCGCGCCGACGGACAGGAGGGACAGGCCGGTGAAAGACATCCGCATCATCACGATAAGGCCGGTCGAGACGCCGCAGGCCGGGGAACAGTCGGACAGCGCCGGAGTTCAGACGGCCGACAGCCTCGCGGTTCATAATGCGGACAGCACCGCTGCTCCGGAGGTCGGCAGCCTCGCGAAGGAAACGGAAGTGAAGAAAGACTAAACGGCGGGAGGAAAGGAAATGACGAAAAAAATAATCTTTTTCGACGCCGACGACACGCTCTGGGAAAACGAGGGCTACTTCAGAAACGCTGAAAAGGAATTTGCCGGGCTCCTGGACAGGGACGCCGAGGCGGAAGCCGTACAGCGGACCCTCTGGGAGAAACAGGAGGCGAACATCCCCCTCTTCGGCTACGGCTCCAAGACCTATATGCTCGGGATGACCGACACTGCGGTGGAACTCTGCGGAGGAAGCCTGAGAGAGGACATATACTATGGTATAAAGAAAATCATCACCGATCTGGCCTTCCACGAGCTGCACATAATAAAAGGAGTGGAGCGGACTCTTGAGACCGTGCGCGGAATGGGATGGGAGATGGCCGTGGCGACGAAGGGCGACCTGACGGAGCAGATGGGAAAGTACCGCCAGTGCGGACTTGACCGCTACTTCCACCACATCGAGGTGCTGGAGAACAAGGACAGGAGGAACTATCTCGAACTCTGCCGCAAGTTCGACATCGTCCCCGAAGAACTGGTGATGGTCGGCAACTCGGTCAAGTCGGACATCATCCCGGTGATTGAAATCGGAGGCCGCGCGATTCATGTCCCGCACGAGATGGTCTGGGCGCACGAGTTCGCCGATATGCCGGACTCCGACAGGGTCTTTGAAGTCGAATCCATCACAGATGTGCCCCACATCATCAGCCATTTCTGAAAATGAAACACGAGTCTTTGCTACATCACGGGGAAGAAATAGCATTCATCCCAAGGAAAATGCGAATTTTCATCTATTTTTGAACAGATTTCACGACTTTGGCACAGACATTGCAAATGAATTTCGTCGAATAGTTTTTTCATAGGTTAAGTTTTAGGTTAGAATTTGAATCGCGCTCGGTGTGAATCAAGCGCGATTCTCTTTTTACCTTCAACTTTCCCATTATTTATGCTGGCTTTCGGGATAAAACGCTATCTTTGCGGTGCAAAATGTGATACCAATATCAAAAAAAACTCCCTAAAATGATATTTGAACGTAAGAAATATTTGAA